>Ga0182030_10023661_pt1 | contig 11340 bp, 13 predicted proteins | sample 812S3MmetaG_FD_121299 | JGI IMG/M metagenome (GOLD analysis project Ga0182030, IMG submission 121299) | Permafrost microbial communities from Stordalen Mire, Sweden - 812S3M metaG (Illumina Assembly) | ecosystem: Environmental > Terrestrial > Soil > Wetlands > Permafrost | place: Sweden...
AACAGCACGGTCTTCGACAATGTATTGGTTTCGTCGTTGCCGTACTTGGGGATCACCTTCAGTCGATCTTCGCCGTATTTCTGCGGCCAGTGGCATTGCTCGCAGGTTTCGCGCGCGGGGCGCAGGTTGTGGACCGGCGTCGGGATTGGCGTCGGATAGGTGTGCAGCGCCACCGCGAACAACTGGCGGCTACCGGAGAGCTTGCTCTTCACGAACCAACTGGCGCCCGCCCCGATGTGGCACTTCACGCATTCCACCCGCGAGTGCGGAGACTCCTGATAAGCCGTGTACTCCGGCTGCATCACCGTGTGGCAGGTCTGGCCGCAGAAGGTGACGGACTCCATGTAGTTGACCGCGCCGTAGGTGAGCTGGCTGGCAATAGCCAGGTTGAGGAACGTGGTCGCGCCGAAGAAATAGCTCAGCTTGCGCAACTCGTGGTTGCCCCAACTGAGTGCCGGGAAATCCGCCGGATAAATGCCGGCGCGGCCCTCACGCTTGTGCTTCAGCCAGATCCCCAGGGGAATCATGATCAGCCCGGCGAAAAACGGCGCGGGCAAACCCAAAAACACGAGGATTCCCAAATACGGATTGGGGGCTTCCCCCCGCAACGTTACCGGTAACAAAAACAGCCAGAAGATAGTGGCGGTGGTGACGACGATCACTCCCGCCAGGCTGATCCAGTTGTTGGATAGGTGAATCAGCGGGGACAGCCAGCCCCCTTTGCGATTCTCGGTATTCCCAGTCGGCATGCTTCAGTTAGTCTCCCGCAGCGTGAATCTTTTCGTGCTGCTCCCTCGAGTGCTCGGTCTTCTTGGAACTGTACCCAGTGAGAAACGCGGTGTTCAACGGATAAATATCCGGGTCGAAAATGACGGAGTAGAAATGCCACACGACGATCGCCAAAGTGGCCAGCAGCGCCTCGTAAAAGTGCACCGAGGTCGCCACATCCAGCCAGCTCTTGGGCAGGAATCTCATTGCCAGATTATTCATCCACAGCAACAACCCAGTCGAAGCCATCACCACCGCTCCCCAGACTACAGCCCAGTACTCCGCCTTCTCCACGTAACTGTGCGGCGACCGTACCGGCGGCACCGAGCCCAACCCCAAATTGTACGCGAAGCCCGAGAGTGCTTCTCGCGGATCGCGCATATTGGGCAGCATCTCTTTCCAGTGATTCCGCAATTGGCGGCTGACGATCAGCGAAACCAGGTGCGTGACCGATACCGCGATGAAAATCACCGCCGCCACCCTGTGAATGATACTACGCATCGAATGGCTTCCCTCCAGGATCAGCAGCGGCTTCGCCCACCAGGTGTCCGGGTACTTCAGCGCGAATCCGGTCCAAACCAGGGTGATGAACGAAATCACCAGCAGCGCGTGTTGCACGCGTTCGAACGGCAGCATGCGAATATGGTTGTCACCCGGCATCGCCACGATGGCGGAACGCCCCGGAATGCGCTTCTGGAACCGCAACCGGATCAGCTTGCGGACCCAGTCGCCGCCCTGATGCAGCAGCATCAGACCGATCGTCACCGGGATCAGCAGCAGGTATAAGTCCCGCACCCACTTCAATATGGCAGGTTCGGTCTTGCCTTCCGCGACATGCACCTGGCTGATCGCAAACCGTGTGCCTGCGCCGGGATGGCATTGGCCGCAAGTCTTGGGCAGATTTTTGGGATTAATAGTCGACTTGGGGTCTGACGACGGCAGGATGTTGTGCACCCCGTGGCAACTGGCGCAATTGGCCACCGTCTGCGAGCCCGCTTTAGAGGCCAATCCGTGGAAGGACGAATCGAAGCTCACCAGCCGGTCTGAGGGCAACCCGAACCTCCGCGTCAGGCGGACGTTGTCGTGGCAACTGCCGCACGTGTCGCGAATATGCGCCGCATTCACCGGCGACGCCTCGTTGGTGTGCTTAATGATCTTGTGTTCGCCGTGGCAATCGGTGCACAGCGGGGCTTGCGTGATGCCGGCAGCCAGCGCCTGGCCGTGTACGCTGGCGCGGTATTGCTCAACCACTTCGCTATGGCACATGCCGCACGTGTCCGGTACCGCCATGCGGAAAGCCTGCGATTTGGGCGACTGCATCTCATGCGCGCTCCCATGGCAGAGGGCGCAATCCGGCGCACCTTCGTTGCCGGCCTTGCGCGCCAGCCCATGGACGCCGCTTTCATAGTCGACCGCCTGATCCGCGTGGCAGGTGACGCACTGCGGCTTGGCGATGTTGGCAGGGTGCGGATACTTCTCGTGCGAGTCGTGACAGGTGTCGCAGGGCAGCCCCTTGTGAGCGCTCTTCTCCAACTTCTGCCCCTGATCGTGGCAGGAAGTGCACTCCGCGGCTGGCGCCGGTTTATCGGCCGCATATACTGTGGCGCCGGCTGCCCCGAGAAACAACCCGATAAGGGCAGAACCGAGCCGTCGGCCGATCGATGATAGTGCCCGGTTCGTCTTCATATTACGCTCCCAGACGATTGTTCTGGACCCAGCTCAGATACATATACACCCCGCCCAGAATCAAGCCGTAGACAACTGTCACAACTGTGGCGATCTTCCCCCATTTGTCAATGAGGTCCAGCTTTTGAGCCAGAATGCTCTGCTCAGCCGTCTTCTCGACGGCTGCGCCATCGAGCACGTGCAGGTTGTCATCTTCCTTGCTGGCTACGGCCCTGCGCCAGATGAATAGCGCCAGTACCGTAACCGCCAGCAAACCCCACAAAACTAAGAACGGATTCAAGCTCATGGTATTACCTCCAGGCAATTCTCAAATTTGAATGTGCAGGCTGGCATCCTGGCCGGTTTCACCGCCGCCCGCGATACCCAAACCCTGCTTGTTGAATGTCTTACCGGTGGCTTCCTCGATCGCGTCCACCACCAGCAACAAATATGCGTCAAGCGCACATCGAACCTCCTGCCGCGTCTCGCACGATCCGTCGCCGGCCCGATCGGCGCAAACCGAGCAGACATTGCGGCGGATGGCATCGAGATACTGCTGGATGTCGTCGCTTTGCACGGATTCGATGGCTTGCGCCACCTGCGGAAACAAGCGGAACAGCGCGCAGCCGGAGGGCTCCTCGAGCCCGCACTGGCCATCCACCGTGCGTTCCGTACAGACGCTGCAGATCTTGTTTCGGACAATCGCCTCTAATTCTACTAAAGAGCGTCCCATGGCAGTATCTCCTGTTCAGAATGAAAGCCAATGCACGCAGACGACCAAGACTTAACGACGACTAACCTATTGAGTCTTACAACGCTTTTCGCGGTGGGACCGCTTTGTTGGGGCTATTGGCGCAGATTCAGAGGCGGAAGTGGGGGTTATTTCACTCGAATTGGCGGGACTGCCGTGTTTTTCGACGCGGAGTGCCGCTGCCATGATGGCCAGCAGCACGGTATTGATGGAATCTTCTTGAGAAACTACCGACACGATGCCGGCCTCCCAAGCCTGGGCCAGTTGAGGAGCCTGAGGTTCTTTGTAAGCGATCAGCACGATTCGCTCGGGATTGGATAGGGGGAGGGAAAGCCGAGCGAATGCCTCCTCGTCCAGAACCATCACGTCGTGGCGTGAAAGGTCCGGGCACTCGACCGCTTCCACATGCCAGGCGCAGCTGCGGGCGAGAGCTTCCCGAACGGTAGCTGCATACTGGCCATCGGCGATCGATAGCTGGACGGATTGCATCATGAACGACTCCGCGCCTCCACCTGATTCCTCGCGATTCCTACTTTGCCTTGTAGCCGTCCAAGGTCTTCTTGTCTTTGTAATATTTGCCGGCGTCCGTCAAGTTCGCCTTCATTACTTCTTTGTCGCTGGTCATCTTTTCGTGGCAGAAAGTGCAGGACTTTTTGGTGCTCGTGGCGTATTCTTTGGTGCCATACGAAGCCGTGGTGCAAAGCAGGATTCCACCCACCACAACCGCGGCTGGCAGAACGGTCTTTAGATTCAAATGGATCATGAAGCCTCCGTTTGCGAAGCAAGCAATTGCCTCTCCAAGCCGTTATCTTCTACACCCCGACGGGCTTAACCCGCGAACCACCCGCAAAGTTGGGGGCAATTCCCCCCGGAAAAGACGCACATTGAGCGAATTGCCCCAAACCAGCGCTTGCTATACTGTGGAACAAGCGCCCAGAATGTCTAAGCTCACCCCAGGCTGGCAGAAGACCAGCGTGTTGGAATCCGTGTTCGACCAGCTTTCCGACGCTCTGGTCTTATACGACCCGGAATTCCGAATCACCGGTGTCAATCGGTCGGCGGAGAAACTCTTCGGCATGGCCTCCGAAGAAATGCTCGGCAAACACTGCCAGGAGATCTTTAACTGCTCGGTCTGCGAACCGGGATGCGGCATGTTAGTGGGGCTGAACCAACCGGCCGGCGCGCCTCATTCCACCGTCCGGCTGCGTATGGAAAATGGCATGGAACGCCTGGTGGTGATGCGCACCACCCAGATGTTCGACGAGGAAGGGCAACTCTCCGGCGTCGTCGCCACCATTAAAGACGTTACCGAGGAATCGGCTCCCCAGAAGCGCGAAGTGATAGCCGAATCCCCGGCCATGCGCGACGTCCTCAATTTCGTGCGGCGCGTGGCCGCCAGCGAAGCCACCACCATCCTGCTCGAAGGCGAGAACGGCACAGGTAAGGACCTCGTCGCCAAGACTTTGCACTACCAGAGCACCCGCCAGGCCGAGCCCTTCATTGCGATCAACTGCGCCGCCATCCCCGATTCGCTCCTCGAAAGCGAGCTGTTCGGGTACGAAAAGGGCGCCTTCACCGACGCGCGCGCCCAGAAACGCGGCATCTTCGAACTGGCCGACAAGGGCACCCTGTTCCTCGATGAGGTGGGCGAAATCCCCCTGATGCTCCAGGCCAAATTGCTGCGCGTCCTCGAAGAGCAGAGTTTCCGCCGTCTGGGCGGCCTCAAGGACATCCAGCTCGACCTGCGCGTCATCGCCGCTACCAACAAGAACCTCCGCGAGGCCGTGAAAGAGGGCGCGTTCCGCCAGGATCTCTACTTCCGCCTGAACGTCATCCAGATCCTCATCCCGCCGCTACGCGATCGCGCCGACGATATCGTGCCCCTGACGCGCTTCTTCATCGAGCACTACAACCGCAAATTCAAGCGCAATATAGAGGGAGTGAGCGATGCCGCCGCCAAATTGCTGCTCTATCACGACTGGCCCGGCAACGTGCGCGAGCTGCGCAATGCCATCGAGCGCGCCATGATCCTGGAAGAGTCGTCCCTGATCACTCCACCCAGCTTGCCGATCGCGATCTCTCGCCCCGATGGCGACGCGCTCTCCCACGATACGGTCGCCACCGAGGCGGCCCCGGTCGACGGCATGTCGCTCGAAGACAACGAGCGGAGTCTGCTGGTGCGCGCGCTGGAAAAGACCAACGGCAATCAGACGCAGGCCGCCCGCCTCCTGCGCGTTACCCGCGATACCCTCCGTTACAAAATGAAGAAATTCAATCTCCGGTAGGACTTGCTTCAGCTTGTCCCGGCGAGCGGAGCTCGCCCGGCCCTTTCGTGTTTATCTGCACCCAAACAAGCCCTCGCGGACCAGCGTCGAACTCGTTCACTGGTGGCGGAGGCCCGCTCGTAGACAGATTGGAAGCCGGCTGGACCGTCCAAGCCAGGGGAAACGCGGCGCGCGATTCGCTCGGGGCAGCATCGCTGGCGCCAGATCCACGCTCGGCAACACACCGTTGAACGCTACTCAACCGCTACGTGGAATGGACTCCGTCTCGAATGGATTCATCTGCCCCGGAGGAATCACGCTCGCGCCGTTGTTCCTCCACCCCGGCGCACAACGGCGCGTTGCCCATCTTTGCCATCAGGCCCCAATGCGATAAAGTCCGCTCTAGTTCAGCTACCGTCAGAGGCTTGCTCAGGTAATCGTCCATGCCCGCGCGCAAGCACAGCTCGCGATCTCCCTCCATGGCATTCGCTGTCATGGCCACTATGGTTGTCCGGGGCAGAGCGCGTTGCCCCTCATGGGAGCGAATCTCCCCCGTGGCTTGGTACCCGTCCATTTCCGGCATCTGGCAATCCATGAAGACCATCGAGTAACGTGTGTGCAAGACCGTTCGGACAGCATCCCGCCCATTGGAGACGGTATCGACGGTCAAGCCGCGCTGCTTCAATAAATGGGCGAGTATTTTCTGATTGATCGGATTATCCTCCACTACCAGAATCCTGCCCTGCCAGTGCCGGCGAGAACACGTCTCAGCCATCTCTGGAGCCGTGGCAGACTGTGGAGCAACTGCACGTGTCAGCGGCAGGGTAGCCCAGAATGTCGAACCCGTGCCGGGAGCGCTGACTACCCCGACGGCACCGCCCATGATTTCGGCTAGCCGCCGGCAGATCGCCAGACCCAGCCCGGTACCGCCGTACTTCCGGGTCGTGGAGCTGTCCGCCTGACTGAATTTCTCGAATAACCTGGCCTGTTGCTCGGTGCTCAACCCGATTCCGGTATCTCGTACCGCAATTCTTACGGTCACCTGTTCCGGAGACGCCTCAACCGCGTCGACCATCACCGCCACGCTCCCGTTCGCCGTGAACTTCAAAGCGTTGCCGATGAAATTGAGGGTAATCTGGCGGATTTTAGCTGCGTCGGCACGAAACCAATCGGGGACTTCGTTCGCGTAGCTGAGACTAAGGTCAAGTCCCTTTTGGCTGGCCTGGGGCATCATCAGAGAGACGACCTCTCTGAGTGCTGTCTGAAGATCGAACTCGCAAGCTTCCAAAACCGCCTTTCCGGCGTCGATCTTCGATATGTCCAGCACATCGTTCACAATGCCGTGCAAAAGCAGGCCCGAATACCTGGCCAGTTGCAATTGCTGGCGCTGCTCTTCCGACAATTCCGACTCCAGTACCGCGGCAATCATTCCCAGCACCCCATACAAAGGCGTACGAATTTCATGGCTCATGTTTGCCAGAAACGCGCTCTTCGCTTCGCTGGCCGATTCCGCTTCCAGTTTCGCCTTCCTCAGCGATGCCTGCGTGCCCAGCACCGCCCAGAACTGCGCGTGCAATACCCTGCCCTGAATCGTCACGAAAAGCAGCAAGGAACCCACCACGGCGGCGATCATCCAGTGGTGTGGGCTCCTCACACCGATATTCGCCAGCGCGGGTCCAGCCAGGAGCGTAAATTGGTAGGCCCACAGGAGCGACAATCTCGGCGTGAACGAGTGGAGTCCGCCGAAACAAGTACAGATTATGCAAAGCAAGAGGAGCAGCGCATCCCAGGTTTCTGCACCGTGACCGATTGCAATGATGCAATAGAACCCGTCCCACATCGCAATGGGAACCAGGACCGCCACAGAGTTCAGCATCAACCACACCGTCCGGCGCGAACTGAAGAGATTTCCGCCGCACCAGATCAGCCACACGCGCATCGCCAGGGCACCGTAGGTCACGGCCAACGCCATGAGCATCGCATCCCCGTGAATCCTAAAGAAGTCGCAGGACAGGACCACCAGCGGGACCATGCATCCGAACACAAGGATCCCGGCAGGGGCGCGGCGCGCAAGCTCAGCATCGCCCTGAGTCTGCAAAGACGTCTGGTCACAGGCGCTGGCAACGGACGTAACGGTCACTGCATATCTTATCGGAGATTTGCAGACCTTTTTTACTGCTGTTGGCGGAAAACTCTATAACAGTCCCGGTATCAATGGATTAGGCTTCCCAAGGCCGTCTCCGGGCTGGTGCTGGAGGCCGCATCTGCCCAGCAGAATCGGCGTTTTCGCGTGAGCCTCGCGCAGCAGCTTCACACCGGGCACAATGCGCTCCGCCACCTGCTGGGCGTTCATATTCGGCAGGCAGCCGCACCGGAAAATCGCGAATGACACCGCGCCTCCGGGCTACTTCCCGACGTGGGGAGATCGGTAACTTAACTTGCGCGACCCTCCGCGATTGCCGAGCCGAAGACATCGCCCGGCTAGCCTTTATGCCCCCCACGGGCCGGCGCTAGTTCGCGCAGTGAAACGTCATCGACCCACTGGGGTCCAGATTCTGCCACGGACAGCCGGGATGGTCGGTACAGTACAACACCATTGGGTTCACTCCCCAGCGGTTCGACGCCCCGGTGAACGTCGGGACTCCGCCGCACGCACCCCCGCTCCGCACCGCCGGTTTGGGATGCAGGTAGGCCTTGATCTCGTCGAAGTTATGGAACTGCATCGCCACGGGCGCTGCGGCAAGCACATTTGCCAGTTCGGTGCCGTCCGTATCCTTGCCGTCCACGCTCGACTGCCTCAGATACTGGATCGCCTTCGCCCGGTTGTGCTCCACCCCGAGTCCGAATTCGTAATCGATCCCCAGCGCAAACTCCGCGTCGGTGTCATGCTGCGCGGCCGCCAATTCGTAATACTGTAGCGCCTTCGCCTGGTCTTTCGGAACGCCGTCGCCATTCTCGTAAATGACTCCCAGCTTGTCCTGCGCTCCCCGGCTTCCCTGCTTCGCCGCCAGGCCCAACCAATACACTGCCTTCTGCGGATCGCGCGGCTCACCCTTTCCATTCGCGTAGTCGATACCCACGGCAGCCTGGGCGCGCACATACCCCATCTCCGCGGACTTCTCCAGGTACGACAGCGCCTCGCCTTTTCGCCCCTGCTGCTCCGCCTTCGCAGCCATCTGGTATACCTGCTCGCCAGTGGCTTCGGGTGGAATCGTCACTGGGACCTTACAGACGTCGGTCGCGACCGTCCCGCACGCCCGCTGGTAAGGCTTCGGCGCGACAGGAATACGATTTCCAACGCTACCTGAGGGCGGCACCTGCTGCGTTTGCTGAGCCTCCATCGGGAACACTGCGAGCGCGGAGGATGCAACACCCAAGATCGCAAAATGGACAAGACGCATCCGAATTCACCTCTGCACATATTCGTGTAACCCGGCGCGTTTTGTCAACTTCAACACGCCGTAGGCCGCCGTAGGCAAGGTCGAGTGGGGGCCAGCGCGGAGTACATCGCGGAGAACGCGTCGTGCCCGCTGTCGTCGCGGGCGGCAAACACGTCGGCATGCCTTACGAAGCATGGATAGCTGCCGATTCGTTCAAGGAGGATTCCGTTTGCTCATCACGGGACCTCACGGCTTCGAGCGCAGCGTTACGCTTGCCGTCGACGACCACCTGGCTGTGATCGCAGGTCGTGTTCGCGAGACGCTGGAGGATTAGCTCGACTCTTCCAGGGATTCCTTTGATGTCGAAGACCGTGAGTGGCATAGGCTACCCTGTTTGACCCCCACGTCCCATTATTTTCCCCGGAGAGGGGGCCCTCCCTTGGGCCCTCCCTCCGGCATCATTCGGCGAATCGTCGAGTGCGTGCCGGCGCCGATCCACGCTGGCTATGATCACGCCCCTTCGGTGTGAGTGGTACGGTGCGATCAGCCGCGGCGATGTGCTCAAAACGACCGATGGCGGCTAATACCGCCGCACCAGGCTTGGTTCGGATGCGGAATCTACTAGCCAACCCGATGGCCGGCTATAAACGCAACCGCCGACATTGGCGGAGCCGGGCACTGTACAGCCGAAAGATGAGTAATGAGCTTCATGGCGATCCTGGCCGCTCCCGGCGAGAAATAATAAATCGCTTGTCCGGGCTCAAGACCTGTAAAGAGTGTGGCGTCTTCCGGCGAACCCGCAGCCAGGAAGAACTTCTCAAAATGCCCCTCCATCTCCAGATGCTTGGCCGCTGAGATATCGTCCGCGCTGAAGGTAAGCCTGTACCAGTCGTTCATCGTTCCTTCCTTTGTAACACTTGCCGCATCACTGTGGCGCTGAAGGTTCCTCAAATGAACCGCCGCCCGAGAATCCTCATCGGCAAACCGGCAAAGCAGGCGCTGGACGATATCTCCCGCGAACCGCTGTCGGGCTTGGGGTTCGAGGACGAAATGGCGGACTCCGACCTTACCGAGAAGCGGGCAGCTCTTTCGTGACCTTCCGCACGGCGGGATCTATAGGAGCGCTGGGTGCGGTAACCGTTCTGTCCGTGCCCAGCACGTAATCGGCGATGCAATGCGAGGAGAGCCGGCGAATGGCTTCCAAACGTTAGCACTCTATCGAAAGTGACGCGACGGTTTAGGGTAGCGTCTTCCTCAGGCTAATTGCGCCTTGTCACTTTCGATAGAGTGCTAACGTCTATCATCCAGAACCGACGTTCCGGCGTGGATTCGCATAGTCTCGGATCACCCGAAGCTGACCCACCGCATATAGGAGTGATGAGGGGCCTTCTCTGCAGTCGCCCTTTAGCGTATACTTTCCGTTAACTGAGAAACGAGATGCTGAACCGAATCCTCTGGCTCGCCATCCTCCTGGTTCCGTTCCCCGGGCGCGGCGCCGACGGCGTGCTGACCGCGGAAACACTCACCTACGATGGGTATCCGCATGGCTACTTTCTCTTCATTCCGGCGGCCGCGCAGAACGCCCCGCTACTGATGCTGCTCCACGGGTCGGGGCACGATGGGAAATCGCTGATCGATCCCTGGAGAAAATTGGCCTCACGCGAAGGCATCATCCTGGTAGCGCCCAATGCGGTGAATCCGGCCGTATGGCAGACGGGTGTGGACGGGCCGGGGTTGTTGGTGGCGATTTTGGACGCCGTCGGACGCAAGCACGGCTTCGATCCGAAGCGGAGGTACCTGTTCGGCCACTCCGCTGGGGCGAACTTCAGCTTGCTGCTGGCGGCCATGCAACCCGGCTACTTCGCGGCGATCGCGGCGCACGCCGGGGCGCTCAATGCGAGCGAAGCGTGGCTGGCACAGGCGACCGCGAAGACACCGATTCATATGCAGGTCGGCACGCAAGATCCCTTCTACCATCTCGAAGACGTCAGGCATACCCGCGACGTGTTCCAGGCCGCGGGCTTTGAATTCGAACTCAAGGAGATCGCCGGCCATAATCACGACTACTACGGCATCTCGGACAAGGTGAATCGCGCCGCCTGGGAGTTCCTGAAGTCCAAAAGGCTGGCGTCGTAAGGGTGGAATCCCACTCGCTCGCCTTTGTCGAAGTGGCCCGGCGAACCGGATCGAGGCGGTCCCTCAATCTGACTAAAGGCCGTTTTCTGTCCATTGTCGGAAGATATGTCAGGCGAGGTCGATCCGCCGCCACTGCGGGTTCCACTACGCGGTCTTCCAATAGGGCTATTCTCAGAGTGGTGCTTCGACCGGCATCGCAGGCGATCCAGGCAAGAGCGGTCGGACTCGTAGTCGCGCAAATCTACCTCTGGTCGGGCCAGTCGTCGCGACCGGAGTTCCGCGCGCCACGGTTGACGAGACCTCGATCCTTCGGGCACCAAGCCCCCGAGTTGCATTCCAAGCGAAGCCTGTTATTCTCCAGAAAGATAAGAGATGT
>Ga0182030_10023662_pt1 | contig 11340 bp, 9 predicted proteins | sample 812S3MmetaG_FD_121299 | JGI IMG/M metagenome (GOLD analysis project Ga0182030, IMG submission 121299) | Permafrost microbial communities from Stordalen Mire, Sweden - 812S3M metaG (Illumina Assembly) | ecosystem: Environmental > Terrestrial > Soil > Wetlands > Permafrost | place: Sweden...
ATGCAGGATGAACCCGACGCCTCGATCGACCGCGATCGAATTCCAGGGCGCGCCGACGCAGAACGCATCGACCTGGCCATTGGCCAGACTATCCACCATGTATGGCGGCGGCAGCACCACCAGGCGAACGTCCTCGTCGGGGTCCACCCCGGCGGCGGCCATCCAGAAGCGCAACTGATAATTATGGGTGGAAAACGGAAATGTCATTCCGAAGGTCAGCGGCTCGGCGCCATTCTTGCGCCGCGCGGCGACGACGCGCGACAGCGCCAGAGCCGTCGCCATCGGGTCGAACGGGTCGCCGTCGATTTCGCTCATGATCGCCGCATGCAGCGCCGGCGAGACGGTGATCGCGTTGCCATTGAGGCCGAGATTGAAGGGCGCCACGATCGGCACCTTGACATGCCCGAGCCCGAGGCTGGAGGCGATCGCGACCGGCGCCAGCAGATGCGCGGCGTCGAACAGGCCGATATTGAGCTTGTCGCGGACATTCGACCACGACACTTCACGCACCAACGTGACGTCCAGCCCTTCGGCCGCGGCAAATCCCTCGTCGACCGCAACGATCAGGGCCGCGGCATCGATCAGCGGGATGAAGCCGATGTGAAGGGATCGGGTCATTTCAGCAACTCCGATGCGGTCAGGATCGACTGTGCGATCTCGCCGATCTTCTTTTTTTCGCGCATCGCGGTGGATCGCAGCAGGACATAGGCCTCCTCTTCCGTCAGGCCCTTCAGCTTCATGAGAATTCCCTTGGCGCGATCGATCACCTTGCGGTCTTCAAGGGCGGATTTGGCGCGATCGAGTTCATCCTGAAGCTTGGAGAACGCGTTGAACCGCGAGATGCAGAGGTCGAGGATCGGCTTGATACGTTCCTTCTTCAATCCATCGACGATATAGGCCGAGACGCCGGCATCGACCGAGGCCTGAATCGAGGCCGCATCGCTCTGATCGACGAACATCGCGATCGGCCGGCGTACCGCACGGCTGACCTGGAACATCTGCTCCAGAATGTCGCGGCTGGGGTTCTCCAGATCAATCAGAATGACGTCGGGATCGAGCGCATAGATCCGCGCCAGCAAACTTTGCATTTCGCTGATGTGGACCACACCGGTAAAGCCGGCTTCCCGCAATCCTTCCTCAAGGATCGCGGCACGGATCGGGCTTTCGTCGACAATGACGATTTTAGGAGACGACTCGGCGCCCATCGGTCACTCGGATTCCTGCCAAACATCCATAGCACGCCGCAAGCCGGCTCAAAGCCTTGTAATTATGAGCAATTGGGATTAGCTCCTGCCGATCAACTGGTCGTGTCCCGGCTCTAACATTCTCAAAGAGCCTGCCGCAATGGGATGCAAATGCCGGAACACGAGACAGATCGAACATGCAGCAGGCCGCCGCGCCCAAAGTCAGCTTTGTTTCGCTGGGATGCCCCAAGGCGCTGGTGGATTCCGAGCGGATCATTACACGGCTGCGCGCGGAAGGCTATGAACTGGCGCGCAAGCACGATGGCGCCGACCTCGTCATCGTCAACACCTGCGGCTTTCTCGACAGTGCCAAGCAGGAATCGCTCGGTGCGATCGGCGAAGCGATGGCCGCGAATGGCAAAGTGATTGTGACGGGCTGCATGGGGGCCGAACCCGAGCAGATCGAGGCGGCCTATCCCGGCGTGCTGTCGATCACGGGACCGCAGCAATATGAAAGCGTGCTCGACGCAGTGCATCGCGCGCTGCCCCCGGTTCACAATCCGCACCTCGATCTGGTGCCGCCGCAAGGCATCAAGCTGACCCCGCGGCATTATGCCTATCTGAAGATTTCCGAAGGCTGCAACAACCGCTGCAGCTTCTGTATCATCCCGAAGCTGCGCGGCGACCTGGTGTCGCGTCCCGCCAACGATGTGTTGCGTGAGGCGGAAAAGCTGGTCAGCGCCGGCGTCAGGGAATTACTGGTCATTTCGCAGGATACTTCGGCCTACGGCGTCGATCTGAAATACGCTGCGAGCCCGTGGAAAGATCGCGAGGTCCGCGCGAAGTTCTTCGACCTCGCCCAAGAACTCGGCGAATTCGGCGCCTGGGTGCGGCTGCAATATGTCTACCCTTACCCGCATGTCGATGACGTCATCGGTTTGATGACGGAGGGCAAAATCCTGCCCTATCTCGATATTCCCTTTCAGCACGCCAGCCCGGAGATCCTCAAGGCCATGAAACGCCCGGCCGCGCAGGACAAGACGTTGGGACGAATCAAGCGATGGCGCGAGGAATGCCCCGACCTGACCCTGCGCTCGACGTTCATCGTCGGCTTCCCCGGCGAGACCGATTCCGATTTCGCCTACCTGCTCGACTGGCTCGAACAGGCCGAGATCGACCGGGTCGGCTGCTTCAAGTATGAGCCGGTCGCGGGAGCGCCGTCGAATGCGTTCGGTGATGCGGTGCCTGAGGACGTCAAGCAGGAGCGCTGGAATGCGCTGATGGCGCGGCAGCAAAAGATTTCCGCGCGCCGGCTGAAACGCAAGGTCGGCACGCGGCAGCAGATCATCATCGATGAGGTCGGCCCTACCGTATCGAAGGGCCGTTCGAAGGCTGACGCGCCGCAGATCGATGGCGCGGTCTATGTCTCCAGCCGTCGTCCGCTGCGCATCGGCGAGATCGTCACGGCGAAGATCGAACGCGCCGATGCCTACGATCTGCACGGCAGCGTGGCCGGGTTCTGAGAGCTTACGGCCGCAAGATCGAGGCACCCGTCGTCGCGCGCCCCTCAAGATCGATGTGCGCCTTCGCCGCATCCTTCAGCGCGTAGGCGTGATTGATCGGCACGTGCAGTTTCCCGTTGATGACGGCCGCGAACAGGGTGTCGGCGCCTTCCAGCAGTTCAGAACGCTTGCCGACATAGTCATTGAGCTTCGGACGCGTCGCAAACAGCGAACCGTGATTGTTCAGCTCGGCAATCGAGAACGGCGGCACCGGACCCGACGCGTTACCGAAACTCACGAACAATCCGCGCGGCTTGAGACAGGACAGCGAGCCGGGAAAGGTGGTTTTGCCGACGCCATCATATACGACATCGCAGAGTTCGCCGCGGCTGATCTGCTTGACGCGCGCGACGAAATCCTCGTCGTTGTAGAGGATGACGTGATCGCAGCCGTTGGCGAGCGCGAGGTCGGCCTTCGCCTTGCTGCCGACGGTGCCGATGACGTGCGCGCCAAGCGCCTTCGCCCACTGGCAGGCGAGCAACCCGATGCCGCCGGCCGCGGCATGGATCAGGACCCGATGCCCCGGCTCGACCTTGAAGGTCTTGTGAAGAAGGTACCAGACCGTCAGCCCCTTCAGCATCAGCACCGCGCCCTGCTCGTAGGTGATATGGTCGGGCAGCTTGACCAATTTCTCCCAGGGAATGTTGCGCTCGCTGGCATAGCCGCCGAGATTGAAATAATAGGCGACCCGGTCGCCGGGATGAAAGTTGGTCACGCCGGGCCCGACCGCCAGAACCTCGCCGGCTGCCTCGTTGCCGGCGATGAACGGCAACCCAGGTGCCTTGTAGAGGCCGGTGCGGTAATACACGTCGATGAAATTCAGGCCGACGGCATGCTGGCGGATGCGAACCTCGCCGGCGCCCGGCGCGGGCACCTCGACAGCCTCATAAACCAGGGCTTCCGGGCCCCCTACCTTGTGCACGCGCACGGCCATGGTCATCTCGGGTCCTCCTCAACATTTTCGTGGCATTCCCTTGGTGTCCAAGCGAAAGCCATCGAAGCCAAGTTGTCAACTCGACCACGGCGACAACGTTTCCGATCGCCTAATTGACGGGCTTTTTGCGGTTGCGTTTGGCCAGAACATTGAAAAGCTCGACCGCCGCCGAAAACACGATGGCGAAGTAGATGTAGCCGCGCGGGATATGAAACTTGAAACCGTCCGCTACCAGCGCGACGCCGATCAGCACCAGAAACGCCAGCGCCAGCATCTTGGTGGTCGGATGTTCCGCCACGAATGTCGCGACCGGGCCGGATGAAATATACATGATGAGGCAAGCGATGACGACCGCGGCGATCATGATTTGAAGGTCCTGAGCCATGCCGATCGCGGTGATAATCGAATCCAGCGAGAACACCATGTCGATGACGATGATCTGGATAATGACCCAGAAAAAAGCGCGGGGCCCTGGCGCGTCGTCGCTCGCGGGGTCGCGCGCTTCGACTTCGGTATGAATTTCGTGGGTCGCCTTTGCGATCAGAAACAGCCCGCCGCCGATCAGGATGATGTCGCGCCAGGAAAACGCGATACCGTTCACAGTGACGACGACTTGCGTGAGGCCGATCAGCCATACCAGCAGGCTGAGCAGCAGGATGCGGAACACCAGCGCCAGCGCCAGGCCGATCTGCCGCGCTCGCTTCGCCTGCGGCTGTGGAATCCGCGAGACCACCACCGACAGAAAGATGACATTGTCGATGCCGAGAACGATTTCCAGCGCCGTCAGAGTCAATAGCGCTGCCCATGCTTCCGGGCTGGCCCACAATTCGATCATGCCTTGAACGATCTTGCGAGCCGGATCGTTGCATCGCTACCCGCGATATAGATTGCGATCGCACAAAGCCCTGCGATCACCGGTCCGCTTACCTCGAAGTCACTGGCGAGCGTAATGATTGCAAGCACCGTCCAGAGGCCCATCAACGACAGGGTGAGCGCGCGCAGGCGGACCACGCGTATCGGGTGCACGACATGGAAAGGCACAAATGTCAGGGCAATCAGAATGGCGATCGCCAGGCTCGCAACCGCCGGCGGCAAATGCAGCAGGAACAGGTAGAATGCCGCACCATTCCACAGCGCCGGAAATCCACGAAAATGATTGTCCGATGTCTTCATCCGACGATCGGCGAAATAAAGCGCGCCGCTGACAACAATGCCTACGCCCAGCAGCGGCGCCGCCAGCGGCAGCAGCAGGCCGCTGGCAGTGATCGCGTAGGCCGGCACGAAGACGTAGGTCACGAAATCGACCACGAGATCGAGCATTTCGCCTGACCAGTCCGGCAATATCCGCGCGACATCCAGCCGCCTCGCGATCGGGCCATCGAGCGCGTCGATCAGCAGCGCGGCGCCGAGCCACCCGAACATCGCAACCCAGTGCTCGCGCACCGCCTCAAGCAGCGCAACCAGGGCGATGCCCGCGCCCATCGCGGTGAAGATATGCACGGAAAATGCTGCGGCTCGGGTTGCCGGGGATGTTGAGGAATCCTGCTGGTTTGCCTGGTCCATTTGGCCGCCAGTGCTATCAGGAATCGTTTCGATTTGCACATCTGCATTTGCGACGTTCGGTCGCGCAAATCAGCGGAACATCGAGGCGGTGCGATGGACTTGAAAATGCCGCCGGGAACGTCAATTGTCCCGATATGAATGATGCATCAGCTTTATACGATGTCGTCGTGATCGGTGGCGGACCTGCCGGACTTGCGGCTGCGATGACGCTGGCGCAGGCCGGCGCGAACACGGCCCTGATCGCGCGCCGCGCGCCTTATGCCGATAACCGCACCACCGCGCTGTTGGGCGGCTCGGTCGATCTGCTGCAACGACTGGACGTCTGGCCGCTCTGCATCGACAAGGCTGCGGCGCTGCTGGCGATGCGCCTGGTCGACGATACCGGCCGCCTGATCCGAGCACCGGAGGTCAAGTTTTCGTCCGATGAAATCGGTCTCGACCAGTTCGGCTACAACATTGAAAACCGCGCGCTGATGATGGCGCTGGAGCAACGCGCGGCCGAATTTCCGAATTTGTCCCGGATCGACGATGACGCGGACACGGTCCACCCCGACGAGGCTGAGGTCGCCATTCGCACCCGGCAAGGCCGCTCGCTGTCGGCACGCCTTGTGGTGGGTGCCGACGGGCGGCAATCGCTTTGCCGCGAGGCCTCCGGCATCGAGGTCCGGCGCCGCAACCTCAATCAGGCCGCGGTAACCTTTAACATCAGCCATTCGCGGCCGCATCGAAATATCTCTACGGAATTTCACACCCCGCAGGGGCCGTGCGTATTTGTTCCGCTGCCCGGCGATCGCTGCAGCGTGGTGTGGGTTGCTGCACCAGGCGAGGCTCAGCGGCTGATGGCGTTGACCGACGGCGAATTGTCGGAAGCGGCCGAAAGGCAGTCGCATTCCATTCTCGGCCGCATCACGGTGGAACCGGGACGGCATTTGTTTCCACTTGTAATCGAACAGCCCGCACAGTTCGCCCGCCATCGCGTCGCGCTGGTCGGCGAAGCCGCCCACGTGCTGCCGCCGATCGGTGCGCAGGGACTGAACATGGGGCTGCGCGATGCTGTCGCGATTGCCGGCATCGTGCGGGAGGCGATGTTATCAGGCGAAGATCCAGGCTCGCCGCAGGTGCTGGCCCGTTACAATTCGGCACGGCGCGCCGACGTCGCCAGCCGGACTTTTGCGATCGATATGGCGAACCGCTCGTTGCTGAGCGATTTCGTGCCCATGCAGGTGTTGCGGGCGGCGGGTCTGCATCTGATTGGCGCGATCGGGCCGCTTCGCCGCATTGCCATGCGCGAAGGCCTGGCGCCGACATGGCTACCCACGCTGCGGGTCGCTAGGTTCCTGTCCCGCCGTCCCGGCAAAGGTTAATTCCGCAGTTTACCTCTAGCATCGGCCACAATCATGGTCTATTCGACGATATATGATTAAAACGCGGACCGCCAAATTCCAGATCGGACAGATCGTCCGTCACCGGATCTTTTCGTTCCGGGGCGTGATCTTCGATATCGATCCGGAATTCAACAATACCGAGGAATGGTGGTTGTCGATCCCCGAAGACGTCCGGCCGCACAAGGATCAGCCGTTTTATCATCTGCTCGCCGAGAATTCAGAATCGGAATATGTCGCCTACGTTTCCGAGCAAAATCTGTTGCCCGACGAGTCGGGCGAGCCGATCCGGCATTCGCAAGTCGCGGAGATTTTCGTGAAGGACAAATCGGGCGGCTACCGCCCGCGCAATCCGTCGCTGAATTAGCGCGTTTTCCAGCGAAGTGGATCCCTGTTCGCGTGAAGAAAACGCGTCAAAAAAGAATAAAGCCTCCATTCCGATTCAATCGAAACCGGGGCTCTAGCCGGTTCGCCGGATTTTCCGCAAACAAGAAAGGCGCTCGGATCGGGCGCCTTTTGTTTGCCGACAAGCCTGCCTGCCCTTTATTACTTCGCAGCCGGGTTGGCCGGGGCAGCGCCGCCAGCAGGTGGATTGGCTTCGAGCTTCTTGCGTGTCTCTTCGGCGCGTTTCTGCAGCTCTTCCTGCAGCTTTTTCTGGGTTTCCTCGAACACCTTCGGATCGGTCGGCGGGCCATCATAGGCCTTGGCGAAATCTGCGAGCGGCAGCGGCAAGGTGAGCGGCGCGCCGTTCGAATTGATCGCCTGCACCACCAGGTTCTGCCCCTTCTTCATGTTCGCGAGCAGTTCCGTGGTCACTTCATAGTCCGACATGCAGCCATTCTGGAAGCAGATCACATAGGGGCTTTGTGCCGGCGCATTGCTGTCGACGATCACGCGGGTGCCGTGAACCAGTTGCATGCCCAGCGGAAGCGTAACGCGCAGGATTTTCTTGGTCTCGCCTTCGGGCTCGATGATAACGGCTGCGATGACGGGCTGGCCGGACTCGATGCGGCCATCCTTGCCGGTGAAGCAAACCTGCTTGGCGTTGGCGTCCTGACCCTTCAGGCAGAATTTGGTCCACGGCGCATAGATCAGCTGAACCTGCTGTTCGGGGGGCTGTCCGCCGGCAGCCGGCGGCGCGCCGGCGGCACCTGCGGCCGGTGGCGCGGCCTGGGCAGCCGGTGCGGGCGCGGCCGGAGCGGGCTTCGGCGCCGCCTTGCTCTTGGCCTTTGGCGCGGCGGGTGCCGGGGCTGCTGGAGCCGGCTGCTGCGCCTGGACGTCGGGCGCAACCAGTGAGGCAACCAATGCCGTTGCCGCCAACAAGGCGAAAACCCGCCCACGCGGCCGGACCGACGCGGCCAAGATACGGAAATTCATTGCGGAAAACCCTTTCTGAACGGAAGCGCCCGAAACCGTTGCAGGCACCGACACCTAGCCGTTTGGGCGGCTGTCTCCTTGCCAATTGAGGCGGATACGTGACAGGCCCTGCCGTCTTGGTCAATTGCACGCCTTCATACAGCGGCGGACGAAAAGATCAATGCCGACGGATATCTTTGGCGCGCGGTGGAGCCTGAATGCTGTCGCCTATGATAAAATTCCGGGGGTGAGCATTATCGAATCAAATCGGCGTGCTGAGTCGCGAGTTTCGAGGTGCTCACGCATTCGAGCTCTGGTCTGCGGCGTCCTCGCGATTAGCGCATGGATGGCGATGGATGACCGTCAGGCTCCGGCGGCAGAGAGTTACGCCATCGCCATGCACGGAACGCCGGCGCTGCCGGCCGATTTCAGTAACACGCCCTATGCCAATCCGGATGCGCCGAAAGGCGGGCGACTGGTGCAGGGCATTCTCGGGACTTTCGACAGCCTCAATCCCCTGATCGTCCGGGGCATCGCCGTGCAACAAATACGCGGGTTTGTGGTCGAGAGCCTGATGGCGCGGGGCTATGACGAGGCTTTCACACTCTACGGTCTGCTGGCAAAAAGCCTGGAGACCGACGACCGCCGCAGCTATGTCACCTTCCATCTCGACCCCAGAGCGCGGTTCTCGGACGGGCAACCGGTACTCGCGGAGGACGTGCTGTTTTCCTGGGCCTTGCTGCGTGACAAGGGCCGTCCAAACCTTCGCCAGTATTACTCCAAAGTCGTAAAGGCCGATGCGCCCGACCCGCGCACGGTGCGGTTCGACTTCGGCAGCGCCGGCGACCGCGAACTGCCGCTGATCCTCGGTCTGATGCCGATATTGCCCAAGCATGCGGTCGATGTCGCAACCTTCGAAGAAACCTCGATGACGACGCCGGTCGGTTCCGGCCCCTACCGTGTCACGGCGGTCAAACCCGGCGCCAGCGTCACGCTGACGCGCAATCCCGACTATTGGGGCCGCGACCTGCCGCTTAACCGCGGCTTGTGGAATTTCGATGAGATCAGGCTCGACTTCTATCGCGAGGCCAACGGCCAGTTCGAGGCATTCAAGCGCGGCCTCTATGACTTTCGCGTCGAAACCGAACCGCTGCGCTGGCACGAGGGATACGACTTTCCGGCAGCCCGCAACGGCGAGGTGATCCGCGAGGCGATCAAGATCGGGACCCCGCGACCTTCGGAATTCCTGGTTTTCAACACCAGACGGCCGGTGTTTTCCGATATCCGGGTGCGCCAGGCCTTGACGCTGCTGTTCGATTTCGAATGGATCAACCGTAACTACTTCTTTGGGCTGTATGCGCGCGCCGCAGGCTTCTTCGCCGGATCCGAGCTTTCGGCCTATGGCCGACCCGCGGATGATCGCGAGCGGGAGCTGCTAAAGCCGTTCGCCTCGGATATCCCGCCGGATATTCTCGATGGCAGCTATCGCCTGCCGGTCAGCGACGGTTCCGGCCGCGATCGCGCGACACTTCGCAGTGCGCTGACGTTGTTGTCGGCAGCCGGCTACGATCTCGACGGTACGACACTGCGGCAGCGGTCGACCAAGGCGCCCCTCACCTTCGAAATTCTGGTAACCACACGCGATCAGGAACGGATCGCGCTGGCGTATGCGCGCGATCTGAAACGCGCAGGTATCGTGGTCTCCGTCCGCGCGGTCGATGCCGTTCAATTCGATCAGCGCCGGCTCGGTTTCGATTTCGACATGATCCAGAACCGCTGGGATCAATCATTGTCGCCGGGCAACGAGCAATCGTTCTATTGGGGAAGCGAGGCAGCGGACAACCAGGGCACTCGAAATTATATGGGCGCCAAAGACCCCGCCATCGACGCCATGATCGCGGCATTGCTGGAAGCCCGCGAGCATCCGGCTTTCGTCTCGGCGGTCCGGGCGCTGGACCGGACCCTGATGTCAGGCTTCTACGCTATTCCGTTGTTTAACGTTCAGGAACAATGGATCGCGCGCTGGAATCGGATACAACGACCGGCGGCCACCTCGTTGACGGGGTATCTCCCGGAAACCTGGTGGCAAAGACCCGATCTTCAACCCAAATGATCCTGCAAAGTGATCTCGTGAACCAGACCAACGTATCGCCGACGCTCGACGGACTGTTCCGACGGATCCTGGCGCGGCAACCGGATGCACTGGCGCTGCTCGATCCGCTCAACAAGCCGCGCGTCACGGGCCAGCCACCCAAACGCCTGACGTTCGCGGAGGCCGACCGAGCCATCGCAGCGCTGTCGGCGCATTTCATCGAAGCCGGACTGCCGGCCAATTCCGTCGTCGCGGTTCAACTACCGAACACCGTCGAATTCATGCTGACGGTCCTGGCGGCGCACCGCGCCGGGCTGATCGTGGCGCCGCTTCCCCTGCTCTGGCGGCAGGCCGAATTGACGATCGCGCTCAATCGCACCGGGGCGCGGGCTATCGTGACCACGAGCAGGATCGACGGCGTCAGTCATGCCGATCTCGCCATGAACGCCGCGGTCGAGGCATTTTCAATTCGCCACGTCTGCAGCTTCGGCAATGACTTGCCCGAAGGCATGGTCTCGCTCGATCAAGCCTTGTCGAGCGAACCTGCAACCACGCGCGCCGTCACGCAGGATGGCCGCAAGGCGGCGATGATCTCTTTCGACGTGACCGCCGACGGTTTTCGCGCGGTGCCGCGCACCCACCTCAATCTGATCGCCGGCGGCCTCGCGCTGTTCCTCGAAAGCGATGTGCCGCAGGGCGCGACAATGATGTCGGCGTTCGCGCCGTCATCGTTCGCCGGCCTGACCTCATCGCTTCTGGTCTGGCTGCTGTCAGGCGGAACGCTCGCGCTGCATCATCCGTTCGACGGCGACGTGCTGGAGCAACAGATCAACGATAACAGCTGCGATACGCTGGTCGCGCCGGCGCAACTGGCGTTGCGATTGGCCGAGATCGATATGCCGGCGCGACTGCCGACATTGCGCAATGTGATCGGTCTTTGGCGCGCGCCGGAACAGGTTGCGTCGAGCCCGCTCTGGACGGTTCCGGGCACGAGCCTGACCGACGTCTATCTGTTCGGTGAAGCCGGATTGTTCGGCGCCTGCCGCGCGGCCGATGGCGCGCCGGCACCGATCCAGCCCGGACCCCACGGCGCGCCGCGTGACGTCGCGGGCTCATCGATCGCCGGCGAAACGCTGATCACGCCAAGGGGAACGCTGGCGCTGCGCGGACCGATGGTCGCGACCGCGGCCTATGCACCCGTTGCGCCATCGAGCGAGTCGCTGGTGGCGCAGCCGCCGCGCGATCATGTCGATACCGATTACGCCGC
>Ga0182030_10023666_pt1 | contig 11338 bp, 7 predicted proteins | sample 812S3MmetaG_FD_121299 | JGI IMG/M metagenome (GOLD analysis project Ga0182030, IMG submission 121299) | Permafrost microbial communities from Stordalen Mire, Sweden - 812S3M metaG (Illumina Assembly) | ecosystem: Environmental > Terrestrial > Soil > Wetlands > Permafrost | place: Sweden...
AGTAAAAAAGTCTTTATTTAACTTAAATACAAAACAATTAGCTTTTTAAGTATTTATACTAAAAAAATTAAAAAATATATAAAAACAAATCTATTTACTTTTCTAATTAGAAAAGACTAGTCTTTTAATAATTAAAATCTAGAAAATATAGGAAAGTAGTAATTTTACCAAATTCTAAGTTTATAGAAATAAAGGCTATTAAATAGATATAAATTAAAACTAGAAATTGCCAAATTGGGTCTGAAGACTCTGGTGGGGGTGTGGGTCTTAGTTCTGTGTTATCTTGTGTAACTGTGAGAGAATGGAAGAGTTATTATAGTTGAAAGTGAGGGGTGGTGAGCTAAGCGAGGTGGTCGACTTCCAGGGGTGGTCGGCTACTATAGGGTCCGACTTAGTTTTCTGCCAGCTTGTAGCTTGCATTTTACTGTACGATTTTGTGTTTGAGGACAAAAAATTGATGGCGTAAGGGCCTATTTGGTTACTACTCTGGCACTATAGATAAAAATGGGTTTTGAGTATGCTACCATAGTTCGCTATAGTATTTTAAAACTATCTTAAGAGCTCTTAAGGTCTTAAAATAACTTCACCTATTATAATCTTACCACACATATAGCCTATAATTATCTATGCAATTTCTTATGAAACAATATTTTAAGGAATTATCCATATTGCAAATACATAAAATTGGTATTTGGTTATCATTGCATCACAACTCCTTAAAAACCTCTGCTTACCTATAGTAGGGAAAATGGTGACCAACAGGCTTAAGGCACAATTAATTTAATTTATGGTATAATAATGAAAAGTGATGTTTTACTTTTCATCGTGCCATAGCTAAGCGAAAATATTAGTAAATATTTATTCAAGATAATTATACTTATTATATACTATTTTAGTTCGGAAATCTAAATTCTTTTATCTTTTTTAATTCAATTTTGCAAATATTAGTACAAAATCCTAAAATATTAAATATTAAGCTTTATTTATCAGGACTTAAAGAATTAACAATGTTTTAAAAAAATTTGAGCTTTGGTGGTGTCTTCGAGTTTTCGCTTAGCTGCAGCACAAATCCTGATATCTACTGGTGTTTGGTACAAGTATGACTAAACATGCCCTAAGGGGTTTGAGCCGCTAGGGGTTGGTAAGCAGAGGTGTGGTGGTGGATCTAGGGTGAAGAGGGCTGGCGCGAGGCGCGGCGAGGGTGGGTCAAGCGCAAGGGGTGGTCGCTTGTCGAGCATGTAGAAGTTGGTTTGGATTCAGGTTATATAAAAATCTGACTACTCTAGGAAAGAGTTCAAATCAATTTGCTTACCTCTGAATTGGTTACTAAATTAATTATCTCAAGATGACTTCCAGATTCTATAATACTTCAAAAGTCCGGAGGAAACAGGAAAATATTTGGCATGATCATTCACCCTCATGTAGCCTTCCAGATAAATCCGCTTGATAAAGTATCCTGATAGTTAGTATCATTCACTTCCAATTTTCATTAGCGCCGCAAACTTTTCAGCTCCCGTTTTGCATGTAAGAAGCGTCCTCACTCTACTTCTCTCCTCCGATCTATCCTAATCATCAAGCTGAAAAATTTCTTGCTTGATCAGCGATGGAGCGGTTGATATTTCTCAACATTATCAGCATCTACAATCAACCCACATCTCAAATATGGCTTCTCCATTCGTCGAGCATGTTCTTGAAACCCGTTTCAAGGAGATCTAAACCCTCCACCTCAAATACGGTCTCCTCCTTGAAGCCCTTCAAGGAAGAGCGAACCCCGTTTCCAGCGCAAGCGAGCGCTGGAATAATCTAGCCCTCGCCCTCGGAAGTGGATGTCCTAAAAGAAAATTAAACAAAGCGAAAGCAATCAGTGCATGGGACCGAGGTCAAGGAGGACTCATACACCCAAGGATGTGCGTGCATTGGATTGGGAATACAACAAATTAGACACTGTGAAGAAGGAAATTCAGAAGCGAAGGGAGGATTTGGAGGAACGGGAGAAGACGAGTTGATGGATAGAGATTGTACATGTGGTGTTGATGCTGAAGATTTTGGGTACAGAGCAAGGTAGAGAAGCAGAAGGCGGGAGGGGATGCAGTTAGTGCTAAGGCAAGCAAGAAGACAACAAGCGGTTGGAAAGAACCAACAGTAGAGGATGCGGGGGGTAGCGGTGAGGATGGGAAAGGGGGTACAAAGGATGATTTCATTGAGTATGTCATGGAGAAGGTCAAGGAGGATATAAAGGAGGTTCCTGGAGTGGAGAAGGTGAATCTTCAGATCAGATTTGCGCGTCTTGTGTGTATGCTGATAAGGTGGGAATAGAAGAGCGAAGGAAAATGCAAAGCAGAGGAAGGTACAAGTGAAGATGCTCAAGTAAGAAAAGTAAGTTAAAGGAGGAGGGAGGTGAGGATGAATTGCAATGGCTTGAAACTTGGGTTGATGGTAAATTGGTTGACAAACGGCTCTCATTTGGTGTTTTGGGCGGGGACTTGGAAGTATTTTATTTGGAGAGGCTATTCACTTAAAACCCAAGGCGTAGTTGTATCGGTGCCAGAGCATAAAATAATTGTTATATTTTGGATTCCCCAACTGCTGCTTTCTTTTCCAGAAATAATTCATTTTTAGGTTGATCTCCCCCTCGTAGTCAATCTAAACCATTTACTCTCACGTGGTTAGAGACGGAAATTATCACTTCAGCTCACCTAAGAGCCAGGGCACGAGACAAAAGTGAATTCTCGATTACTCCTATCTATTCGAATAAATACAATCATGATTCACCTTCAACTTCCACTCAACGTTAGCGCTCCCCCTTTTCGAAACCATGAATTTGTACAAATACTCCCTCCCTGCTTGTCTTCTCTATCTCTAATCAATCTTCTTCAACCTCAACTGAGTTAACCTGTTTGCATTAAAATATCCTCGACTCCATGGGATTACACCATAACCAAATCTTTATGACAAAAACCTCCTCGCCTTGAAAATGGACGACTCTCTTCCCGAGTTGCTCCACCAAACCCGCATCATTGATCTCGAAGATCAAAAAATTCGATGCGCAATCCAGCTCGAAGCCCTCAAAACCAAAGCGACTCTTACTTCCATTGCTGCTGAGCAATGGAATCACATCAGCAACATCCTGTTGGAAGTCCAGGACACTGTGATCGAGCTTAGGAACAATCAGAGCAAGAGGAGGGCAGCGAGACTTGGAGGGCTGGCCGACTATCTGGAGCTGGATGACGATAGGGATAAGCTTGATGGTGAATTTAAGAGAATGGAAGGTGCGGAGGAAGATATTGATATGTTGAGACAGGCTCTCGAGGAGCGTGGGGAGGCATATGAGATGGAAGGGAGATGTGAGAAGAAGGGGAAGAAAGCCGGAAAGGCAAGCTTTTGAATAGGTACCGAGCGTATAAGCCGAATGCTAATAATGTGGAGGATAGAAGCGGGGAGCAAAACGTAGAAGGGATGTTGATGAAGCTGAGGGGCCAGGGCCCGGCGAGCCAAGAAAGCGACGGAGGATTTTGACAGCAGAAGAGGCAGCTGCTCGTAAGAAGTGCGGATGTAGTTGCGAGATATCGCATGAGGATCACGCGCATGAGGGGATTGAGGTGGTGGAGGAATTCGTTGAAAGCCACACTGTTCGGGGGTATACGACCCGAGAGGTAAGTAGGATATTATAGCTTTGCCTAAATTGTACTGACAATTTAAAATAGCACTTTCGAGAAACTGGAAGGAAGAAATGTGGATGCTGCAAACAAAATTTCTTAAGGTGTACATGTATTTGCGAAATGGCAAAGGAGAATGGCGGAGAGGATTGTGGTGGAGGATTTTTGCGTCTGATTGAAAGTTACACTGTTCAGGAGCGCGTGGTACCAGGCGTAAGTGCGCTCTTTGAAACCTTCAGACGAATGATACTGAAAATGACAAATAGCACTGGCAAATAATCGAAAGGGAAAAGTGTCCATGCTGTGGTCGCTGAAAAGGAGTGGTGATTGGAGCATAATTGGTTTAGGAGGAAAAAATCACTATGTTGCACTGCAGCACGAAGTGACTCTCTTCGATTTCCATTTTGATGAAGAATTATATTAGGAATTACAAGGAAAATTACGGGAATTACATTTGCTGGATTAGGCGACATTATTAGATTAATATTGCTCAAGGTATAGCCGTATCAGTGGAAGAGAATATGATCGTTACCGCACTTCAGATTCTCCACCCGGTGAATAGTTCTAGCCCTTTCAAGGACAGAATAAAAGCCGAGCCACGGTTGGCTGGGATGCTCATGGGGATTAGTTAGCCATAATATTGGAGCTCCTGATTCGTCAGCAGTTACGCAAATGCTTTGCACTAAATGCAGATCTAGAACTGAAACTCCCGGCATTGCATCGATCACCTGTCGGCATTGAGCAGCCAGTGATTTATGCCTTGGTGCATACTTCCCCCAATTGTACCCTTCCAAGAAAACGACAATGCAAAAAAATACTTAAAAAGATGGAGCTGTACATGAAGGAGTATTCGATGTTCGAACCTGCAGGTATATGGGAGAAGGCAGATGCGTGGGCCAAGAAGGTAGATGACAACGCAGGGATCAGGCCCCAACGATGGAGCGAATCTGCACATTACAAATCTGATTGGCGAAAGGGTAAAGCACATACTAGAAGATATGCTGGCGGATGTAGCACCACACGTGGCGAGATCAATAGATTTACACAACTCTTCAGGGAGCGATTGGACTTGCTCGATGATGAAGGAGAGGATGGGGACGAGGATAAAAATGAGGATGAGGAAAGTGGTGAACCTCTTAATTTCTCATTAGCTTACCTATAGTAAAACGGGGTCGGTCGAAGGAATCTTGGCAATCCAGAAAAAAAAAGGTACAAGAGTCTCACTAGCAGCTGCCAATTGAAAAATTGTGACTTCAACCCGTGGCAGTGTTCTGTCCACGAAGATTCCATTGGTAAGCCGACATTCTTATAATTAGAAATGCATCTTTACCAAGTATCGCTTGGGTAGTAATGCAAAAGACGGCCCTCTTCTAGAAGACTCTGTGTGTAAGGAAGAGAGGTCTTTTGAATAAGATCTATGAGGCCATTAGCAATTACTCCATTTACAATTCTTATGACAATGCGTTACCTTGAAATTAGAAGCGAGTTACCCCTTTCGCAGTGAGAATGAGATACTATTACTAAACTGAACTTATAGCTTCGACTAGCCCAAACTTACCTAGTAGATTAAAAGAAGATATTCCACCTGGCCGCTGCCAGGTGATGCCAGCTTTCTTGGTTACGAATGTGCGACAGCACAATGGAGATGAACCAGGTTGAGATATAGCGGTTGCGTTACTAACGAATGAGAAGAGGGGTTTGAAAGGAGATGGTTGAACAAAATTTATGAATGTTCATAAGTGCTCTCAAATCTGGAAAGGCCACTTCGGGAGCTTGCCATCATCACTAACTATCAGTACTTCCAAAGAATGATCAATTCCCTCTGCGGTTAGATAGTGGCGATTCAAGAGGCTAAACCACCTGGATGCATGCCATCATTTGAAGCAAGTAGCGAGAGGAGATCGAATACATACAAGGAAATGATTAATTTTGCAAGCACTCAATGTTGGTCATGTGCCACTTAAAACCACGCAAGCCAATGTCAAAGTAGGACCTTCCTCCCTAGAGCTGAAATTTACTAGCAGACCCATGCTGACCATTTCGATAGACAACTTATCATTCTTGTGGTGAAAGTTCCAACAACTATTTCCTTAAAATCGACCTCCTGTTCGGCGGCTGGCTCCAATGAAACCTCTTTCAAAGACTGTTTAGAAGACCTTAGCAGACTATTGAATATGCATGACTAGTGAATTCATTCTCCATCTTTGGATCCTCAGAAAGATCAAGACGATGGAATCAACATTCACCAGAGATATACTCGGTGTAACATAATGATCTTCCCTACAGGTATTCACCAGCATAACTTGCGAATATCGAAGAGCTTAGCGCGGGTTTCTCTCGTCTGGTAAATATAAAAGCCTCAATTCCTTCAAGACCGCCGATCTTCGAAACATATTTTCGCAGTTCGCTTACTCATCTAACCAACATTGAAAGAAACTCTGTCAACGCCTTTATTTCAATCAATGAAATCTTCCATTCCAATCTTGAACAAAGATTCCGAGGTCGTTCCTTGGCTCGAGTTCAAGCTCTAACGTCAAATTAAAAAATGAAGAAGTGGAACGATACCTGCTTCGAACAACTTCAACATGCTACTTGGCTCACGCTGTTATCTCCTGATCAATGCCAAGTAAACTTCTGGGAGATTCAAGACAGTATCGGGGAATTTTCAGAAAGAATGTGGGAAGGAAGAGATCAAATGCTGCTGGTGTTGAGAAGGCGGTAGCGATTGTGAGGATATGGGTGAGGGAGGGCAATTCGGCCATAATATGACTACTTGGTCTAAGAATGTACAACATCAGTTCCTAGAAGGCTTGCATAAGCAAGAGGAGAAGTATATGAAGGGCGTGAAGTCCCATGATATAGAGATGAAACCGTAAGTGGGCTAAGATATGTGTAAAGAAGGCTGCAGCAAAAATTGAAGCAAAGAACAAGACGAATAATAAACGTCCACGTGAATCCAAAGCAGAGACTGAGTCTGATCGGAGAAGTATGAAGCAGAAGAAAGATAAGCTAAAGACGATTTTATGTTCGTGCTGTGAGTAGATTGAAGTTTATGTCTTTATGTGAATACCAAATTGACGATTACTTCTTTAGCATATGTGGAGTGCCCCTTTCAGGAATTAGATGGCATTGCATGTCAGCGAGCACTCAAGACGGGAGTTGACCGCAAGATCAACACTTGGACAGACCGCAGCTTATTTATATGGGAAGACAAAATTTGGAGGGATTGTCAACAACCAGTAATCACGTTGGGGGCGGTTCATCTCACCACCGAATCAAAAAGTATTTTTATCAGAGCTTCATGGGACATCGCACTTGCGGGATTGGGAAAGATCGACAACTCAAAATTACTCACGGGTCGCACCGGGACCTGAGAGTCTAATCATTTTCACATATAAACCACCCAATTGATGAACCCTCTACGTCCATTAACTGCTTCAAACGAAATTCCATTCGAAGACTATCCAAAAGTCGTGCGCGTTGCACCCCGTCTATTCTGCAATCACAGAACAAAACCCAAAATTCCATAAGTTATGCATCAAAGTTTAACATTAAGCCTAACCCATGATTAATCCCAGAATGAAAACTCCATCGCTATACTGCACAAATCACATCTCGTTTTCAATCCCCAGCATTCGGTATCTAGTACCTAGTATCCAGCATTGAGATCCCCATACATTGTCTTAGCGGTCCACGCGGAAGTATTTCTCCCCTTTATATCTGGCGTATATTTTGCAGTTAATTTTAGTGACAGCGTTACGCCGGTCGAAGAAAAAGGTGCAGATGAAGTCCCGGATGTCGTGTGATAAGGCTTGTCGCTCAAACTGGAAGGTTTACCGGTACCAGTGCTCATTGGTATGCTTGAATTAGACCTAACTCCCGTAGCCATCGGCATGCCGTGACTGAATGAGTCTGATGAGGAGGAAGTACTAATGCTGGAGGTCTTTGCTGGGGAAAGGGGTGTCACGGTGGTTATCTGGCCGTCGATGATAGGGACCAGCGTGATTGTGACTGAATAATCAAGAGTAGTTGATGATCCCTACCGGTATCTGCTCTCAAGTATTTCTCTGTCCTCTTTGCCTAGTACTTCCGTTTGTTTCTGTACCGCCTGCTGCAAGAGTTGCTCGGCTTCGGGGTACTTCTCTTGCCTGTAAAGTGTGAGCCCCAGCCAGTATTTGCGATGATGCGTATCCTTGTGCTCCTTGCCCAGTATCCTCCATTGTTCTTGTACCGATTGCGGCAAGAGCTGTTCGGCCTCGGGATACTCCTGCTGTTTGTAGTGTTCCCTTGCTAACTAGAAATCCCTTTCCCGCGCTGTCGCTCGTTTACGGTGTGGGAGCATTGTTTAAGCAGAATAAGTACAATGCTATCTGAGTGGTATTTTCGTTCCGAGTTGAAGATAGCTTCAGAAATTCAGCCGAAAGCCTAGAAGGGAGGAAGGTTGGACGTGAGCTTCGGACACACTTGAGTGGAGTATTCAGCAGGCTCAGTCGAGTTGGTTCAGTTGTATGGTTTCTGGTGGAGTTAACCTGCTTCAAGAGAAATCAATCGCTCTAGACTTCTCGAAGAACAAGATCTGAGGAGTATCACAGATGTTGCTAGAATGGGAGATGAGGTTGAAATGCCAGAGCCTCGCCGCGCTCACCAACGAATAATGATACGATTGGTGGCGAAACGCCACTACCTACCCTGACGACCAAAACAGAATCACGCTACCTATTAATAAAAATCCGGCAATTGAAAATATTCTCAGGAAAAGAGTATTTAGGAAGTTTGGGAGAACTGATACGAAAATGCGGTTGCGACTAATAGTGGAAACAAACAATTAGGGGAAACAGAGCTTTTACGTTGACTTCAAAGTAAGACTGAGCAACAGCTTGTGCATGTCGAGCCGCTAATAAGTTGCTTGCTCGTGCGTGCAACAGCCCTGCGGAACACCATCCTCAGCACTTATATCATTGGCGAAATAATTAAGCGAAAGCAAGATCAGTCGAACTCGAGTACGTATAGAGAAAGTCTCGCCCACTTAATGAAAACAGCCTCGCTTATCTTGATAAATTTTGCAATTGAAATGAATTGGCAAAGCTTATTTTCGTTTCTACGATGTGTTAGAGGAGTAGCTTTCGCACCTTGGATTCAATTATCCTGTCGCATTTGCGTCGAGAAATGAGTACTAGTAGTCGTGATATATTTGTGCGAAATCCAAACGCTCCTTTGGATAATGGTGGGGAACGGGACAGCCAGGAAGGGGAAGACGGCAAGGCAGAAAGCAGCCAACACATAGAATAGTGCTTATGAGACTTCCCCCCCAGCGTAAACAGCATATAATGGTAGCGGAGCCGTGAGGTTCTTCTGACTTGGTTCACTATTCGCTCTCTAGGGTAGGGGAAATGGCCGCAGCGTCTGCGAAATGGGCCATAAAGTAAAGCTAGGGAATAAAAGACCCTCATCCCCAGCAATTCCTTTTTTTCCTTTGCCGACCCTTTGTCTATGAATACTAGTATCACTGTTCTTCACGGCCAGAACGATCTGTCAATTGTGATCAGAACTACTTCTCATTGAAGCCCTTCAGGGCCGCCCCCGGAAGCAACCCCTCAAATGTACCCCACTAACAGCCTGACACGTGACGTTTACATCGCTGACAAAGCAAGCAGCCCCTAAGCAAACCTTGCCCCTACCTCGCTCTACCCACTTGCTTTAGCCACACTTTCAAGCCACAGCTCCCGAGCCACTCCATCCTATGTCAGCCTCAGGCTAGTCAGAGCACCTTAACCAATCATGGAACGCAGGGCAGAAGGCACCGGCTCTTTGCGGTCGCGCTGAAGAAAAGTCCTTTGTAGGTCTGAGAATTCACTGGATCATAAAACCAGGTCTGAAAAAGTTGTAAAGTCAGAATTGCATATTTTCTAGCTAGAGAAATTTTAAAGGCTTTTTAAAGCAATTTGCAAAGCACTAGTTCTGATTTGGATAGCTATAAAAGAATATTTAATAAATACTTCTTATTACTAAGTCATAAATTACTATAGTCTAAAAAGCAATTTTATTATTTGTAATACTCTAGCTAAAAAACTAATTTATATATAAATCTTTTTTATTCTTATTTTATTTCTTTCTAACTAGGTTATAAAGTTCTTTATTATTACTCTAATTATATTATTGTTTTACTATTGTTATAGTTGTTATAGATATCTATTGTATATAAATTGTATTAGGTAACTAGATCAGAGTAAAGTGATTCTAGTAGTCTGTATTTACTTAGACTATTATTTTTCTGTTTATTATTACTTATACTAATGTTTTTGGTAATGTAGATTATGATAAAGACTAGATTATATATAAGTAAACTAATTTTATAGTCTATTAAACTGTTCTAGGCTTAGAAATAATATTATTTTTAAATAATCTGATTAATATAGAAATATATATTTTTTTATAGTACTAAATTCTTTATTTTCTTTTTTGGAGTCTATCTTCTTTGACTTATATATAATAGCTTTCTTTTTATTAAATATTCTTTCTTAAATCGCTTAGTCTTTATTAGTATAATAGCTTAAACTGCTAAATTAGATATAATATAATAGTCTAAGTCTTTACTATTATTTTTGAAGTTGATTTTGTTTAGGTCTTTAAAGTTACTTATCTTGTAACTAAGAATAGTAGTAGATACTATACTAGATTAGTAACTATAATACTTAGTAAAAATGTTGTAATCTCCAAGAAAATATCTAATACTAACTATATAATTCTAATAGATAGCAATAGTAATAAAGTTATAGACTTGATCTGAATAATATATACCAAGATTTCTATATCTTAAGGCCTAGAATACTCAAAAGATAAGTTAAAATATAAAATACTAGGTTTTGTCTAGAAACTTTTTTAAAAGATTAAAATAGTTGTAAATAATAGTAAAAGCTTTAGATAGTTAAAGGTTAATATACTTACTAACTATAATTCTATTAGACTATATTAAAGTATAAGTATATTAAATCAGATTTTGTAATAGAATTCAGGTCTATTAATAGAATCTTTATAAGAAGAATAGTATCTAGATAGCTTTGAACTTATCTTTAAAATACTTAAGATTTAAGATTAAAAGAATATAATTGTTTTTATCTATTTATTTAATAACTATATAGAACTTTAATAGAATTAAGAAGTTCTGAATATTAATATTAATAATATAAAAGACTGATTTTTGTAAGTATATATCTAGTAAATAATCTTCTGACTTATAATAGTAATAGTAATATTTTAAGTTAGAAAATTTATTAGTAGACCAGACTTTGCTAATCTTAAGTATAGATAAAACTATAAAAAAAGTATTGAATCTTATTTATAGATTAAAATTAAATGTAAAGTCAGTGCTTAGTATATTTATAGATTTTTAAAAGAAATTCCACAGAGATATCCCCTGTTTCTTATATTTCTTTCTATTAGATTACCCTTTGTTCTTACTATTTCCTTAATTCTTCTTGTTTTTATTGTTATTTCTATTGTTATTCTTATTATCACTTATATTATTATCTTTATTGGCATCTCTGTTATTACTATTATTACTATTATTATTATCTTTATTATTATCTTTGTTATTGTTTTTGTTATTATCCCTGTTATTATCCCTATTAGTATCTCTATTATTATTCCTATTATTTTCTTTATTATTTTTATAATTTTTTTTA
>Ga0182030_10023667_pt1 | contig 11338 bp, 12 predicted proteins | sample 812S3MmetaG_FD_121299 | JGI IMG/M metagenome (GOLD analysis project Ga0182030, IMG submission 121299) | Permafrost microbial communities from Stordalen Mire, Sweden - 812S3M metaG (Illumina Assembly) | ecosystem: Environmental > Terrestrial > Soil > Wetlands > Permafrost | place: Sweden...
AGAAGAAATGCAGAGATCATGGAGTCACTATGCAAGCTGCAGGTCAGGCCGCTTGGGCAAGACTGCTTTCCCAATACACAGGCGAAATTTCTTCTACTTTCGGCACAACTCTCTCTGGCCGGTCTGTGCATGAAGATTTAGATGAGATATCCTTCCCAAGCATCACAACAGTTCCAGTTCGTTGCAATGTAATAGGTACCAACAAAGAACTTCTAACAAGGACCATGAGCTCAACTGCTACCCTTCATAAACATCAATTCACACCCCTCACCTCCATTCAGAAGTGGGCTGGGTATCCCGAAGGCAAAATCTTTGATACTTTATTCGCATATCAGAAGCTTCCAGAAGCCTTAGATCATACCCAGTCTCCATGGATAGTCATACAAGAAGATGCTTCAGTGGATTACGCCGTCTCTTTGGAGGTCCAGCCCATAAAGTCTCATATGCTGAATCTCAGATTGACGTTCAGGGAAGACCTAATCCCTGTAAATCATGCCGAGCTGATCCTGAAGCAATATGATGAGCTACTGTTGGATTTACTCTTCAACCCGAAGAATTCCTGCGATTTACCTCCTCCAGTTAAACAAAACTTGCTATCGATAACACCTGCCAAGGAAACCTCATTACCCGGTTCCGTCGCGCTCTTACACGAATTTGTTGAAATTGGGGCACGCAAGTGGCCGAATAAAGTAGCACTTGAATTTGCAACATGCCTTAAACCCGAGAACTTCAAGAGTAAAACATGGTCATATCAGCAGCTTGATGACGAAGCCAATAAAGTTGCCCAGCTCTTGTTACAGCGGCGTGTTAAGCCAAGCCAAATGGTGGCGGTCTGTTTCGACAAGTGCGCCGAAGCATCGTTTGGAATAATAGGTATCCTCAAATCTGGCTGCTCTTATGTCGCACTTGATCCCAACGCCCCAGCGGACCGTTTGAAATTTATCATTCAAGACTCTGGAGCAGAGGTAATTCTTACTGCTGGTAAACCTGCTCAAAACCTCGCCGCTGTGTTGGACTCAAGTATCATAATTCTCGATGCTCCTGGAGCACTCGAAGGCTGCTCGGCTTCCCGTCCAGAATTATCTAGAACTATCCAACCTGAAGATACAGCCTATTGCCTTTACACTTCAGGGACCACTGGTGCTCCAAAGGGTTGCTTGATTAGCCATGAGAGCGTAGTGCAATTCATGTTTACATTTCAGAGAATCTTTGCTGGGCGCTGGACCGAGGATTCTAAATGGCTTCAATTTGCGTCCTTTCATTTTGATGTAAGTATCGTCGAGCAATTCTGGAGTTGGAGTGTGGGCATATGCGTGGCCTCTGCACCTCGAGACCTCATTTTCGAAGACATTTCTGGTGCGATCCGACAACTAGGCATCACACACTTGGATCTTACTCCCAGTCTTGCTCGTACTCTCAATCCTGATGATGTTCCATCCTTGTGGAATGGAGTATTTATCACTGGCGGTGAACAGCTTAAGCAGGAAATTCTTGATGCGTTTGGCAAGCACGGATGCATACACAATGCGTACGGTCCGACAGAGGCAACCATTGGTGTGACCATGTATCCACAAGTTCCTCAGAACGGCAATCCATCAAACATTGGGTTGCAGTTTAATATCGTTGGTTCTTATGTCCTGAAGCCCGGCACAGAAGTACCAGTACTGCGTGGTGGTATCGGTGAGCTGTGTGTCTCCGGTATTTTGGTTGGCAAAGGATACCTCAACCGCCCTGATTTGACGGCCGAGAAATTTCCAACACTGCACGAATTTAATGAGCGAGTTTACCGGACAGGAGATCTCGTGCGAATTTTGCACGACGGCAGCATCATATTTTTAGGCCGAGCAGACGATCAGGTCAAACTTCGTGGTCAGCGGCTCGAGCTCAGTGAGATCAATGAAGTTATCAGGAAGAGCATGCGAAAATTAGATGAAGTCGTTACGCTTGTGCTCAAGCATGCCGCACTGCAAAAAGAGCAGCTCGTTACGTTTTTCGTTGCCTCGTTTGTTGGAGATGAAGCGGAAGCCGCCAGTTTGATTCCCTCCATGAAAGATGCTTGCAAATCCCGGCTCCCTGGCTACATGGTACCAACTCATTTTGTGCCTATCAAGAAGCTTCCGCTCAATGTGAATAATAAAGCGGATTCGAAGCAACTTGCTTCTATATACAATGAGCTCAGTGTGGGCCACTTGCAAGCACTAAGTCGTTCGGGTCAGCGAGAAAATGACTGGTCAGAAAATGAGAAGACAGTTCTGGATATTATTGTAAATGCATTGCAAGTAGATTTATCTACATTATCTCGAGGGTCCAACCTCTTCGAGTTGGGCTTAGATTCTATCTCTATTATCGGATTCTCCCGAGAACTTCAAAACGCAGGACTTGAGAACGCTAAGCTTTCTGTAGTCAAGAGCAATCCAGGTATAGGGGCGATAGTTCAGGCTTTGCTTAATGACGAACCTCTAAACCAAGAAGCAGAGGATGCATATGTCACGGCATCTCAAAATATTACAGCATTTTCGCAGAAGCACATGATCAATGTTTGTAAAGAGCTGGAAGTTTCCAGTGCGGACGTCGAGAGTATTGCTCCCTGCACGCCAGTTCAGGAAGGCATGATCTATAGATTTCTTCAAAGCAATCAGCCACTCTATTTCCAGTCGTTTGAATTCGCTATAGATGACATGGTCGATCTCCATCATCTATCGAAGGCATGGGGGAAGGCAATTACTCAATTACAAGTCCTCCGCACTAAGTTCGTTTCGACTGATGACGGATATGCTCAAGTTGCTTTGAGGTCATCAAAATATGACTGGATGGGCCTTCCAGTCAATTATGCCACCCTTGAAAAGTCCCAAGCCTTGAAGGTCCCGTTCAACTTGAGCCTAGCACCATCTCATTCTGGAAATATCCTCTCGATTCATATATTTCACGGCCTCTATGATGGTAACAGTCTGGCAATGTTGCTGGATCGTGTTATTGATGAATACCGGGGAGATCGAGCTGATTACGGGCCTCCCTTCCATTCTTCTCTGGCATATGGACCACTAGCAAAGATATCAGGTGCCAAAGATTTCTGGACGAACCATCTGCAAAATTGGGCATATCAGCCACTACATCACAGCTTAGAGTCATTGGTGAATGTCGTTGCTTCCAAGACCTTAAAAAGTCTTAGTGGCTTCGAAGATTTGCGCAAACGAATTGGAGTGGCGCCTCAAGCAGTGATCCAGGCAGCTTGGCTATCTACGCTACAAACAATTTCGTCCGACGACTGTACAATTGGAATCGTTACTTCAGGACGCGCGATAGAATTTGGGGGTGTGGACAAGGTCATTGGGCCACTTTTTAATACCGTTCCCTTCCACGTCAAGATCGAGCCTGACATGACATCGGCATCCCTGATCTCAGTTTGTCACGAATTCAATATGAGGATGCAGGATTTCCAGCATACGCCGTTGAAGGATATCCAGAAGTGGAGCCCTGCGAATCCAGGCCAATCTTTGTTTGATACTTTGTTCGTCTTTCAGCGTCCGGAATCCGAAGAGAATTATGCCAAGGGCGTGTGGACTCAGTTGGATAATGGGCAGGTGGCTGATTATCCACTGGCGTTCGAGGCTACGCTTTCTGCTAGTGGTAAGCTTGATTTTATCATTGTAGCTCAAGGCTCTGTGATCACACAGTCCACAGCAACCAATCTCTTAGATCATATGGAGAGGTCGTTGAGGGCGCTGATTGAAAATGGCGGGAAAAATGTTATACTTGGGAACGAAGCTATGGCGGATGGGTCTTCAAGCCTAACCATAGGAATTGCCAATGCCAAAAATTCTACGACATCCCTTAAGAACGAAATCGACGAAGGCCATTTTACTTGGACGAAGGAAGCTCAAGTGTTGCGCACTGAGCTCTCCGCATTAGCCGATGTTCCAGAAGATACGATTCAGTCCACTTCATCCATCTTCGAATTAGGACTTGATAGCATTGACGTTATTAAGTTAGCATCAAGGTTGAAGAAACAGGGTATCGACATTCTAGTTAGCACCATCATCAAATGTCAGACTATAGCAAAGATGATTCCAGGGTTGTCTGTTGAGAAGGTTGTCGATTCGAAGTCTTCGGGACAGACAATCCAAAGAATGAATCAAGATTTACTTACGTATCTCAAGAAGCTCGGAAAGGTTCCAATTGATATGTGGCTTGTCTTCCCTGCTACTCCTTTGCAACAGAGTATGGTCAACGAGATGATCAAGTCTGATTACAAGAGGTACTGGAACGTGGAGGCTTTTGAACTTGCCAACGACGTCGACATCCCGAGATTGACAATGGCAATAGAGCGTGTAATATACAGCTCGCCAATTCTTCGCACATCCATTGTTGAGATCGAAGATCCTCGGTCGCCAGTGAGCTATGCTCAAATCGTCCACCAGCATCCTTTGGCCGCCATTGAAGTTTCTAAGGAGGAGAATCTAGAAGCGTTTGTGGATCAATTCAGAGCCAAGTCGGCCCGCTCGGCAGCTACCTATGGCTCACTCTTTCAAGTCAAATTCTTAGTTGTTGGAAAGAAGCGGTTCATGGCCATGGCTATCTCACACGCCTTGTACGATGGAACGTCTCTTCGACTACTTCACAAGGACATCCAAAACGCATATCGTATGGTTTTCACATCCAGACCCGATTTTGTACCATTTCTAGAAGAAATTTTCAAATCCACAACAGAACATGCAAAGAACTTTTGGCGGAGCACATTGTCGAATCTCCCGCCCGCAAAATTTCCTAGAAAAGAGTCATCCATGGAACCCACTGCTCATCGAGCAGAGACAAGATCTCACGTTTCACTAAAGGACGTCGAGGGCCTCTGCAAATCTCTTCGAATTACACTACAAACTATTGGGCAGACCTGTTGGGCTATGGTTCTTTCTCATCTCACAAGCCAACTCGATGTTGTATTCGGTACCGTTCTATCCTGTCGCGATTCAGAGGAATCAAATGAAGTCATGTTCCCACTCATGAACACAGTTGTTGTACGATCGGTGCTTCATGGAAATTTGAGTGTAATGCTAAGGTACATGCAAGACATGAGTGATACAACTCGTCAATATCAGCATTTTCCTCTGGGGACTGCTCAAGCATATGCATTAGCTTCGCGCGATAGTCAATTGTCAGTCAACGATACCACGCTCTTCGATACACTGTTCATCTATCAGGGTCGTCGTTCCACTCAGCAAAGCAACCAGTTATATCAAGCTGTGTATGGTGCGGCTGAGGTTGAGTTCCCCGTTTGTGTTGAGATGGAGATCTTGGATGATGGCTATATCTCCTGGACAACAGCTTGTAAATCAGACGCTCGAAACTCTGCCGAAACCAAGGAAATTATCAAGATGTTGGACGGAGTCCTTGAGCGCCTCGTTGCCACTCCCCGAGGCCCAACCATTGTCTCAGATGTCGAGGGTATCTCAGTCTGTGGCCTGCCCAAATTTCGGAAATTGGACGCCGCGCCAAAGAAGTTTTCAAACCCTTCATCGGAAAAGGGCGATGGGAAGTGGTCAGACACGGAGTTGGAAATTCGAAAGGCGCTTCATACTATCTCTGACGTGCCGGAGGAACAAATAAACAAGAACTCATCGATTTTCCATCTTGGTCTGGATTCAATCCTCATTCTCAAACTACCAGCGTTGTTACGGAAATCTGGTATAAAACTCGGTGTTTCAGATATACTTAGAGACCAGACCGTTTGTGCGATGGCTCGGTCTGTATGTATTAACCCAGTTCAACAAGAAGCTTTAGATGTTGATGCTTCCCTCTCCAATGCTATATCATCACTCAGCGTCTCGAAATTGAAGGAGATGCTCGAGAAGGGAGTAGGAGAGGTGGAGTCTATCTATCCAGTCACTGCAGGACAGCTCTATACCATAAGGCAATGGCAAGGTTCTGAAGGAATTGTCTTTTACCCGACCTTCCGGTACAACCTGGTTGGGAAACTCAATAAGCAGAAGCTTGAAAATGCTTGGAGAGCTCTTTTGAAGATGCACCCTATTCTTCGAACTGGATTTGTCGAAGTTGGATCCGACATGATGCAAGTCGTCTACAGAAACCCCGATAACAATATCGTTTATGGTTCCTCAAATCACAACTCGGATTCATCGGATCTCAGCAGACCACCGGTAAGATTGATCGTAGAGTCAGGGACGAACTTGAAATTGGTCATCCATCATGCTCTTTACGATGGTATCAGTCTACCAATCCTAGTTGACCAACTCCAATCACTGTATCAAGGTCAGACATTCCCGTCATCGGAACTGGATTTCAAAACTTTCGTCGCGCAGTCGATCTCCGCATCAAATAGATTAACCACTAGCTTAGAGTCTACGTTGACTGTGGCAAAAGAAACATGGGCATCTTATCTAACCCAAGGCTCACTCTATCCAACCCGAATGACTTCAAAGTCAAGGCACGACAGAACAGAAGTCTTCCACCCATCTCGGAAAATCTTACCTTTAAAGCAACAAGCCCAGGACACAGGTGTCAGCGTGGATTCCCTTTTCCTGGCCGGAATATCAAAAATATACGCCCAACGTCTTGAAAAGGACCGTCTCGAAAAGGACAAGGAAAATCGAAAGTCTCAAGTCCCACACGTAGTGTTTGGTATCTACCTAGCAAATCGCGCACCGTTCGGCGAGGACCTCTCCTCATTAGCGGCACCAACACTCAACCTACTTCCGCTCTGCGTTCGAGATCCTTCTAACAGGACTATTCAGGCACTCGCGAAGGATATTCAAAATGACCTCAATCAAATCAGCAGAGCGGAAATTTCAAGTGCCTCGCTCGCTCAGATCTATGAGTGGACCGGAGTACGCATTAATTTCTTTGTTAATATCCGAAAAGACACCGTGGCCGGCACTATAGCAACCGATACAATCTTCGAGCCTTTGCAGGATCTCAGCAAGAGAGCAGAAGTCGTTCAGGAGGTTCCAAATGAGAATATTTCAATACCTACGGATGGAAGATGTGATGCCTATCTGGTAAGTCTTTCTTCTTCTTATTGTTTAGAAAAGTAGTGCTGATAATTCAACAGCCTTCAATTGAAGTTGAGATGCGGTATCAAGAGGGGAAATTAGATGTGGGTATCTTTGGACCCGAGAACATGGTGACGGTGGATGAAGCTGAGGTGATGATTGAGAGTTTTATTGAGTTTCTAGCTTAGTTCGTTTGTTTTTGGGGTTGGTGTTTAGGGATTTTTTTCGTTATTGTTATGTTTCTTTTAGCATTAGAGAGCGCCGGTCATTCTCATTGATTCATGCATATTTATGGAACTCGACTCATAGCGTTAAATTTCAGAACTGTATATCTTCATTGTTTCACGCTCGGTGGTACTTCTACCGCCGATCCAAATTCTCTTCGTTTGTCGCACGAGCTCGTCATATCCTCATGCGGCATCCCGTCTCGGCATCTCATTCATTGGCGGTATGAATCTTGGCACATTGCCTCCCTGCTCCGCTCCCCGCCCTTTGGTTCGCTACGTTCTGGGCCACCACAGGGGTCAGATCGCGGGGTGAAGCCACCGACTTAATGGCGTTAAGTGACATCCTGGTCCTTCTACCTTCCATATTCAAGGATAGAACTGCTTGATGGGTTCGGGCCTTTGGGCCTCGTCGATCGCGGGGTAAATCTAGATATGCTTCCCGGGAGTTATTTCTTAAGCTTAAACTGCTAGCTAACTTTAGATTCCTCATCGGTTTTTACTTCACAATTCCTAGTTATCTGTCTGATCAAAGCTTGAGCTCGTTTTCCATAATGGCTCATAAACGCACCTCCCACGACTCTCCCATCTCCGACCCCGAGAAATCTCCCATCATCCACGATGACTACCGCACAACCACCAAAGCCCCTCCTCCCTCCACCACACATGCACACCATGATCCTACCTGGGATGGCACAGGAATCGACTTCTCGCACGTCGATCAGAAGGCCGTCCTCCGGAAAATGGATCTCCGCTTACTCCCAATGCTAGCATTATTATATCTACTCAGCTTCTTGGATAGAGGCAATATCGGGAATGCGAAGATTGAGGGACTGACTGAGACGTTGCATATGACGGGCCCGCAGTATAACTGGTGTTTGACGGTGTTTTTCTTTACCTACTGTGCGTTTGAGGTTCCTAGTAATTTGATGTGAGGCTCCCTCTCCTCCTTTCCGCTTCACTTAGCTTAGATTTGCCAAAGTAGGAGGCTGATAGTGTAACTAGGTTGAAAAAATTAAGACCCTCGATATGGTTACCCACGATCATGGTTTGTTGGGGAATAGTCATGACGTTAATGGGGATTGTGCAAAGCTACTATGGGCTCTTGACCGCGAGACTGTTTCTTGGTGTCACGGAAGCGGGGCTGTATCCGGGTGTGGCTTATTATATCACGATGTGGTATTGTAGACATGAAGGCCAGTTGAGACAAGCGTTGTTCTTTAGTGCTGCGAGTGTGGCGGGGGCGTTTTCGGGGTTGTTGGCTTACGCCATTGCGAAGATGGATGGGGTGGGGGGATTGGAGGGTTGGAGGTGGATGTGTGTCTTTTCCCCCACTTCATTAACGAGGAGGTGCTGACGTGAAGTAGCTTTATACTGGAAGGTATGGCGACGGTGCTGATTGCTTTCTCGTCTTATTTTATCCTTTATGATTTTCCGGATACGGCGTCTTTCTTGACGATCGAGGAACGAGCTTGGGTTGTCCACAGGCTGGAGTATCAGGGAAGTCTTGGGTCGGGGAGGGCGGTTGCGGAGACGGAAAGCTTTCATTGGAAGCATGTGAGAGCTGCTTTTACAGATTGGCAGATTTATATTGCCTTATTCGTAAGTTGCCTGTTCTGGATTGTCTGAACCAAAACTTACCTAATCAGATGTACTGGGGAATCGTCTGCCCGTTATATGGAATTCCCCTCTTCCTTCCTACTATCATCAATGAGCTGGGCTATGTCAGTTCTACGGCTCAATTATTGACAGTCCCGATCTACATCACAGCCGCCATCCTCACAGTAATAGTAGCCTATTACAGCGACCGTTCTCCCCGCATCGGACGCGCCCCCTTTATATTCCTCCCTATGTGCGCCATCCTCATCGGCTTCATCATCGCCCTCGCCGCCTCCTCCCATGGCCATCTCCCCGGGCTCGTATACGCAGGCGTCTTCATCGCAACATGCGGTATCTATCCCGCCTTCCCAGGAAACGTAACCTGGATATCCAACAATCTGGCTGGGTCGTATAAGAGATCTGCGGGAATGGCGATTCATATCGGGGTTGGCAATTTGGCGGGCGCGATGGCGAGTAATTTTTACAGGGTAGCGGATAAACCGATGTATATACTTGGGCATAGTTTGGAAATTGGGTTTGTGAGTGTAGGACTGGTGGCGGTTGTTGTTTTGAGGACGGGGTATGGAGTAATTAATAAGAGGAGGGATGCAGAGTGGAGTGAGGGGAGTGATACTGAGATGAGTGAGTTGGGGGATAAGGCAGGGACTTTTAGGTATATGCTTTAGTATGTAAGATCTACATTTTTATAGTTATCTGTAACATGAAACTCACATCCCTTGATCAAGAGGGTGTATCATTTTTTAAATGTTTCGAAGTCAACCGGAAAGTTACACTCAACCTTCCTTCACATATTTCCTCCAATCATGCACATCCCTAAATCCCAACACCTCCCTAATCTTCCTATTACTCAACGGTGCCTCATATTCCCCCATCTCTCTCGTGATCTTCACCCCCGGGCATTCCCTCTCCAGAAACTCCTTCGTTGTCCCCCTCACCGTAATCGTATCATTCGTCGCGTTAAACACCTGGTATCCCAAACCATCCTTCTTGATCCCCAGATCACAAATCTGTCCTAAATCTCTAGCATCGATATAACTCCACGCATTCCTTTTTCTGGAAGCGGGGTTAGAGAGATAGGAGGGGAAATTGAGGGCATATTCGTGAGGCTCGATCACGTTGCCGATTCGGAGGCAGTAGATGTCGTTTTTGAAGCGGCGGGCGAAGGTGCGGGCGGTTCTTTCGCCGCAGAGTTTGGAGAGTGCGTAGCTGTGAATATTTAGGTTAGGTTAGGCGAATGAGGGGCGAGAGGAAGTGGGGGACGAACCTATCTTCGGGGTCGACGTCGTAGTCTTCTTCAAGGGGAAAGGAGTGGTAGTCTGAGTCTCCTTGGGCGAAACATACGCCGTACGTGGTTTCAGATGAAGCAATGATGATTTTCTTTACGCCTAGCTTGCAAGCGGCTTCAATGACGCTGTACGTGCTTCGTACATTTGCTTGGAAGAGTTCTGAGTCTGGTACGAGCATGTTTCTTGCGTAGGCTTGAGCATGGTTAGCCACCATCTGAATGTCTTCAAGTTCTTGACACAATGAGACTGTATCTTTTCCATGTGATTTTCAGAAGCCTCGATACAATGAGAGTAGATTTTCCCAGCTGAATATCTTAAAAGTTTTGACACAACTGGATGGGATTGCCCCCAATCTGGTTTTCTTATCATTGCTCACACAATGAGACACTGGCAAGATGCTACTCACCAGCAAAATGGATAACAACATCAGGAGCCTTTGGAACAGGACCATCATTATAGCCACTCATGTTAAAATGCGAAGTCAAGGCATTAAACACCTGTCCTGAATCCGTAAGATCTGTCTTCAGTGTATAAACATCCACAGAAGGATCTGGGAACGGTATAAGGTCCAAATTCAGGACTTTGTGTCCTTGTTCCAGGAGGTAGGGAATCACATGACGCCCTGCTTTTCCTGAACCTCCTGTGAATACCTAGAGTGGGTTAGTAAGTGGGATTTGACTATGAAGGGGAGTTCAGACAATCTTCTTCCCGTCTGGGGATGTTGGAATGGTTGTGTTGGACATGTTGCAGCGATTTTACCAATGGGAAATGATGAGACCAAAACAATTGGAAAAGATTAAGATCAACTAGAAGACTCAACTTCTGAAATGTCTGACATGATCGCCCCCTTGACAAAAATTATATTTCTTACGTCAGTGGCAGTGACATCTCGCCGTTGAGGGTATGGCGGGGTATTCCAGGCCGAATTTGGAAAAACACCCCTGAAAGCTCTGAGGCGGTGAAACGACTTGGTGAGATGCAGTTTGAGCTGATATTGGATACATGTTCTATTTCTTGAAGATAATATATCAATATTTTCTTGTAGAACGTGACCTTATTCATGTTAAAAAAAAGAAAAAAAGAAAAAAAAAAAAAAGATCTAATAGGAATAGAGAAAGGCATTTGTGACTGTCTCCAGCGAGGAAAAAAAAAAAAAACCGCCCGCATGATTTGTTCTGCCGTCCATTGTCACACCCCCTTCCCA
>Ga0182030_10023668_pt1 | contig 11338 bp, 8 predicted proteins | sample 812S3MmetaG_FD_121299 | JGI IMG/M metagenome (GOLD analysis project Ga0182030, IMG submission 121299) | Permafrost microbial communities from Stordalen Mire, Sweden - 812S3M metaG (Illumina Assembly) | ecosystem: Environmental > Terrestrial > Soil > Wetlands > Permafrost | place: Sweden...
AGAAGATGCTCTTGAACGAGTATCGCCTGCAGCCCTGGACCCCACAGGCGCAGAACTTCTTGTGCGAGCAGATGGAGCAGTTCTTCTTCGGCGAGGGTCTGGAGATGCCCCAGCAGTACGTTCCGCCCACGATCTAAGAGACAGGGATCAGTGTTCTGGGATCAGCCGCTGCCGATGTCCTTGATCCTATTCGGTGGATTCTCGGGAGTCGCGTGAGCGTACTGAGGCTACCTCGTGTAAACTAATGGAGACCCCAGAAGCCGGCTCCCCACGAGCCGGTTCAATTGTGTCGGGACGTGGCTCAGCCTGGTAGAGCACTCGCTTGGGGTGCGAGGGGTCGGCAGTTCAAATCTGCCCGTCCCGACCATTAAAATCATTGACTTACGGAAGCGACCCCGCTTCCGTTTTTCGTTTTGTGGAGATTTGTGGAGACCAAGTTATGATTCGCGTGGTTTCTGTCCCCATTCCCAGCGAATGGACAGCTTGCCTGGCTGTCGCATCCAATGCTTTTTCCGCCGGCCGTTCTGCTTCCAGGCGGAGAGGGCTCCAGAGCACCGGCATCCTCCGGCTCAGACGGCCGCTGATGGACTGATATTGTTGCATCCGGAGTCTGTATCTGTGCTACTGCAGAAATGAAGTGGTGGATATAGATAGTGAATGCGGCACTTAACTCCAGCGATGGACTTCTTAACCGCGCCTTGGGTGCGGTAGCAAACATCAACGCATTTCGCGATAGAATCCATCCAAATTGGGTAGAATCGCGGTAGTGCGGGAGCGGGACGCGCGATGAGGCTAAAGATTCACCTTACCCTGTCAGCAGTGCTGTTTCTGGCAGCCGGATACGGCGTCGCACAGACGCCTGTACAATCTGCCGGCCAGCGAGAGAACGCGCTCGCTCTGGAAAGACTAGGTAAGAATATCGAGGCTGAGGCTGCCTGGAAGCAGGTCCTGGATCAGAGTCCGTCGAGCCCTGAGGCGTATGCCCATCTTGGGCTGCTCGAAGCGCGCCAGGAACATTACAAGGAGGCTGTGCCGCTCTACAGGAAGGCGCTGGAACTGGGTCCGCAGATCGCGAGCGTGCAGCTCAACCTTGGCCTCGCCCTCTTTAAAGGCGGCGAACTGAGGCAGTCCATTGAAGTCTTCGATGCACTTCTCAAAAACCAGCCCGCCGATTCACCGCAGGCTGTGCAACTGTCTACGCTGCTCGGCATGGCGCACTATGGGTTGGGCGATTATGCGCTTGCTGTTCCGTATCTGCAAGAAGCCGCAACCGCCGATGCGCTGAATCTGGAGTTGAAGCTGGTTCTGGCGCACAGTTGCCTGTGGTCCAAACAGAATCAATGTATTTTGGATGTCTATCACGAGATACTCGCGCAGGACCAGAATTCGGCAGCAGCATATATGCTCGCCGGTGAAGCATTGGACGGAATGAGGGATCGCGCTGGCGCTATCCAACAGTTTCAGGCTGCGATTAAGGCTAACCCCAAGGAGCCGGAGGTTCATTGGGATCTGGGGTTTCTATTGTGGGAGCAAAGCCAGTTCAAGGAGGCGGCGGCCGAATTTCAAGCGGAGTTGACCAACAACCCTGACGACGCCCGATCGATGGCCTACCTGGCGGACGCCGAGATTCATGCCAACCATTTCGAGGCGGCGCGGTTTCTGCTGGAAAAGGCCGGCCAGATCAATCCAGGGCTTGCACTGATTCATCTGGATCTCGGTATTGTCTATGGCGATACCGAGCGCCGCGACGATGCACTGCGCGAACTGAAGCTCGCGGAGCAGATCGATCCGAACGATCAGAATGTGCACTGGCGCTTGGGACACCTTTATCAGCTGATGGGAGATAATGAATCGGCGAAGGCGGAGTTCGACACGCTCCACAGTCTGAAAGATGCCGTGCAGGATGATCTCAACAGAAAGCTTCATGATTCTGAATTGAAAGCCATGCCCGCAGCCGATGCGTCGGCTGCGCCAGATGTAAAGTAGGGCCTGTCTTTCTATGCGCTTCGATCAGCCGATCGGCAGATTGTATTGCCAGCGGAGTTGCACGGATCCAATTCCCATCAACTCCGACTTTAACTGCACTCGCAGTATTGCAAGAGCGTCTTTCCTCCACCGAAATGTGGAGATTAAACCAATCCTATCTTCTATTGACAGACGAGCAGCCGCCGAGCAAGATCGGATTGCGAAGATCACTTTCCCGATCCGAGGTCACAATTGAATCGTTCCTATTGCTATCGAGCGCTTCTGCGCTCTGTTGTAGTTTTTCTTCTACCTTCACTCCTCTCCGGCGCTGGGTTGGTGCTTGCGCAAGATCAAGCGTCCTATCAGCCTCCAATGCTTGGAGGAAATGCCGCCGCCGCTACGCAAAACGAGGGCGGGTCGGCGACCGGAGGCGTCTTTGCGCCGGTCCTCGATTCTGAAAAGCGGCCCATCACGGCGGGCGGATTCGTAAAGGATGGCCCGATGATCTTCCAGGACATCTCCGAGAAGGCCGGATTGACTATCTGGCGTCATATCATGGGCACGCCGCAGAAGACTTACATCCTGGAAACGATTGGATCAGGCGTCTGCCTTCTCGACTACGACCACGACGGCTGGCTGGACATCTACATGGTGAACGGCTCGACTTACGATGCCGAGACCGGCAAGACCGATCCTCCACATGCCGCGCTCTTCCACAACAATCATGACGGAACCTTCACAAACGTCGTCTCCATCGCGGGCGTGAGTAACGACCGATGGGGCTTTGGCTGCGCGGTTGGCGATTATGACAACGACGGCTGGCCCGATCTGTATGTGGCCAACTACGGCAAGAATCGCCTGTACCACAACAACCACGACGGCACCTTCACGGATATGGCGGAAAAGGCGGGCGTCACGCTGGGCAATTGGTCAACTGGCCCCAGCTTCGGCGACTACGATGGCGACGGCCTGCTCGATATCTTTGTTCCCGGCTATATTCATTGGGATATGAATAACCTGCCGACGCCAGGCACCAAGTCGGTTGGCTATGCGAATTGCTCCTTCCGCGGCGTAGCCACCATGTGCGGCCCACGCGGACTGCAGGGAGAGCCGGACCATCTCTTCCACAACAACGGCGACGGCACCTTTACCGATGTCAGTGTAAAGGCCGGAGTCAGCGACAAGCTGCGCTACTACGGTTTCTCCTCCACATTTGTCGATGTGAACAATGACGGCAAGGTCGACCTGGTAGTCACAGACGACTCCTCACCCAATTATCTCTACATCAACAAGGGCGACGGCACATTTCAAGACGTCAGCTTCTACTCGGGATTTGCCCTAAACCAGGACGCTCGCGAAACAGCTGCAATGGGCCTGGCTGTCGGCGATTATCTCAACAACGGCCGCCTCGATCTTTACACGACAACTTTTTCGGACGACTACAAGAATCTCTTTCGCAATGAGGGCGAGGGCAATTTTATTGAAATCGCACCGGAGATGGGCATCGCGGAGGCGACCTACCCCTTTCTCAGTTGGGGCACCGAATTCTTCGATTACGACAACGACGGCTGGAAGGATCTGATGTTTGTCAGCGGCCACGTCTATCCCCAGGTCGATCTTAATAACTGGGGAACCTCGTGGGCGGAACGTCCGCTCCTCTTTCATAACATGAACCACGGCAAGAAGTTTGAAGTGATGCCGGCGGTCGAAGGCACTGGTTTAGCAGACGTGATTCCGGCACGCGGAGCGGCCTTTGGCGACCTGTTCAACGACGGAAAGATTGATGTGGTGATCAACTGCATCGACCACACGCCGGTTCTGCTGCGCAATGTGAGCGACGACAAAAACCATTGGGTTGGGCTGGCTCTGACCGGCGGAGCGAAGAGCCCGCGCGACGCCGTTGGAGCCACCGTGTATGTAACGACGGGCAGCATACGCCAGCGTGGCGACGTGATGAGCGGAGGCAGTTTCGAGTCGTCCAATGATTTTCGCCTGCACTTCGGCCTGGGGACGGCGACCGCGGTGGACAAGGTGGAGATCCGCTGGCCCGATGGCAAGCAGGAGACCATTCCATTGCCGGGCGTGGATCGCATCTTTGCCATTGAAGAAGGTATTGGCCTGGTTCCCAGCGTCTACGACACTATCGCGGCGTCACAAAAACGTGAGAGAATACCGGCAAGTGGGACTTCCCCTCCCACAGCGAGGTCGCATCATGACTGATTCACACGCGGATTCAGCACTTCGGTGCTGGACGTATCCCTGTGTCGCTTCTCTGTCTTTCCTCCTATGCGGAAGCGCGTTTCCACAGGAACAAACTCCCTCACAACCGCCGCTTTATGGCGATCCGGCCAACGCTGAAAGACAGAGCGGGGTGGCGACAGGCGGGGAGTTTGCACCGGTCCTCGACTCGGAAAAACGCCCCATCACCGCTGGAGGCTTTGTGAAAGAGGGTCCCATCGTCTTTCAGGACATCTCGGAAAAGGCCGGACTGACCACATGGCACCACACGATGGGAACGCTCGAAAAGAAGTTCATCATCGAGGTGAACGGCTCCGGCGTGGCGCTGCTGGATTACGACAACGACGGATGGCTCGACATATATCTTGTCAACGGTTCGACCTATGATGCAATGAGCGGAAAGACGGAGCCGCCTCATGCTGCGCTCTTTCATAACAACCACGATGGAACTTTTACCAACGTGGCGGAGCAGGCGGGGGTCACAAATGGCCGCTGGGGAACAGGCGTCGCCGTTGGTGACTATGACAACGATGGCTGGCCGGATCTTTTTGTATCGAACTATGGCAAGAACCGCCTCTATCACAATAATCATGACGGCACATTCACCGATGTCGCGGAAAAGGCAGGCGTCACGCTCGGCAACTGGTCCAATGGAGCCACCTTCGGCGATTACGACGGCGATGGATTGCTGGATCTATTTGTTCCAGGATATGTCCACTACGACATGGAGCACCCGCCCTTTGCCGGCGAGGCGAGTGTGGCCGCTGTCTTCTGCCAGTATCGCGGAGTGCCGACAATTTGCGGTCCGCGCGGCCTTCCTGGTGAGCCCGACCATCTCCTTCATAACAACGGAGACGGGACCTTCACAGATGTCAGCGAAAAAGCAGGAGTCAGCGACAAGGCGCACTATTATGGCTTTTCTTCAACCTTCGTCGATATCAACAACGATGGCAAGGTGGACCTGCTTGTCTCCGACGACGCCTCACCCAACTATCTCTACATCAACAAGGGCGACGGCACCTTCGAGGATGCCAGTTATGCTTCGGGTTTCGCGCTGAATCAGGATGCGCGCGAAACAGCCAATATGGGCATGGCCGTTGGCGATTATCTCAACAATGGGCAGGTCGATCTTTATACGACGACCTTTTCGGATGATTATAAGACGCTCTTTCGCAATGAAGGCGGAGGAAACTTCTCCGAGATTACCAACAAGATGGGCATGGCTGAGATTACATATCCCTTTCTCAGTTGGGCAACCGAGTTTATTGATTATGACAACGACGGCTGGAAGGACATTATGCTCCTGAACGGCCATGTGCTGCCGCAGGCCGACCACTACAACTGGGGCACAAGTTACGCGGAGCGCCCACTGCTCTTTCATAACCTGAATCATGGTTTGAAGTTCGAAGTAGTTCCAGCCGTGGAGGGAACAGGATTGGCCGATGTAATACCCGCGCGAGGCGCCGCCTTTGGCGACTTGTTCAACGACGGCAAAATCGACGTCGTCGTTAACTGCATCGATCACACTCCGGTGCTGCTGCGCAACGTGAATGCCGACACAAATCATTGGGTGGGCCTTGCTCTGATCGGTGGCCCCAAGAGCCCGCGAGACGCAATTGGAGCAACGGTCTATCTGACCTCCGGAGGAATCCGGCAGCGCGGCGATGTGATGAGCGGCGGAAGTTATATGTCATCGAACGATCAGCGCCTCCATTTTGGGCTCGGACAGGTAACTAAGGTGGATAAGGTGGAGATTCACTGGCCCGACGGCAAGCAGGAGACTCTCACTCTGCCCAAAGTAGATCGCTATTTTGCAATTGAAGAAGGCAAAGGGATTGTACCGAGTATCTATGGCGGAATTGCTGCGGAGTTGGCCAAACGTAAATCGACGGTCAAGCGCGCAGCCAAGTAACTTCATGCTCGTGAATGATAACGGCAATGTATGGATCACGCTCAGGAGACTTATGAGAAGAATCTGCAAACTGATGATGATTGCAAGCCTGCTGCTGATTGCTAACAGGATGGTTACAGTTCTTGCGGAGCAGAAGGCCGCCACCCCGCCTCCGCCTCCGGCATACACGCCATTGCCCGCTGGAGCGGCGCCATCCGTGGATACTCCAGAACAGCGCGAGGCTCTGGCGAAGTGGAAGATGAAGGCGGAAAAGATGCTGGAGATGGATCGTTCCGCACACAACGATCTAGTAACTCCGAGCTATAACTTCCACTATGGTAAGAACAATCCATATACGCCCGGCAACTTGGCTGTTATTGGCGAGGGCTTCCTTCAGCCCGGCGCCTATCCCACCGCCGAGTATTGCGGCACGTGCCACCAGGAGGCCTATAGCCAATGGCGTCAGGCGCTTCACTCAAACGCTTTTCGCACACCGTTCTACCGCACCAGCGTCAATCTTCTAATTCGCGACAAAACTCGCGGAATCGCCTTCGCGCGCCATTGCGACAGTTGCCACAATCCTATCGGCGTGTTGAGCGGCGCGCTCACTGAAGATTCAAAGGTCGATCGCTCTGAATTCGACTCGGATGGATTGACCTGCATGACCTGTCACTCAGTAGTTGCTCTGGATTCCACCAATGGAAATGGTAGCGTCATGATGGGTGTGCCCTCGGTGATTGTGGATGAGAAGGGTGAACGCATTCCCGGAATGGTTCCCTTTGATATGATTCTCAAACATCCCGAGCGCCATTCCAAGGCAGTTATGCATGACTTTCTGCATACGCCGGAGTTTTGTGCTGCCTGTCACAAGGCCAACCTTCCTGGCACTTTGAATGATTATAAGTTTTTACGTGCCTTCACTGCCTACGATGAGTGGCAGCAATCCAAATTCTCTCAGCGCAATCCGCTTACCTTTTACACCGCTGACTTCACTACTTGCCAGGGTTGCCACATGAAGCGCAATGCTAATGTTCTTCCGGACTATGGCGCGAAGAATGGAAGCTTCGCCTCGCATCGCTGGTTGGCAGGCAACACTGCGGTCCCTTTCTACTATGGCTTTGACGAACAACTCGACAAAACCATCGAATTTCTACGCACAGGTAACTATCTGAATGTGGATATCTTCGCGCTTCGCAAATCCGATCAAGAGCCGCTCATTGCGCCGCTCGGCAAAGTCACCTTCAGCCTGGCTCCCAAAGATGACATCGAAGCCTATGTCGTGATTCAGAATAAAAATATCGGCCATTCGCTGATTCCAGAGGTGCGCGACCTGTATGAAGCCTGGGTTGAGTTTACGGTAAAGGATGCTGAGGGCAAGGAGATCTATCACAGCGGACTTCTTAAGCCGGATGGAATGCTTGACCCGCGCGCCCACAGTTTCACCAATCGACCCGTTACCGATCAAGGTGAGTTCGTAGACAACCACAAGGTGTGGACAATCCATTCCGTTGCATACGACAACACGGTAGCGGCGGGGCGCTCGGTTCTGGTTCGTTATAAGTTTCACCTGCCAGCAAATGCTCAGGGAGATGTTACTGTCACTGCCAAAGTGAATTACCGGCATTTGCGTCAAAGCTATTTGAACAATGTATTAGGCAAAGATCATCCGGCGTATCCAATAGTGGAGTTAGCCGAGCGGACGCGGGTCCTAAGGATCGGAGAGAATCGTCCCGAGGCGGATAACCCGTCCGACAACGCGGAATGGATGCGTTGGAACAATCTTGGTATCGCTCTTCTTGATCAGTTTCAATATCAGGAGTCCATTCAGGCCTTTGCTCATGTGGTAAAGCTGCGGCCGGACTATGCCGACGGCTACATCAATGTAGGACTTACCAATATTGTTTGGGAGAAATTCGAGTCGGCGCGCAAGTCCATACGCAAAGCGCTTGCCCTTGACCCGAAAAGCGCGCGTGCACTCTACTATGATGGCCTGCTGCAACGGCGAGCGGGCAATACGGAACGTGAGTTGGCCAACTTCAGCACTGTGGTCGAGATGTTCCCGCAGTCGCGCGACGTGCGCCGCGAACTGGGCATCTTTTACTACCGGCAGCACGATTACGATGCGGCCTTGGAACAGTTCGAAGCATTGCAAAAGATTGATCCCGATGATCTAGCAGCGCACTACAATCTGTCCATTCTTTACCGCCGCATGGGAAGGCCGAAGGAAGCCGCAGAGCAGCAGGCCATGTTTGCCGACAAAAAGGTGGATCCAGGCGCGCCGACCTACTCCCTCAACTATCTTCGCGCACACCCGGAGATTACCATCGAAAGTATTCCGTGGCACTTGCACACTGACAGTGAAACGGGCGGAGGGCAATAACTAAATGACCGGAATGCGGAGAGGAATCATGTTAATTCTTAGGAGTATTGCGCCTACTGTTTTCGGGTTGGGTCTGCTTGCGGAGCCTCATCTTTGCCGGGCAGCGAACAACTGCCCGTGGATCAGCGAGGCCACGGTGTCTGGGCTTCTGGGTGGAAATGCTGTGGGACAAGTAACCAGCGCAGATGCCGACAGGACAACCGTCTGTGAATTTACCGAGCAGAGCACTGGATTCATGCGTACACTGCGCGTCACAATAGAAGTAAGCGAGGATGCGCATATCAGATTGGTTGCGCTTGCGCGAAGTTGTGGAATAGATACCGCGTTATTGAAGGCCATCGGCAACGAGGCGTTGATGTGCTCTGCAAACGACCCAAGATTCGGACACGTGGAGCGAGTGGTTGGCAGGGTTCGCAATCAACTCTTCACAATTTTTATTTCCACAGCACTCAATTCTGATCCAATCCTCACACGCGATGCGCTTAGGACCAGGATATATACGGCTGCAGAACAGGTCGCGGGGAATCTGTTTTGACTCGCAAAGATTGTGCAAGGCAAGACTGAATTTAAGGACGGTGCCGGAGAGATACAAACGAAGCAGCGGTGGCCAGAGACGCTACCGAATACTCGCCATTGCGACTGGAATCTTATGATCGGCTCACCGGCTGTTCGCCGGTATTCTTATCGCTACTTGAATATCCATTGTCTTTCCGGATCATGCAAAAAGCGAGTGCTGCGTCTCCGGAATCTCATTCAGCAGTTCCGGCGCGTTATTGCGCACGCTGCCGACGCGGTCGCTAACCGGCCAGGCGCGCATCTCTTCGGCGGAATAGGGCCGGAGCAGATCAAGCGGCAGCGGGGCGGCGGGGTCCAGCCAGCGCTCGTAATCCTGCGGCGCAACAATCACCGGCATCCGGTTATGGATCGGCTCCATCAGCGAGTTAGGCGCGGTGGTCAGAATGGTGAAGCTCTCTAGCGCCGCCCCCTCCGCGTGCTGCCAGTTCTCCCATAGACCGGCGAATGCGTACGGCTCACCGCTCTGGAGCGCAATGGCGAAGGGACGCCGCGACTTTTCGCCGGTGCGCTTCCACTCATAAAACGCGTCGGCAGGAACCAGGCAGCGGCGCTTGTTGAGCGCGGCGCGGAAGGCGGGTTTTGTCTCCACATCCTCGGCGCGCGCGTTGATGGTCTTCAGGCCGATGCGCGCGTCCTTGGCCCAGGAGGGTACCAGCCCCCAGCGCAGCAGAGCCGCCTCGCGCTGGCTGCCGTCCATGTTGAGCCGCACCACCGGCTGAAAGCTCTGCGGCGCGGCATTCCAGGTAGGCACCCAGCGCATCTGTTCGAGATCCATCTCAAACCATTCAGCCAAAAGCTCTTGCGCGGATTTTCGGGCGTATCGGCCACACATGGCACTTCCAGAATAGCTGTAAAAGGGAGAAATCAACAGATGGCCATTTGACAACGGAGGCAGATCGCGCGAGCCTATAAGCGAATATAAGGCGAATTTATGGCCACCGCTGCCGCACTTAGAATCCAGATTGAAGACGCCCTCGCAACCCGCTTTCCGGCTGCACTGACCCCTGTTGCGCGCGCGATCCGCGAGGTTGCCGCGACGGGAGTTCCGGCCGTCGATGTGCTGCTCGAAGGCGGATTGCCGATGGGCGTGATCAGTGAAGTGGTGGGAGCGGAGTCCTCGGGGCGAACCAGCCTGGCGCTCTCTTTTGTTGCGCGGAGAACGGCGGCCGGGCAGCTCTGCGCCTGGGTAGATGCCGACGACTCTCTGGACCCCGAGTCTGCCGCGGCCAGCGGCGTCAGGCTCCGGCAACTGCTCTGGGTGCGCTGTTGTGATGGCACGAGCAAAGTTAGTGCGAATCACCTGAAGAGCGACGAAAGGTGCTCGACGCGCCTCGATCAGGCTCTGCGCGTGACGGACCTGCTCTTGCAGGCGGGCGGTTTCGCGGCGATTGTGCTGGACCTGGGCGGCATGGAGCCAGCGCAGGGAATGAGGACTCCGCTGGCCTCGTGGTTTCGCTTTCGCCAGGCGGCGGAGCGCACGCGTTGCTGCCTGGTGGTCCTGGGCCGGGCCGCCTTCGCGCAATCGAGCGCCGCCGTGGTGGTGGATTGCGCCGCTATGCGCGCACAGAGCCAGTGCGGAACCGTGCTGACCGCGAGCAGTTTCGAGTTTAGCAAGCGTCGGCAGCGCTATACGCCGCAGATGGCGCTTCAGCGCAAGCCGCCCGCTTCTCTTTCGGCGGCTCAGGCTGCTTGGAGTCCGCAAGCCGCGTGGGCCGCGGAGGCCGCTTGGAGTGCGGAGAGGAGCGCATGAGCCGCGAACTCTACGCCTGCCTGCACGCCGCCGAGTTTCCGGCGCAGGCCTTGCTGCGTCTGCGCGCCGATTGGAAATCGCAGCCGGTGGCTGTGCTCGACGGCCCCGCGCACGATCAGAGTGTATGCGCCTTTAACCGGCTGGCCGCGCAGCACGGCGTGGTGCATGGCCTGAGCCGCATGGAAGCTGAAAGCATTGCAGGCTTGCAGTTGCTGGCGCGCTCGCTTGCCGTGGAGCAGGCCGCACGCGCCGTGATGCTGGAAGTGGCAGCGCAGTTCTCACCGCGCATTGAGGAGGTGTGCGCGGCAAATGCCTGTTCATTTGTGCTCGATGTGGCTGGCTGCGAACTGCTCTTTGGTCCCCCCGCACAGATGGTCGCGCGGATGCGCGAGGCAATGGCTGCGGCGGGATTTCGCGTTTCGGTGGCCTTGAGCGCCAACTTCCACGTCGCGCGCATGAAGGCTGAAACCGCACATGGAATCACGATCATCCCTGCGGGGGAAGAAGCCGCGTCGCTGGTAAAGCTTCCACTCAGCGC
>Ga0182030_10023669_pt1 | contig 11338 bp, 7 predicted proteins | sample 812S3MmetaG_FD_121299 | JGI IMG/M metagenome (GOLD analysis project Ga0182030, IMG submission 121299) | Permafrost microbial communities from Stordalen Mire, Sweden - 812S3M metaG (Illumina Assembly) | ecosystem: Environmental > Terrestrial > Soil > Wetlands > Permafrost | place: Sweden...
CGGCGGGAAGCCGGCCCAGCAGATCGCTGAACTGGTCCCCGGGGAGAGATGCTGTGGTTTGCATCTGCCCCTAGAATCAAACCGATTCGTGCCGGGTCAAGCACTATTTTAACGCGTATGGGGTGTCGACCCCCACCTGGAACTATTTGAATGGCCGGTACGCAATTCAAACGATTTGGCACAGCTCATTATGAACGAAATCGAACATACCCCCGGCAATCCGATTGGCAGCCACCCGCCGAAAGCCTAATCTTGGCGCTAACGAACTGAATTCCGGGGGAAACTCTTATGCCTGACGACAATCGGCGCAGGGCTCGGTGTCCGGGTCCATCGACCGCGGACATTTTGGCTTCCGATGTGCACCCGGCCCCCGCATTCATGGGCGAGGGAGATGTCTCCGCGATAGACGGCGCAGAATTCGGTGTCGAAGCCTATACCGATCCGGCTTTCCACCGGCGCGAAGTCGAGACTGTCTGGTTGCGCTGCTGGCAGGTCGCATGCCGCGAGGAAGAAATCCCCAATCCAGGCGATTTCACCGTCTATGACATTGCCGACTATTCCGCGATCGTCATTCGCGGACGCGACGGTACCTTACGCGCCTTTGTCAATTCCTGTCCGCATCGCGGAACGCGGCTTTGCGACGGAAATGGCAATACGCCCCGCATTCGCTGCGCCTTCCATGGACTGTCTTGGGCGGCAGACGGTGAATTGAAGCAACTGACCTGCGATTGGGATTTCGGCGATGCCGTGCCCGGTGCCTTCGCACTGACGCCGGTGTTGCTCGATGTTTGGGGCGGCTTTGTTTTCGTGAATTTCGACTCCAAGGCCGGCCCTCTCGAGGATTACCTCGAAGGCCTGCCAGATCATTTCACCCGCTGGCCGATGGAGAAACGCTTCACCGCCGCCCATGTGGTCAAGCAGTTGGACTGCAACTGGAAGATCACGGTCGAGGCCTTTGTAGAGACTTTCCATGTTATCGGTCTGCATCCCGAATCCCTGCCCTTTTTCGGCGACGTGAACTCGCAATACGACGTGTGGTCGGGCAAGCGCCACATCTCACGGATGATCAACCCGTCGGGCGTGCCCAGCCCGCATCTGGGCAACAAGATGACGCCCGAGCGCACGCTGGCGGCGGCTGCCAAATTCGGTCTGTGCGCCGATGGACCGCTTTCTGCGGGCGAGACGCCGCGGCAGCGCATAGTCGCTCGGCTGCGCGCGCTCTATGGCGATAATTTCGAAGTCGACCTCAGCCATCTGAGCGACAGCGAAATCCTCGACGTCATTCAATATAGTCTGTTCCCGAATTTCATAGTCTTCGGCGGTTTCGGCTCGCCTCTCGCCTATCGCTCAAGACCTGACGGTAATGACCCCAACAAGTCGATATTCGAGGTTTGGCTGTTGCTGCCCTTCGGGGACGGCTTCCGACCGCCGCCCGAGGCGACGCGCGTCCTAGGTCCGAATGAGCATTTCGCCGACGTGAAGGAACTCAGTTATTACGGGCCGATCATCGACCAGGACGCAGACATGATGCCCCGCGTTCAGCAGGGACTGCGCGCCAACCGCACCGGCAAGATCACCCTATCGGCCTACCAGGAAATGCGCATCCGCCACATGCACCGTACATTATCGGAGTATATGGCGGGGTAAGGCGCATCAGCGCCTTACCCCGCGGAGTCGCGGTTACGGTTTGGCCGGCGTAGGCGGCGCAGCAGGCGCCGGCGCTTCCTCGACGATGATTTGCCCATGCAGCCAGGGCTCGCTCTTCGAGGTGTAATCGAAGGTACCGGCCTTGGCGAAGGTGAAGGTTCCGGCGGCGCCCGGTGCGATATCGCCGGTCGTCCACGAACCATCCATAGCAGTGGCGTCGTGCGGCAGCTTGCCTTGGTTGGTCCAGGTAACCTTGGAGCCGGCCGTTACCTTGATGCGGTTCGGAAGCACGGCATGCTCGTCGAACGTCTTGCGGACAAACTCCAGACCCGTATCGCTGATCTCCCCACCGAATGTCACTTGGTCGACCGAAACCACGCGGCCGCTCATCGCTGTTTCAGTTTTTGGCGGCGTCGGCGCAGGCAGGGGTTGAACCGTCCCGCCCAGCTTGAATGACCACAGAGCAGTAGAGGTGGGAATGGAGACATATTCCTCACCATTCACCTCATAAACCGCAACGGCGCCGCCGGCATTCGCACCGGTCTGGAACTGCCACAGCAAGTCTCCGGTCTTGGCGTCATAGGCCTGCAGGTTTCCGTCCGGTTCGCCATGGAAAACCAGATCGCCGGCCGTCGTGGTCATCCCGCCGCTGTTCTGAATCTCATAGGGCGTCTGCTTTTCCCAGACGATCTTGTTGGTCTTCGCATCCACCGCGGCCAGGATGCCGTGCGTCTTGATGCCCGCACCGCTGCTGGTTGCGATGAAGAATTTCGGGTCCTCGTAGCGCTTGATCCAAAGCGGCCAGCCCGGCGAACCGGCAGCATAGAACATCTTGGTCAAGGGATTATAGGACATCGGCGCCGACCGCGTGGTCAGGATCGGATACATCGCGTTCGGCGTGTCGTAATTGATCGGCTCGAACTCGCACATCGGCTTGAAGCCGGCGGGAATCTGTTCCTTCGGCTCGCACTTAGGTCCGAGCTGGTCCGCACCCTTCGAGAACGGCTGAGTCGGCGCGGTTTTCAGGCGCGGGTCCTGCGGAACGGGACGTTCCTCGACCGGAAACACCGGCTTGCCGGTGGAACGGTCGAGCAAAAACAGCATGCCGTCAGTCCGCATCGCGGCGATGGCCTTATGCGGCTTACCGTCGGCGCCGGTGGTATCGTAGAGAACCATGGGCGTGCCTAGGTCCTGCTCCCAAATATCGTGATGGACGACTTGGTAATGCCAGCGCGGCTTGCCGGTCTTTATATCGAGCGCCACCACACTGTCTGTATAGAGATTGTCGCCGCCGCGCAGCTCGCCGCCCCATTGCGGAACCGGATTGCCGACGCCGAAATAAATGAGGCCCAGCGCAGGATCGACCGCTCCATTTACCCAGACGCCGCCGCCGCCTTTCTTGTACTCTTCATTGTCCTGTGGCCAGGTTTCGTGGCCCTTCTCGCCCGGCGCCGGAATGGTATTGAATTTCCACACCTGCTTTCCGGTCTTGGCGTCGAGCGCGACAATGCGCCCGTCCAATCCGTAATCGCCGTTGGCCATGCCGCTGATAACCAGGCCGTTGACATAGGTCGGACCGGCCGGAATGGCCTGGCCCTTCAGTGCGGGCTCGTCACCGACAACGCCTGTCCAGACAAGCTCGCCGGTCTTTTCCTTCAGAGCGACGATATGGGCGTTGCTGAGGCCGACATACACCAGGCCATTGCCCACTGCGACGCCCTTATACATGCCGGAGGTCGCTGCCTCCGGCGCAACACTCCAGACCACATCCCCGGTTGCCGGGTTAAAGGCATAGATATGATTGCCTGCGTTGATGAACAGCAGCCCGTCGGCAACGACTGGGGACGCGCGCGAATGCTCGCCTTCAAATTGATGGACCCAGGCGCCGCCCAACTGCTTGATATTGGTCGTATTGATCTGCTTCAGCGTCGAGAAGCGCGAATTATCCCAGCCGCCGCCGACGGCCGGCCAGTCCTTGCCGGCCGGCTGCCTCAGGTCGTCGCCTCCGCTCGCCGCGAGCACGGGCATCCCCACGGCGCTCGCTAGAAGAGCTGCCATCATCCATTTTGAACGGCTGGACATATCATTTCCCCCTTTTACGCACCTTTTCGGCGCGAAGATTCCCATTTTTCAGGCTCAGCGGACCACCCAAATAGCGAATTTGCTAAGCATATCTGTGGCGGACAGTATTAAGGCGCGCTCAATGAGTCCACACGCAAATTCGTCTAAAGGGCTCCAGCTGCTCGGATTTCGAGCTCACGTTTGACCTGGCAGATAACGTCATCCCATTGGCCGATATTATTTTGCCGGAAGAGACGGGCCGACGGGTACCAGGGGCTGTCGGCGCGCGTGCGAAGCCAACTCCAATGAGGCGCCGCCGACAGCAACACCCAAACGGCTTTACCCATCGCGCCTGCCAAATGGGCGACAGCGGTGTCGACGGTGATCACAATATCCAAATTGGCAATCAACGCTGCCGTATCGGCCCAATCGGGAATAAGCGGACCGCAGTCGCGGACAGGCGACCGAGACGATATCGCTTCGATCTCTTCGGGCGTGGCGTCTATCTGCAAACTGAACCAGTTGATCCCTGGATTACCTGTCAGTTCGGCGAGTTGTCCGGCTCTCATCGAGCGCTTCCGGTCGTCGCTGTTCTTGGGATTGCCACGCCAGACGAGACCGACATTCAGCCCCGCCCCTCGCTTGATCCGGCCCCGCCAGAAGACAACCCGCATCGGATCGGGCCGGATATAAGGCATGTCTGCGGGAATTGTATCGGGTCTGGTCCCAAGCAGCCGCGGTAAGCTCAGCATCGCTGCATGGCGGTCGAACTGCGGCAGGCTTTCGCCCTGTTCGACCAGACGGTCGATACCGGGCGTGAAAGCTAACGCCTGTTTGAGACCGGGCTGGCATTCGACGATCACCGTGTCTGCACGCTTTTTTACTTGAGCCGCATACCGGATGAGCTGGAAAGTATCCCCATAGCCTTGTTCGGCAGTCAAAAGGATGGTCCTGCCGGTCAGGTTGCCACCTTCCCATGCTCGCTCAACGAAACGCTTCGCAGGATAACCCTGTCTTCGCCAGCGCCATTCATATTGGGTCCATCCTGTGTCGTACCCACCCAACGCGAGATGCTGCAGAGCCTCGTTCCAATGGGCGTCTGCGAAATCCGGGTTGATGGCAATCGCCTTGCGATAGCAGCCAATAGCTTCTTGCGGCCTTCCCTGTTCCTGCTTGGCGAGGCCGAGATTGTAATAAGCGGTGGCTTGGTTCGGGCGCGCCGCCGCGACCCATTCGAATTCCGCAACAGCTGAATCAATCTGTCCCAAAGATTGCAGAACGGTTCCCAGATTCGAATGGCCTTTGACATGGTTCGGGTTCAAGACCAGAGCTTGGCGATAGCATTGCAGCGCCCGTTCAAACTCGCCCATTTTCTGGAGCACCGCCCCTAATACATATTGCGCCTTGGCTGAACCGGGGTTGAGCTTGATGGCTTGGCGGCTGCGGGCCTCAGCCGCCTCCAAACGGCCAGCCTCGTGCAGCACGACAGCCAAATTGGCATGGAAATCGGCAAAATCGGGCCGCTGAGCGATGGCCTGCTCGATCAAGTCTATCGCTAATTGGTGATGGCCGCGCTTATTGTTGATGAGACCCAACAGATGCAGGCTATCGGCATGGGTGGGCACATCACGCAAGATTCGGCGATAGATCGCTTCGGCCGCGGTGAGATCGCCCGACCGATGGTGACCGACTGCAATAGTCAGAAGCTGGCTGGGATTCTTGCTGTCCACAAAGGCCCATCAATAAAACTCGGTGGATGATCTCTCACCCGCCGAGCATCAGTCAAATCATCAGAGGTTGGACAGGAAGCCGGCCCCCTTTTGCTTGTCACCTGTTGAGAACCCAGGTCAGGAGGTCGCCCCTCGAAAGACAATCTGGACAGACTTCTTTGTTAATGCCGCTGAATCAAAACAGCGCCGTTTCGTAATCTAATTAAGTCAAACTCAAAATTCCTGCCTAATCTTTTATATCTTTTAAACTCCTGCGCGGGATTTCAAAAAATCCCACCACGAGCAGCGTCTGCCGGCGAATTGACTGCCGGCACGACTTTTCTTGACACCCGCGCCCGTATCATGCTGCACCTATTGCTAAGAACACGGTGACCACCGTGGAACCATTCAGCGACAACACGGAAAACTTTTTGTGTTCGGGTATTTCTGATGAAATTTAGATAGTCGACGCCTTCGCAGAATGTATAAAAAATCCGCTCACAAAGAAGGTAGCCGCCTGTCGCGTGAAGAACGCGCGGCAGATATTCTCAAACACGCGCGCCTGGTATTCTGCGAAAAGGGCTATAGCGACACATTAGTTAGCGAGATTGCCGAGCGTGCAGGCGTCGTCGAGGGCAGTGTCTTTCATTACTTCCCAACCAAGCGCGAACTGCTGATCAAGGCGGTCGAGCAGTGGTATACGGGGCTGATCTGGGATTACGATCACCGGTTGGAATCGATCACCGGCACCTGGAATCGGTTGCGCTTCATGATCTGGGGTCATCTCAACGTGATCCACGAAGAACCGGAGATGACCAAGCTGATAATCGATGAAATTCGCCCGGGCCGCGAGTACCGCGACACGGCGGTCTTTGAGTTGAACCGCAATTACACGCACCGGACGATGGGTATCATCGACGAAGGCAAGGCTTCGGGAGAATTCCGCAGCGACATAGCCGGCGCGGTCATACGTGCGATGATCTATGGCGGCGTTGAGCATTACGCTTTCGCGTTTTTACGGGGTGAAGGGAATTTCTCCCCGGATGTCGCGGCGGATTCGATTACCGATATCATCTATCGCGGCCTGGCCAACGATGGCATCAATCAAGCGAACCTGCTCAGCGGCCCGATAGGGCAAATCGAAGCCGGGCTAGCACGTCTTAAAGAATTGACCGAAAAGCCCGTGACACCAGCCGCAGTCGTTCGCCGAGTGCGCGACACTCGTAAGTAGACATCACGAGGCGCTCCAAAGCCCCCCATTTTCGGCAATCGCGCCATCCTCTTGCAGCTTCAACAAATGGGCCAACAGCGAGCGCGCCGCCCAGCGATGTTTGAATGCTGGAACATCGTCGTAGACGACCGGCGTCAGCGCCTCCAGCGTCCCTGAACCCAAGCTTTTCACCGCGCTCAGGCACTTGAATTCCCGGACCAGGCGATGACGGACCAACAGGTCGATCATGTCGTCCGGCGCTCCGATCAAAAAGCCGTGACCGGGCGCAAAATAGTCAATGGCCGTTCCCTGTAAACGCTTCAATGATTCTATATACGCCGTCATCCGGCCGTCCGGCGGATTGATCACCACCGTAGAGCCCTGCATGACATGGTCGCCGGTGAACAGCAGCCGCTCTTCCTCAAGCAAATAGCAAAGATGATTTGAGGCATGACCCGGCGTGTGTATCGCCTTGAGCGTGCAGCCAGGCAGGACAATGCGCTCCCCGTCCTCCAACACCCGGTCAGGCACAAATGTCTGGTCCTGATGCTCGCCCTGAGGCGGGACAAGTCCGAGCAAGGTGGCGCCGGTGCGTTTTTTCAACAATGACGCTGCGGGCGAGTGATCGGGATGGGTGTGCGTAACAAAAATCCAGCGAATGCGCCCCAGTGTCCCCAATATATTGTCGATATGTTCGCTCTGCGCCGGCCCAGGGTCGATTACTGCAATATCTCCGGCCGGATCACCGACCAAATAGCTGTTGGTGCCGGGCCCCGTCATGAAGCCGGGATTGGAAGCGGTCAGGCGCCGCACGATCGGTGTCAGCCGAACCGCTGTGCCAGGCAGGATTTCGTAAGAGGCCCTGCCCGTGCCGTCAGGGTCTATCAGCCCGACTTCGGCATAAGCGCCGTCGCCCGGTCCTAACATGCGGTGGCCGTCTCGGCCGATTGCCGGCCGCTTATTCGATGTTCTGCTCATTCGACACACTCGAAACGAATTGCCATTGCCGAACTGACCCGGGCTCAATAGAAATGGCGCCGGAATCGGGCGCTATCATAAGCAGAGCAGCACCGATGCGTCCAAACGGGTTGTTACGAGGCCGCTCAGAGGTTGCAATGCGATGATGCAACTGGGTGTAGCCTCGCGGGAAATTTCGGGATATACGTCGTCACAATCTCTGGGGAGGATATTGATGAAGAAGCAACTGATCGTGGCGCTGTTTGCGTCGACGTTTTTGATGGCGGCAGGCGCCGTCGCGCCGCACGGCTATGCCGTAGCAGCCGATGCCATTAAGATTGATGGCGATGACATCGCCGGTACCGTTACCAGCGCCAAAGGCCCTGAGGCCGGCGTTTGGGTCATCGCAGAAACCAAAGACCTGCCGACCCGGTTCATCAAGATCGTGGTAACCGACGACAAGGGTCAGTACCTCCTGCCCGACCTGCCGAAGGCGAAATATAAAGTTTGGGTCCGTGGCTACGGCCTGGTCGATTCCGACCCAGTCGATGTCACTCCCGGCAACAAGACCGATCTGACCGCGAAAGTCGCACCGAGCGCCAAGGATGCAGCCGAATATTATCCGGCCGCCTATTGGTATGCGATGCTCCATCCGCCGGCAGAGAGCGAATTCCCCGGCACCGGTGCAACCGGCAACGGCATTTCGCCGACGATGGTGACCCAACAGCATTGGCTTGAGAACATGAAAGAGCAGTGCATGTTCTGTCACCAGTTGGGTGACAAGACTACGCGCACCATCCTCACGCCCGGCAACAGCGTCGAAGCCTGGGGCCAGCGCATTCAGATGGCGCGTGCCGACGGCGACGTCGCGATCGGTAACAACGGCAAAAATCTGTCGGGCCAGATGCAGAACAACATGGCGCATTTCGGCAAAGAACGCGGCCTGAAGATGTATGCCGATTGGACCGACCGGATTGCCGCCGGTGAATTGCCGGCAGTCACGCCGAAGCGTCCGGAAGGCGAAGAGCGCAACGTCGTTCTGACCATCCAGGATTGGGGCCAGGGCCATTTCATCCATGACCAAGCCTCAAGCGACCGTCGCAACCCGAACGTCAATGCCAACGGCCCGATCTACGGCATGGGCACGCTCGGCGGCACTCTTGAAGTGCTGGACCCGGTAACGCACAAGACCAGCACGATCGACATCCCTGGCATGGACGGCTCAGCGCATAATCCTGACGCCGGCGTGCACGCGGACGAAATCGACGGCAAGGGTCGTGTATGGATGCCCTCGATCTATCGCGAAGGCGATGCGGCGGCCTGGTGTTCGGACGGGTCGACCCCGTCGTCGAAGCTCTACCCGCTGCCTTATAAGAAAATGTCGGCACTCCCGGTCTATGACCCAGCAACCAAGAAGGTCACCGTCATCGGCCTGTGCACCGGCGGCAACCATTCCGGCTTTACCTTCGACAAAGAAAGCATCCTGTATATGAGCGGCGATACCGGCGTGGTGTCGTGGATCAATACCAAGGTGTGGGACGAGACCCACGACGCGAAGAAGGCAACCGGCTGGTGCCCGATGGTGCTGGATACCAACGGCGACGGCAAGATCACCCAGGACCGGACCCAGTGGAACAAGCCGACTTTCGACATGTCAGGTGTCAAAGGTGAAGAAGGCGGCGGCAACTCGTCCGATCCGACCAAATTGGCAAATAAAGTGACCCTGGACCCCACCAAGGACACTGTGCTGAACACCTACCTCTATGGTTTGTCGACTGCTCCCGACGGCACCGTCTGGTCGGCTGGCTATGTGCCCTATGTCCCGTCGGGCATCGTCCACATGATCCCTGGCAAGAACCCGCCCGAGACCTGCAAGACGGAATTCTACGAGCCGCCCAAAGTGGACGGCAAGTATAAGGCCTTCGGTATCCGCGGCGTCGGCGTCGATCAGAAGAGCGGCGTGGCCTGGGCGGCCTTCTCGTCTGGCCAGATCGGCCGCTTCGACCGCAACAAGTGCAAGGTCACAAACGGCCCGACCGCAACCGGCCAGCAGTGCCCGGAAGGCTGGACTTTCTATGACCTGCCGAGCCCGCATGTCGGCGGCACCAGCGCGACGTCAGATTTCGCTTATTCGGAATGGGCCGACTATGACAACGTGATGGGGCTGGGCAAGGACGCCCATTTCTTCCCGGCGACCAATTCCGACTCGGTCCTGGCGCTGAAGGACGGTACCGACAAGCTGTTGACGTTCCGCGTTCCCTATCCGATGGGCTTTTATACCCGCGGCATGGACTTCCGGATCAACGACGAGAAAGCCGGCTGGAAGGGTCGTGAGATGACCTCGACCTACTCCAGTTCGACGCTCTGGCATCAGGAAGGCGGCGAAGGCGAGAACAGCAAGTTGGTCACCTTCCAACTTCGCCCGAACCCGCTCGCCGATTAAGCGAGCCGGTACTGACTAAAGTTCGGCCGCCATCCTTCGGGGTGGCGGCCTTTTTTTTGTCCTCGAGCCGGATTTTACGGCTTCAAATCTGGACGTGAAACTTGATAGCTAAGACCAAAACCCGACCAGGATCGCCGCAAATGACTATTTAATGTAACTGTGCAGGACGCTCGCCAACTCGTCCGCGGCTTCCGTTTCGCGCTCGGTCGGAATCCGATCCGGATCGATCATATGTAGTTCAATGTGATCTCTAACGACTTCAGCCATCAGGCCATTAACGGCACCGCGGATCGCAACTAATAGTTGCATCACTTGAACGCATCCTGCGTCGGCCTCTATGGCCCTTTCCAAGGCGTCCACTTGTCCACGAAGTCGGCGTCCTCGGTTTAGCAGCTTCCGCTTTTCTGCAACTGAATCGCCCATCTTTTATCCTTGAAATATACCACTAGGGGGTATATACGCCTGCGTGGATCAAATGAAAAGAATTGGCGTTTGTTAATAGTTGTCCCGCTTCTGGGAACTTAACTTTACCACCAAGCACTTTTCGCCTTAGCCCCGCTCGGGCTCATTTTGCAATGCAAACGACCTTAACTAGCTGCATGGAGGTGCCATGACGAGCTTCTTGGATCTCGCTCGTATCTTGGGCGACAAGCTTGTCTGTGTGCAGCGGCTGATAGGATTTGCGGCTATAGCGCTTCTAATCTCTCAGGGCCGATGCGCCCTCGCCCAAGAAACGCCGCAACTGTTAGCTCAAGCATTACCAGCGGCAGGGACACCCGCTGAAACACCCTCCCCGGATGTACCCGAAGCAGAGACATATAGCGTCCATGGACAATTCACGAATGTCACTCAGTATCATCCCAGCTTCACATCGCCCTACCGCGGTCCGAACAGCCTTGATCCCGGCAACCGGGGAGACGAAACGGTCGATCTGACGTTGTTTTTGGGTTTGAGGCTATGGCAGGGCGGCGAGATATATGCCAATCCCGAGATAGATCAGGGCTTCGGTCTCAGCGATACGGTCGGTGTCGCAGGATTCCCAAGTGCCGAAGCCTATAAGGTTGGCGCAGCCGAACCCTATATCCGCCTCCAGCGCGCGTTTTTTCGCCAAACCATAGATCTTGGCGGAGATAGGCAAGCAGTCGCGCCAGATGCGAACCAACTCGGTGGCAGCCAAACTTCGGACAATCTGATTGTCACACTCGGCAAATTCTCAGTTGTCGATATTTTCGACAACAATTCCTATGCCCACGATCCTAAGAACGACTTTCTGAATTGGTCCATAGTCGATGCCGGTTCCTTCGACTATGC
>Ga0182030_10023673_pt1 | contig 11336 bp, 7 predicted proteins | sample 812S3MmetaG_FD_121299 | JGI IMG/M metagenome (GOLD analysis project Ga0182030, IMG submission 121299) | Permafrost microbial communities from Stordalen Mire, Sweden - 812S3M metaG (Illumina Assembly) | ecosystem: Environmental > Terrestrial > Soil > Wetlands > Permafrost | place: Sweden...
AATCCGGCGGCGTTCTCGCTGGCCCCGATTGACACTTTCGGAAACCTGGGCCGGAACATTCCGTACCTCGGACCGGGCTTGGCGAACTGGGACATGTCCTTGTTCAAGACGGTCACCGTGAAAGAGCGGTACAAAGCCCAGTTCCGGTTCGAAATGCTGAACGCGTTCAATACGCCGTTCTTCGCCGCTCCTCAGAACAACCTGAACAGCGGATCGTTTGGCCAGCTCCAGTATCAGTCCAATATTCCGAGAAACATCCAGCTCGGAATCCAGTTCGGCTGGTAACGCAAAACTCAACGGTAGTAAAGACCAGGAGCCTCACGAGGGCTCCTGGTTTTTTTGTGCCCGCCCGCGAACCCCACTTAGGAAGCGGTGGCTCAATGCCGACTGCGATCAACTGTTTCTGTGCTCTCTGCCGACCCTTGATCTGTAGAATGAACTCATGCGCGCCTGGCTTCTCGATTCCTTTAGCGGCGTAGAACATCTCCGGCTTGGCGAAGTGGACCCTCCACAAGCCGGGCCCGGCGAGATCCTGCTGAAGCTCCAATTTGCCGCGCTGAATCCGGCGGACGCGTTTCTGGCGCAAGGCCAATATCCCGCGAAACCGAAGCTGCCGCATATCCTAGGGCGGGACGGAGCCGGCGAAGTGGTCGCGGTCGGTGCCGGCGTCTCGGAGTTCCACGTAGGTGACCGTGCGGCGGTCCTGCGATGCGAGGCGGGTGTCAACCTCCCGGGAACCCTTGCCGACTTCGTAGCGATCCCTGCCGCGAGCGCCGTGCCCATTCCTCAAGGCTGGTCGCTCGAAGAGACGGCGGCCGCGCCGCTGGTCTTCCTGACAGCCTGGCAGGCCCTGACGCAGTGGTCTGAGCCGCCGGACACGCCAGCCCCGGGGTCAGTGGTTCTCGTCACCGGCGCCTCTGGGGGCGTCGGGACTGCCACTCTCCTGCTGGCGAAATCCATGAACTTGTCCGTTGTTGCGCTTTCACGCAGCGAAGAAAAACGAAAAGAGCTCCTATCGCTCGGAGCAGACTTCGTGTTCGACCCCAGCCTGGCGGATCTGCGCAAGGCCGTCGCCGAAGCCATCCAGCCCCGGCAGGTGGATCTCGCCATCGATAGCGTTGCGGGGCCGTTATTTGCTCAAGTGATCGCCATGCTGGGCTTCAATGGGAGGGCAAGTGTCGTGGGGCGGAGCGCTGGAACGGTCCCCGATTTCAATACCGCGACCCTTTTCTTTCGCAGGTTGCGAATTGGCGGCGTAACCGCTTCGGACTTTACTCGCGAAGCCGCCCAAGCCACGTGGCTCGAGGTAGTACGACGCCTGAATGCCACTGGCGCGCGCCCGGTCATCGACAGCGTGCACTCGTTCGGCGACGTGAAAACTGCCTTCGCGCAGCTGGCCCGTGGCCCGATGGGGAAGGTCCTCGTCCGAATCGCGTCGTAAGGTGAACCAGGGACTTGGGCAGGGCGCGCCTCGCTCCGGGACGATCAATTCCTTCTGTAGACAGTTTGACAACGCGGTTCGGCGATCCATCCTTTGGAGGGGGATGGTTGGGAGCCTGCGGCACCCGCGGAACGTACGCCGCATCGCACCGCCGGATCTTGGGTGATGGTCAAGTTTGACCACCACCGGATCTTGCTAAGGGTTCCTCAAAGGCGTTATAACGGTTAACAGCCGCACCCACGCTTCCATCTACCTTTCATAAAGAAGAGCTGAATTGTGTGCGATTTTGGAGGTTTCATTCATGGCTGACGCCCGTCCGAAAAAAGCCGCTGACCAGGAAGTCAACGAATCACAGATCGCGGTCCATTTGGGAGAAGAGGAGCGTTACAACCCCTCCGCCAAATTCGTCGCGCAGGCCTATTCCGCTGATCCCGATATGAAGAATCGGTTCGCCGAAGAAAACTTTCCGGAGTGCTTCCGTGAGTACGCGGATCTGCTGACGTGGAACAAATACTGGCATACGACGCTCGGCACGGATGACCCTCCCTTTTGGAAGTGGTTTGATGGTGGTGAGCTCAACGCCTGTTACAACTGCGTCGACCGGCACCTGAAAGAGCACAAGAACAAGGCTGCGTTCATCTTCGTGCCGGAGCTTGAAAATCATCCCGCCGAAGTCCTCACGTACCAAGAACTCTATGTTCGGGTGAACGAATTCGCGGCGGTGCTGCGCGACTTTTGCGGTCTCAAGACGGGCGATCGCGTCACCATCCACCTGCCGATGATTCCGGAACTTCCCGTGACCATGCTCGCGTGCGCACGGCTGGGCTTGGTGCACTCGGTGGTGTTCGGCGGATTTAGCGGTGAGGCGTGCGGCATGCGCGTAGCGGATTCGGGTAGCCGCGTGTTGATCACCGCCGATTCGTATTATCGCGGCGGTAAATTATTCGATCACAAAGGCACGGCGGACGTCGCTGTGGAGCACGCGCTCAGAGAAGGACAGACGGTCGACAAGGTCCTGGTGTGGAAGCGGGACAAGAGTAAGTATGCATCGTCAAAGCCGATGGTTGAGGGCCGCGACTTTTTCGCGGACGACGTGGTCCGAGACTTCGCGGGTAAGCGGGTGGAACCGGTTTCCGTGCCGTCCGAAGCGCCGTTATTTCTGATGTACACGAGCGGAAGCACCGGCAAGCCCAAGGGCTGCCAGCACCGGACCGGCGGCTATCTCGCTTATGTCGCGGGCACTTCGCGCCTGGTGCAGGACATCCATCCGAACGACGTTTACTGGTGCATGGCCGACATCGGATGGATCACTGGCCATTCCTATATTGTGTATGGTCCGCTTGCGCTCGCCGCGACAAGCGTGTTGTACGAAGGCATTCCGAATTATCCCGACGCGGCCCGCCCATGGCGCATTGCGGAGCGGCTGAACGTCAACATCTTCCATACGTCGCCCACCGCGGTGCGCATGCTCCGCAAAGCAGCACCTGAGGAACCGGCGAAGTACAACTATCACTTCAAGCACATGACCTCGGTGGGCGAGCCGATCGAACCCGATGTCTGGAAATGGTTCTATGAAGTGGTCGGCAAAGGTGAGGCGGTCATCGTCGACACGTGGTGGCAAACCGAAACCGGCGGCGTGTTGGTATGCACTCAGCCGGCGCTCGATCCGATGAAGCCGGGAAGCGCCGGGCCAGGTCTTCCCGGCATCTATCCCGTAATTCTGGATGAGATGGATCGGGAAATCAAAGCGGGTTCGAACCACGCGGGGAACCTGTGCATCCGGAACCCCTGGCCGGGGATCATGCAAACCATTTGGGGCGACCGCGACCGGTTCGTCAAGCAGTACTACGAGAAGTATTGCAAGGATCGCAAGAGTAAAGACTGGCGCGACTGGCCGTATTTCGCGGGTGACGGCGCACTCCTGGCAGACGATGGCTATTATCGAATACTGGGACGAGTGGACGACGTGATCAACGTCGCGGGTCACCGCCTGGGGGCGAAAGAGCTGGAATCGACGTGCCTTTCGCTCGGCCAGATCGCCGAAGCCGCCGTGGTGCCGGTGGTCGACGAAGTGAAAGGCCGCGTGCCGGAAGTATACGTTTCGCTCAAGCCGGGAGTATCGAACGCCGGCGGAACCATCGAGGCGGCCGTTCGCGCTGCGCTCGAGACGCAGATCAGCAAAATCGCGCGTCCGAGCAAGGTACATATCGTACCGGATATGCCGAAAACACGGTCCGGGAAGATCATGCGCCGCGTGCTTGCCGCAATTTCCAACAACATGGACACCGGCGACGTTTCGACGCTCGCCAACCCCGACGTGGTGGAGCAGATTCGAAAACTGGTGCAGGGCGAGGGGCCGAAGAAGCTCGAATCCGGTCCGGAAGATATCAAGCGCTTCGGCATCGAATAGATCGAGCGGCTGCGCAGTACATAGAGAACGGGGCAGGATCCGCCGGTTCCGGCTTGATCCCGCCCGGTTTTCGTATTGCTCGAATAGATTCGCGAAGATCTAGAACTGATTCCAGAGGAACTGATTGTAGATCTCGTGATGGAACTGAACCTCCGGCGGTTTCACGATCGTTCCCAGAAGCCGCGCGCAACGGTCCGCTGATGCTTGCTTCAGATCGGCGTAGCGGCCTTTCACGTCGGCGCCGAGCAGCTTCGTGGTCCATTCGGAATCACGAAAACCCTTGAGCGCGTCATAAATGTTGTCAGGCAGATAACGTTCCGCGTTGCGCAGGTCCTTGATCTTGGCGATGTCGCCCTCAATTCCCGTTTTGAAGACCGAATACAGAACCATGTACGGGTTCGCATCCGGGGACACCGAGCGAACTTCCACACGGGCGCTGCGCTCATTGCCAATCGGAATTCGAATCATGGAACCACGATCGGTGGCCGAAGCCTTGATCTGATTCGGAGCTTCGAAGTGCGGATCCAGCCGGCGGAACGCATTCACGCTTGCGTTGAGCAGCAGGCATAGGTCGTTACCGTGCGTGAGGATCCGATCCACGAATTCCCAGGAATAAGAACTCATCTTTTCTTCGCCGGCCGCATCCCAAAAAATGTTCTTGCCGCCTTGGCTGATGGAAACATTGGTGTGCATGCCGCTTCCATTTACACCGACGACAGGCTTGGGAAGAAAGCTCGCGGTCAATCCCATCCGGGTCGCGACCTGCCGGCAGATCAGCTTATACAGCTGGATCTGGTCGGCCGCGGCGACCACTTCGGCGTAACTGTAGTTGATTTCGAACTGCGACGGCGCGACTTCCGGGTGGTCCTTCTCATTTTCGAATCCCATCGCCCGCTGAACTTCCGCCGCGGTATCGATGAATGTCCGCAGCGCGTCGCCGGGCAGCGAGTGATAGTATCCACCGGTGTTTACATATTCGAAATTTCCGGTGGTCCCGTAATGCTGTTCCGCATCGACGCCCTTGAAGAGGAATCCCTCAATCTCATTGGCCGCATTGAGCGTGTAGCCGCTCTTCTCGTAGGCCTGATGCGCGAAGTTTTTGAGGACGCCGCGAATGTCCGCGCTGTACGGCGCTCCGTCCTTGTCGATGACCTCGCCGAATACCAGAACCTTGCCGGCTCCAAAGATATCGGACGGCGCCCAGTAAAACGAGTGCCAGTCGATTCCCAGACGCAGGTCGCTTTCGCGTTGCGCGGTGAAGCCGCGGATCGAGGAACCGTCGAAGGTCATGTTGTCCCAGCTCTTCACCAGGAACTTCTTGTCGTAGTCGAGCATGTGCAGGCGGCCTTCGAGGTCGCTGAACAATACCGTGACGGCCTTGATCCGTTTTTCGTCCTTCAAATATTTAAGACGTTCTTCGCGGATCTTGTCGAGGGGAACCCGGTCGGTGCGCTGCTTCTTAGCGCGCAGATTCATGTCTTCCAGTTCCGAGTAAGAAAGCTTTAGGAAATCCTGCAGCTCAGTATTCACTTTGAAATCTCCTTATCGAACGGCCGGCCTTTAAAGATGAAGCGGGCACCGGCGGCGAGACAGCCAGGCAGAGACCAATCGAAGGCGGGAATCCTGAAGCACCAACCCGGCTTGCCGCGCTTGGCGAATGGAACACCAGCCCGGCACCACGCTTGTCAGTTTACGTAGACACTGTGAAACCCGCAAGGCTTCGTTTTCGACCGCAGGCGGAGCGATCTAGCGAACGTGCGTCAAACAGGGACGCTATTTTTGGGGGAGAACTACCACGCGGCCTGATCGTGCCGGGGGTCCGCAAACAGAAACACTTCTATCCCGCCGATCCTTCCTTAAAAAGGGATCTTATCAATAATCTTTTGGCGCTGTCAAACCAGCGGCGGGCTATTCCGTACCGGGACCTTGACGACGTTCCATCTCCTCGTTGAGGATGATGGCGTCCGCTAAATCCTTCATGGGACGACGACGGCGGCGGCTCTCATCGCGCAGACGGAGATACGCCTCTTCCTCAGTGAGACCCTGGCGCCGCTGCAAGATTCCCTTGGCGCGCTCCACGGCCTTACGAGTTTCAAGCTGCGACTTCATCTCCGCGGTTTCTTCGGAGAGACGCGCATTTTCTTCCTCAAGAAGATTAGCAGCGATGGCGGCGCCCATCTGCTCGCCGATAAAAGAGAGCGTCGCGATTTCGGCCGGGGGATGTTCGTGCGCGGCGCGGTGATGCACGTTTACGACACCAATCGTTTTCCCCTTGCTCACCAACGGAACCGAAAGGAACGCCTCATACGTATCTTCGATCAACGCCGGGAAAATTTTGAACCGCTGATCTTTCGCCGCGTTGGAAGAAAGAGCCACGGGAGATTGATGCTTGGCCACCCATCCGGTCACGCCCTCCTCGGTCTTCATTCGCAGATTTCCGAGATCGGAAGCGTGCGGCACCAGAGAAGCGCGAAGAACAAATTCGCCAGTGCCGAACTCGACCAGATAAACGAGACAGGCGTCGCAGCCCGAGATCAGCGCGGTCAAGCCAACGATTTCTCCGAGCATTTCGTCGAGCGACAAATCCGAACTGACGATGCTGCTGACCCGCCGCAGAATCAGGGCTTCGGACTCATTGGATTCTTTGGATCTCGTCGTACTCATACGGTTCAGTATAAGGCCGAGTGTCCATTTCGTCTATATTTCTAGGGCATTCCAGCGCTTTCTGAGTACTGTGTTGGGTGCGTTAATCGCCGCTATCGACCGCTACGGTTTCACCTCGGATGACGAGGCGATTTCGCAGGTCTGTGAACGCCAACTGTATGGAAAAGCACATTCGATTCTCAACCACCACATCTCTGTGGGGCGATTCGGGTGAGATTTTGGGCCATTCGTTCGCGGTCACACCAATTCCGTGGCCAAATCCATACTGTTGCATAAGTACCGCGTTTGCAGATTCCATTTCGCGCATGGCGCACTCCATGTAGTCCGAAATGGGCCTTCCGGTTCGTAAATTTTTTGCGACGGTCTCGAATCGGAGGTCGAGTTCGGGCGTTCCGAGGCCTTCGAACGAGTCGCCCGTTATCAGGTACGTGCGCGCCGCTTCGGCCCAATAACGTTCCCACGATGCCGCCATGTGGACGGCCACCGTTTCGCCGTCCCTTAGCGGCGCATCCTCCACCGGGCGGAAAGCCCAGCCGGGTTCACCCGGTTTCGCGATCAGAACTCGTACATCTTCGGCGCCCTGCCGGCGCACGTCGTGCATCAAACGCGCCGCGACGGTCGTTTCATTCTCAGCGCGAAAGCTCACGCCTCCGAGTGTACCGAGAGCGTCGTGAATCATCTGGCGAGCCCGCCGTATTCGGCTGATCTCGCGATCGGATTTTACAGCGCGCAGAGTGTCGATCATCGAATGAGCGTCAACGAGTTTGGCGCCCTTCATTGCCGCCGATAAGGTATTCCAAGCTTCGTACGGCATCAGTTGCGGAAGCCCCGCCAGGCCGATGGCCGACGTCAACAGATTCTTCTCGGCAAGCGCTTCGCAGCAAGTGGCCGCGATGTCCCAGCAGGCACGCACATCTTTAAACCACGTGGTCGCCTTCGCGGCCGACTGGCCGCGCGTGGACCCCTGAAACATCAAGACCGGCGCGCCTTCCTTCGTGAGAAGCACGAGCGCGCCGAACGGGAGTTTCGTCGTGTAGTTGCTGAGATAGGTGGGGTAGCCGCATTCATCCAGGCTGTTGCCGTAGAGCATCAACGCGTCGAGCCCGCGGTCCTTCATTCCCGCGCGCAGCGCGATTACGCGACCTTGAAACTCTTCAACCGGCATCGCGACTGAGTCCCACACGTCACGTCCGAGCCTTAATGTTGGTTGCAGTGTCTGCATCAATGTCCATTCCGGCCGACTTCCGTCAAGCCTCGTTCACATAAAGACGTGTTTCTGTGCGTGAGAGCCGCTCCGCTCCATCCACGCCGACCAGGTACGTCTCGCCGCAGGCGAGGTAACCGGTCTCGGGCAGATATTGATTCGGGTGCACCACCACCACCTGATTCTCCAGGAGCGGCAGCTTCGTCTCCGCATCGAGCGTCGCGCCGGGAGCAACGGAGCCGACGCCGAAGCCATGGCCTCGGGTTCGCATATAAGGTGGCTGGCAATATTTCGCGTACCCGGCGCGGCCAAGAATTTCATCGATGGTCGACGCGATAATCGAAGCGGGCTCGCCGGCTCTCACGCTTTTGACGGCGGCGTTCCACGCGTCCATCAACAAATCATATTTCGCCATTAACACCGGGCTGGCTTCGCCGATCGCGACAGTCCGGCAAAGTTGAATGAACTGGCCCCGGCACACCGGCGTGATCTCGCCGATGACGATATCGCCCTCCGTCATTCGGCGGTCCGTCGGATTACGCATGGCTGTATTGTGCGGACCGGAACTGATCAGAATAAAGTTATCGTCGGCGCCGGCGCACCGCATCGCGTATTCCATCTCGGCCACCAATTCGTACTCGCGAACGCCCACCCGCGAAAAGCGATGGAACGCTTCAAAACCGACATCGGCGATCGCCGCGACCTTCCGGACCAGCGCGAGTTCCTCCGCGGTCTTGGTCCGAGCCAGCGTGTCGATAATTTCATCGGCGGGGAGAACAGGTCCAGAAGCGGCGATGGCGGCATAAATACCATGCGGCATCTCCGCGCCTCCGGCCAGTCCGATCGACCCGTGGATCCCGAGGCCTCGAATCGCTCGCTCGATCGCGTTTCCGAAATCATCGGTACCGCGAACGTCGCCGATCCAGCTCAGTCTCTTGGCGCGCCGAGCGTCCCAGGCGGGCTCGACGATCAGAATCACTTCACCGCCACGGGAAACAACGGCCGCATTGTTTGGACCCATCGGCGCGAAACCGGCGAAGTACTCGAGGTAGCTTGCGCGCAGTATGTTTACGGTGCCGTTCGAATAGACCAGGAGGCCGCCTAGTCCTCCTTCGTTGATGAGCCGGACCGCCTCCGCTAATTTATTCATGAATGCAGAGCCTCCCACAGCCTCGGCATCACGCCCTTCGGCTTCAGATCCCGGACTTGCTCGATCACCGCCGCCGGTCCTCCCAGCGCAATAAATTTGGCGGAGCACTCGCTCCAGTCGAGCGGATCCTTCGCGTCACCATGCGGATGGAGCACTTCGCCGCGAAAGCGCCGGCCCTTGGCCCTGATCTCCACCTTCGCCGGCCACGCAGCCGGATAATATTTTTCGAGATCGGGGGCGTGCTTGACCAGTATCTTGGCCATGACGGTCCGCATAGCGTCATTCAGGAATGGACGGCCGCCCGAAATGGCGAGGCGTCCCTCCGGCGCGACTATTTGCAGAGCGATTTGATACTGAACGCTCACGATCGATTCCATCCGCGTCGAGGGCAGTTCGGGATGATCAATCACCCATCGCTGAGCGTCGGGAACGCCGATCACGATCTTCTCGAGATCCGGTGCCTTGATCCGCTCGTGCGTCATCATCTCGCGAACGCCCTCCACCGCGGCCAGCGCCTGCCGCGCGATGGGATATGGTTTCATGCCGATCTCGTCGAAAAGGAAAGTGTCGCCAAGATTCTGCAACAGCCGCTTCCTCGAAATGGAGACGCCGGCGATGCGCGCCGCATAGCGTTCGAGCAAGTCCTCAGGGCCTGCGATGCCTGAGCGCGCGGCCGAGGCAGCCATCACACCGTTTGCTGCGGCGACGCCCAAACTCAACCATCGCGACGACTCCTCCGATCGTGCCGGCGCCGCGGTTCCCGCCGAGAAGGTCAGTGCGGTAGCCAGCGCGCTCGCTGTCTGGCGAATGTCGAGTTGGAAAACCCGCGACGCGACGGCGGCAGCGCCCAGTGACGCCGCGAAAAACGTCGGCCATACTTTCTTCCCTAGGATTGCTGGACCGTTGATCGCATAACCGATGCGGATCATGACTTCGTAACCCGCGGTGACGGCTGCGAGGAATTCCTTCCAGGTCCGCAAATCACGCGATGCCGCAAGCGCGAGAGCCACCGGAATCACCACCGATCCCGGAGTTGTGCATGAACTCAGATGAATATCGTCGACTTCCGTGCAACGGGCCGCCGCGCAGGCCGCAGCGATCGCAGCATGGCGGCTTCCATCGTGCGCCGCAAACTTGCCGGCGCTGATCCCCTCCTTAAGCCGGAGGCCCGCTTTCATCGCGCCCAGGGTATCAATCAGATGGCTCCGCACCCGATCCCTGCGCTCTTCGGGCAGCTCATTGAGCGCGCTGCTTTGAACGAATTCCGCAAGGACCAGCAGGGAACTCATGATCGAGGTGCGGTTCGTTGGGCGCGCAGCTTCTCGGTCGCGGCTCGGTCGACTTTTAGAGGATTGGTGGTCAGCACGACGCCATATTGATCGCGTGCGGCGCCGTGAGAAATGTAGTCCTCGAGGACGTCCTGCCGGACCTTTTCTGGATCACGCGCCAAAGGATCGCCCCAACCGCCGCCCCCGGCCGTGGCGATGATTGCTTCCGTGCCGGCGGGTACCGGATGGCGAATCACGTCCACGTGTCTAAAGTCTTTTTCACCGGGCAAGCGCAAAAATCCATCGGAAGGAAGCGCCGGTTGACCGCCGTGAATTCCCCATGGTGGAAAGTCGTGGCGGCCCGTGTCGGCAAGCGACCAGGAACCCTCGCAGAGGCCCTGTACTTCCGTTTCCAGCCCAAGTCCGCCGCGAAATTGACCGGCGCCGCCCGAGTCACGCCGCAGTTCACGTCTCTTGATGAAGATCGGCCAGCGCAATTCCATTTTTTCGATCGGCGAATTGTGCACGTCGCCCTGGCACACCGAAACAGCAGCCGATTCGCCATCTTCGTACGGACGCGCGCCCCAGCCCCCGCCTTCGATGCTCTGCGTAACGAAACGCTGTCCCGACGCCGGGTCAGTCCCGAAGAACACAATGGTGCCCCCCAAAACGCCCATATGCGCCGCGGGAATTTTATCCGGCAAGATCGGCGCGAGTGCCAGGAAGATGGTGTCGACTACGCTCGGCAACGTGCGACCCCACGACGCCATCGGAGCGGGATGACGCGCCATCATGTAATTGCCTTCCTGAATCTCGATCTTGAGAGCGCGGAATGCACCCTCGTTTACCGGATCCAGGGGCATGGTGATGGCTTTGTACGCGATCAAAGGCGCGGCCAGCGTGCGGGCGTTCACCGGCTGCTTGCGCTCAAGCGAACACTGCGTGAGATCGATGGTCATATCGCTGCCGCGAATCGTCACTTTGACATGGATGCGCACCGGTTGATTGTTATCGAGCGAGTGTCCGCCAAATAACGACTCCGCTTCATAAACGCCGTCGGGCAGACGCTCCACCGCCGCGCGGCATCGTGCCTCCGTCTGATCGAAAATGCGCTCAATCGCTTGCTCCACCACCGGACGATGGTACCGGTCGAGGATTTCTTCCAGGCGGCGCTCCGCGAGGCGGCAGGCGGCGATCTG
>Ga0182030_10023674_pt1 | contig 11336 bp, 8 predicted proteins | sample 812S3MmetaG_FD_121299 | JGI IMG/M metagenome (GOLD analysis project Ga0182030, IMG submission 121299) | Permafrost microbial communities from Stordalen Mire, Sweden - 812S3M metaG (Illumina Assembly) | ecosystem: Environmental > Terrestrial > Soil > Wetlands > Permafrost | place: Sweden...
GGTAGGATTCGTCCAGCCGCTTTCGAATACTAATGCCGGCTAACAAAAATCCGATAGGCTCGGCCGCGTTGGCCGGCTGAATCGGCACGGCGATGGCCTGCTCCGGAGCATGGCCCCATGGAGATTGCGGCAGCGGATCCAGCTTGACCGCATTCAGGTCCAACATGCAACTCTCTCCGCTGGTTGAGGCCAGCACTCGCTGCCAACCTTCTGACCGCAGATCGATTTTGCCGGGAAAATTTGGAGGCCCCGTGTGCGCGATCAGGTTGGCATCCGTGCGCTTCGCGTCAAACAGGTAAATAACCGCAAATGGAAAGTCGTAAGGATTGGCCGCCAGCACCTTCACCGCGGAGACGCAAGCATCATTGGCGTTACGAGTTTGCGTTCCAAAGACAGACGCCAGATCGCGCAAGGTGTGCAAACGTCGCGCACCCACCACTCGCTCGGTGGTCTCAATCACAGGTGTGAAAACGCCGCCGACGCGACCCGACTCATCCCGGATCGGGCTATAGGAAAAGCTGAAGTAGCACTCTTCTCCGTAGCCGTCGCGTTCCAGCAACAGCAACAGGTCTTCAGAAACCGTCGCCTCGCCGCGCTCCATCACTTGATTCAGCATGGGGCCGATGACATTCCAAATCTCCGGCCAGACTTCCCGCCCAGCCGCTCCCAATGCCCAGGGATGTTTGCTCCCGATCAGCGGGCGATAGGCATCGTTATAGATCTTGACCAGCTGCGGTCCCCACCAGACCAGCATTGGAAAGCGGGAATTCAAACAGGTGCTGACGGAGGTTTTCAGACTTTGCGGCCACTTCGTAATCGGACCCAGCGGTGTCTTCGACCAGTCCAGCGCTCGCACACGCGCGCCCATCTCCCCGCCGCCGGCAAGAAAGTCGAGCTCCACTGGCGTTCGTTTGTCCGGGCTTCCCCCGGCATCGTCAGATTTCATGGCGCAACTCGTCCAACAGAGCGCGATCTTCTTCCGTCAACCGTGCATCGACCAATAAATCGGGGCGGTTCTGCAGCGTTTTTGACAGCGATTGCCTCCGACGCCAGCGGCGAATGTCTTCATGGTTGCCGGAACTCAGCACCGCCGGCACCTCGGCTCCGCGAAACTCCGGCGGCCGAGTGTAATGAGGATAATCGAGCAGCCCTCCGGAATCGCATGTCGATCGCGGATGAGGTCTCTCCGACGCCACGTCCGTGTCGGTTGAAATGGCAGCGTTCACCGTCGCAGCTTCGGCAGCAAAGCTCTCGTACCTGCTGGAATCTTCGTTGCCGAGTACGCCGGGCAGCAGTCGGCTTACCGCGTCAACCATGACCGCGGCGGCCAGCTCTCCGCCAGAGATGACGTAGTCGCCAATCGAGAGTTCCGTATCGGCCAGCAGATCGTTCACCCGCTCATCCACGCCTTCATAGCGTCCGCACAGAAACACAATTCTTTCTACTTGGGCCAGCTCACGAGCCCTGGCCTGGGTAAAGGATTTTCCTTGCGCAGACAGCAGCACCACTCGCTCCCGTGACAAATCCCGAATACTTTTTTCTGCGATTCCAAGAGACTCGACAGCGCGAAACATCGGCTCTGGCTTCAGCACCATCCCCTCGCCCCCGCCGAACGGGCGGTCATCGACGGTCTTGTGCCGGTCTGTCGTAAAGTCGCGCAGATTGTGCACCCGGACGCGAACCCGATCCTCCGCAATGGCGCGGCCCAGAACTCCGAAACCGAACGGGCTTTCAAAGAACTGCGGAAACACCGTAATGATGTCGAACTGGATCGCCTTCGCCGTCATCGTTTCTGCCTTCGCAGCGGACTTTCTTCAGCCGTTCTGTTTCCACTTGATGCCGCATCCAATGCTGGGCTGCTGGTTCGTCGCCACCGGCTTGCCGGCCAGCACAAGATCCATCGCTCTGCGCAGATCGCGGCCATCGACGACGATTCCATTTCCCGGTCGGCTGCCGTCCAGCTGCCCTCGATAGACAAGCTTCTTGTCGGCGTCGAATAAAAAGAAATCCGGAGTGCAGGCGGCCTCATATGATCGCGCAACGTCCTGAGAATCATCGAAGAGATACGGAAATTGAAAACCCTGCTCCTTGGCCTGGTGACGTAGTCCTGGCGGCGAATCTTCCTGATAAGTCACCGCATCGTTGCTGCTGATGGCGACAATTCCGATGCCGCGGCCTGCGTAGTCCCGCCCCAGTCGCTCCAGTTCCTGATTGACGTGTTGTACGAATGGGCAATGCGCGCAGAGAAACATCACCAGCAGTCCCCGTTCACGCGCAGCCTGATCGCGCGTGATCGTCTTGCCGGAAACCACATCGACCAGCGAGAAGTCTGGCGCTGTTGTTCCTAGCGCAAGCATGGTAGAAGCCGTACGGGCCATTGCTTCCTCCTCTTCGACACCTTGGAACTGGCATCAGTCTCAGAAACTCGAAATCGCTCGATCGTCTGGTGCGAGCTCGCAATGAAAGCGGGTCTCCGATCGTTCGCCGAAGTCGCGCCGCCATAGATGAAGAAAGCCTCCAGGATGCGGCAGATTCTGAGGGTAATTGCTTTTATCCTAACCCGGAAATCCGCGCGGATCAGTCCAAACCGCAGAGTTGAAGATATGAAAATCTGAAGGTCGATCCTGAATTCACGTCAAAAGGAAATTAGACGGGTATTCACTTCGGGTTGGAAGGTGTCGTACTTTTCTTGCTGAATAGGTGCTTCATCTTGCCCACAACCGTGGAAGCGTTGCGGTGCATCAGTCCGCTGACATCTGCTGTAATCACAGGATCCTTCGCCGTGCCTGTCACCAGCATAGGCACTCCCTTGGCAGCTTCCTTTTCAGAATTGGACTTCCCGAACTGGTTCATCTTGGTCATCAACCCCGCACCCACTTTCCCCGCTCCGCGTGCGTTGGTCACGTGCGCGACAAGGCGAAAAGACAGCGCCCCGGTCGGCGATACCGTCCCGCTGCCGGTGGAGCGTCCCATCCCCAAAATTGAGCCGTCGATATTTTTCACCTGAATGCCCGCGTTACTGGCCTGCAGGTTAAATTTCATAGTTTGGATGGTGGTAGTGCTTCCGGTTTTGACGCCGCCCAGCGAAGCAATCCCCGCAATTTTCGATCCCAGGTCAAACCCAACCAGCCGCGCGTTCTCCACTTCCACCGGCCCCGTGATCACCAGATCGGTCGCCACGCCCGTAATGTCGAGTCCCAGGGTCAGCGTCCCACCCTTCAGTTGCGATCCGTTCGGCAGTTTCACTCCGGCTGCGGTCATCAGCGACTGCAGTTCGTCGATCGGCACGGCCGCTGCCGCCACCTTCAGGTCCACCCATGGGTCTTCCCCGGCCAGACGATAGTTGCCACTCAATTGAATTGTGCCCGTTCCCAGCCCGATAGCAGCCTGTTGCACTTGTCCGGTGTTGTCGACCATCTGGTGCGTGATGTCATACGTCAGGTCAATAGGCTGCGGCGACGGTGCGCCCGTTTTTCTCAACTGCAGCCCCTGCATGTGGAGAGTTCCGCTACTGTGCACACTGTTTCCATCGGAGGTGGCATGAGCGGTGATGTTTGCTACCACGGAAATCCCCGCATTCGGGTCGAGAAAACCGGCCGCCACCGGGTCCAGGTGCTGCATTGCGATGTCGACATCGGCGGGCGTTTTGGCTGCATCCTGAGCATTCATCGGGCCGACATTTCCCTTCACCAGAACTGCGCCGCCGCCGGGCAACGTCGCTCCCAACTCAAATGGAAATCGTTGCGCCAGCGCGAAATTCTGGACGGTGAGATGGACATGATCGTAGACCAGCGGCGGTCCGTTCGCGGGAAGGGTTTCCACCACCGCGCGGCCCTCCTGAACTCCGATGAAGTCCACTACCGACCGAAACAGCGCCTCCTTGGACTTCGAATCCGAAGTCAGGCTGGCGGCATTCCGGCTCAGGCTGGAGAAGTTCCACTGCCCATTCGCTCCCTCCACCAAATGGATCTGCGGCGCTTCGATTTCAAAACTGCGGACATGCAGTTGCCGATCGAAGATCAGCGGTTTCATGTCCACTCCGATGCGTACTTCCCGTGCAACCAAAAACGGCGTGGTGCTAAAAGCTGGGTCACCCGCGATGCTCAGATTATTGGCGACCAGGCTGCCAGATAGGAGCGACAGCCGCAGATTTCCCAGTTTCACCGTCCGTCCCAGGCCGGCGGACAACCGCGTCTCCAGCGTGGGTCGAAACGTATTCGCGTCGACGAAGAATGGAATCGCGACCATCGCAGCCACCACGATCACCAGAATTCCCAGCAAAATTTTCGCCCAAAGCTTCATTGGTCCTTATATGCGCGCATCGAGATTCAACCTTGCGCCAATTGACTTGAATTTAATCCACCGCATACGCGGATAGTTTGCTATCTTCAATCGACACTATGCCATTTCGACCGATCAGCGCTCTGATTCTTCTGCCCGCCATTGTTATTTTGTTTGAGCTTGGTCGTCGTTTCCACGCTCGTCGAAAAGTCGCAACCACCAGCGCAGCTGTTGAAGGTGCGGTGTTCGGTCTGTTCGGACTGTTGCTGGCATTCACCTTCTCCGGCGCCATGACTCGTTATGATGCGCATCGCACCCTGCTGGTGGAGGAAACCAACGACATTGGCAAAGCCTATCTTCGAATCGACTTGCTTGCGCCCGGCTCGCAGCCCGCTCTGCGCCAGCTTTTCCGAGACTATACCACTTCCAGGCTCCATCTTTTCGATAGCGTTGCCTCCGCTGTGTCGCCCGATTCCTTTCGACTGCAGCAGGTGATCTGGGAGCAAGCTGTTCGCGCGTGCGCCGCGCCCGGCGCCAGTCCTGCCGCCGCGAGGTTACTGCTGCCTGCCATCAATGACATGATCGACATTACGGCTACGCGACAAACTGCCTTTCGCCTTCATCCGCCGTCCATTGTGTTTCTGCTGCTGTACGGTCTGAGTTGCGTGTGCGCATTTATGGCAGGGAGTGGTGCGTCCGCGGCGGGGCCAAATTGGTTTTACGCCTTCGCCCTGGCCATCACCGTTACCCTCACCGTCTATGCCACGCTTGAAATTGAATATCCGGATCGCGGGTTGATTCGCCTCTCCCATACGGACCAAAGCCTTATCGACCTGCGCAATTCCATGAACTAGAGTGCGTTCCCCACCAATCCGGAAGAAACGCCGGCAACATCTATACTGGCAATGAATCCAGAAGCTATCTCATATCTGGCATCGCGACTTCGGCCAATGACCTGAGATCCGCTTTGATTGCGGTTCTCACACCAAACGTATCGAGCGATTTTGAGTGTATGAGATAGCTTCCAGCCATCCTGCCCATCAAGGAAAAATTGCGTGTACGAATCGGAATTTGAACAAAGCGTCTTCGATCTTCGCCGCGACAAACTGCGCCAGATTGAAGCTCTCGGCCACCCGGTCTATCCCAATAGCTTCGCCTCAACCCACACACTGGAGGCCATCCGCAGCGAGTACGATGCCGCTACCGGCGAGGCCCTGGAAAAAGATCGTGTCACCGTCTCCGTGGCCGGACGCATCATGGCCATTCGCGCCCAGGGCAAAGCCGGCTTTGCCGTGCTGCAGCAGAATGGCGCCCGACTGCAGATTTATGTGCGCATGGATGCTGTGGGCGAGCCTGCATTTCAGCTGTACAAGCTGCTCGATATGGGCGACCACATCGGCGTCGGCGGCTATTTGTTCCGCACCCGTACAGGCGAGCTGACCATTCACGTCGACTCGCTAACTTTTCTTTCGAAAGCCATGCTGCCGCTGCCGGAAAAGTATCACGGCCTGGCCGATGTCGAACTGCGCTATCGCCAGCGCTATGTCGATCTGTTTATGAACGCCGATGTGCGCGAGGTTTTCGTCAAGCGCGCCGCGGTGTTGCGCGCCATGCGCAAGTTTTTCGATGCCCGCGGATTTCTTGAAGTCGAAACGCCCATGATGCAGCCGATCGCTGGCGGAGCCGCGGCCAAGCCGTTCACCACGCACCATAATGCGCTCGACATCGACCTGTATCTCCGCATCGCGCCGGAACTCTATCTGAAGCGCCTCGTTGTCGGCGGCCTCGACCGCGTGTATGAGATCAATCGAAATTTTCGCAACGAAGGCATTTCCACTCAGCACAATCCTGAGTTCACTATGCTGGAGTTTTATCAGGCCTACGCCAATTACCACGACCTAATGAACCTCACAGAGGAACTGATCCAGTTCGTCGCCATGGAAGTGAACGGCACCACCAAGACCACCTTCAACGATGTCGAGATCGACCTGAGCCAATGGCAGCGCTACACCATGCGCGAAGCGATTCTTCACTTCTGGCCGGAGGCCGCGGGCACAAAGCCATCGATGGATGCCTTCGGCGATGCCAGCAGCGTGCTCGAAATCGGCCAGCAACTCCGCGCTGCTCACATTTCTGTGGATTTGGATACGAATGCTCCCGCAGGAAAAAACATCGCTTCGATATTTGAAGCAGTGGCTGAAGAACATCTTGTAAATCCAACCATTATCTATGACTTCCCGCTTGCAGTTTCGCCACTGTCGAAGCAAAAACCGGACGAGCCTGACTGGGTGGAACGCTTCGAGTTCTATATTGGCGGCTTCGAGTTAGGCAACGCCTTCAGCGAACTGAATGATCCTGTCGAGCAGCGCAATCGATTCTTGCAGCAGCTCGGAGAGCGCGAACGCGGCGACGCCGAAGCCCATGCCATGGACGAAGATTTTGTCCGTGCGCTCAGCTTTGGCCTGCCGCCCACTGGCGGAGAAGGCATCGGCATCGACCGACTTACCATGGTGCTGACCGGTTCGCGCTCTATCCGCGACGTGATTTTGTTTCCTCTCATGCGTCCGCAATCGAAGGCCTCCGACTCGGAACCGGGGCATCCGCCTGGCGAATCGCGAAACGGGTAGAATCCAGTAAAGCAGGTACCCGCATGGGATTTGACTTGGATTCGAGCCAGCGTCGTCGGCTTGGCTATCAGTTGATCGACCGCATCAACGAGTATTTTTCCTCCCTGAAAGACCGCCCGGTGCAGCCCCCTGCCGGACAGCGCAGCTTCCTGCTTGAACAGGAAGGTTTACCGGAAATCGGCGCCGAAGCCTCGGCTGTCCTCGATGACGTTTGTTCGCAGATGATCGATCAGGGCTTCCACGTTCCCAGCGCAAATTATTTTGGCCTGACGAATCCCACGCCAACCTATATGGCAGTATTGGCGGAAGCCCTGGTCGCCGCGCTCAATCCTCAACTGGCTTCGCTGGCGCGTTCACAACTGGCATCGCGCATTGAGCAGCAAACCCTGGGCGGGATCGCGGAGCGAGTCGGCTGGCGCGAGAACCAGTTTGGCGGCACATTTACCAGCGGCGGCACGGAAGCGAACCTGAGCGCACTCGCGATTGCACTGACCCAGCGTTATCCCCAGGCGGCCGATAACGGTCTGGTTGGATTGGGCAAGCAGCCCATCGTCTATGCCTCGTCGGAGGCGCATCACTCGCTGGAAAAATCGCTGGGTCTGCTCGGCCTCGGTCGCAAAGCGCTGCGGCGTATTCCCGTGAATGAAGCCGCGGAGATGGATGTCGACGCACTCGAACGGGCCATCGTCGCCGATCGGAGCGCAGGGTTTGAGCCGCTGGCCATTGTCGGCACGGCGGGGACGACAAGCTCCGGTGCCATCGATCTCCTGCCTGCTCTGGCAGCGCTTGCGCGTGAACAGAATCTCTGGTTCCACGTCGACGGCGCATTCGGTGCGGCGGTCGTTTTTTCCAATCAACATCGCAAGCTGGTTCAAGGCATCGAACTGGCGGACTCCATCACGATTGATCCGCATAAATGGCTGGCCATGCCATTTGCTGCTGGAGTTTTGCTGACCCGTCATCCCGAATTGCTGGAACCGACCTTTGGCCTCGACACCAGTTATTTGCCTCGCGCTGCGAACAGTTCCCTGCCGGACAATTTTCGAGTTTCCGCGCAGTGGTCGCGTCGCATGAACTCTCTAAAACTCTGGTTGACTCTGCGGGTTCACGGCCGCAAATCTTATGAAGACCTGATCGACTCCCAACTTCGGCTGGCAGGCTATATGGAATCGCGCGTGCTCGAAACGGGCGCATTCGATCTGGCGACGCCGCGCCGCCTGACGATCTTGAATTTTCGCGCACGGGCTGCACGAGAACTCGCCCTGCCGGAAGAAGAAATCGCGCGCCTGCACCATGCCATTGCCGCGGAGATTACCCAGGACGGACAGCAGTGGATCTCCACCACGCGAGTGCGCGGACGCAGCGTATTGCGCATGATGGTCATCAGCTACCTGACCGAGCAGCGCCATATTGACGCGCTGGCCGCCAGCCTGCAGCGCGCTGCAAAAACCGTGCTCGACCGCACATTCGGCGCGGTGCGGACTTCCTGAAACTGCAGCTTCCGACATGCCCGCGCTTTCCAGTAGCAACCCTGGCGCCATGGGATCATAATCGTAGCAACACAGCTTTCTACAATTGAATCGAAAGACATTCCCCTATGCGTGCGCCGATTTTGCTGAGTGTGCCCATTGTTCTTCTGCTGTCTTGCTCTGCCGCCGTGGCGAAACCTCCCTGCATTCCGCCCGAGCAAGCGCTGCAACATCTGCATAAAGATGTTTGTGTGGAAGCGCGCGTCTATCGCGTGGTGGACGCAAGCGACGGCATCCGCTTTCTCGATGTGTGCAGCCCGGAAACTTCCGACGCGGATTGCCATTTCTTCATCATCAGCTCCACTGAAGATAAAAAGTCCGTTGGCAATCTCGAAAGCCTGGTCGGCCAAACCATTCAGATTCGCGGCAAGATTCTGCCCATCCAGGGCCGCGCCGACATGATTTTCAGTTCGAAAGAGCAGTTACATGGAGGCAAGCCGAAATTCCATCCCAATCCACAATTGGTAAAAAGTTTTTCCGCGGAAAATGGCGGACAGGGTTTCAGCCCTCATAATGGCGTAGGCGGCCAGCATGGCGTCCACTTCCGCCATCGCGGAAACTAAAACTAATCACCAAAGCGGTCCGGCCTGTCGCCGCAGCTCTTTCAGAGGATAGAGTGTTCCCCGCCACAAGACGCCTCCGCGCCACAAGACCAGAATCATCGAACGCAGCAGTGTTCCGACGAACAACAGAGTCGCCACCGGAAATAGTGCCAGGTAGATCGGCGGAATATCTGTCAGTCGCCAATAGTGAAGATTCAGCAGCAACAGCACGAACAGCGTGACGATACCGGCCCATTGCGCGGCTCCGGGGAAAAACAGCGCGACAAAGGGAGTCAGGCACATCACCAGCATGCCGACGCAGGCCGCGAGCAGCAGAGACGTGCGAAAGCGAAACGTGGAATAAAGATTCTTCGTCAAGTTGTTCAGAATGCCCCAGGCGCTCTCCGCCCAGCGAATTCGCACCAGGTCTTTGCCGAAGGCAACCCGCTGGGCATAACCGGCGCGCTTGGCGCGAAATCCGAGGCGCATATCTTCCAGCACCTCCATGCGCAACTCCGCATATCCGCCGAGCGCTTCGTATACCGAACGGCGAATCAGGTTGAACGCGCCCACGCCAATGTAATCTTTTGTCGCTTTAGGATCAGCAATTTTCCATGGCCTTCCGGCCAGAGCGGAAACGCTTTGAAAAAATCCTATCAGCATCTTCTCGGCAACGCCGTGCAAAATCAGCGTGGGATACAACACCATGTGATCGCCACGACTTAGCTCCGCGTACTGAATGGCAAGCCGAATGGCACGTGGATCGAATATGACATCGGCATCGGTGAACAGTAGCCAGTCGCTGGTCGCACCCTCTGCCGCGAGTGCCATGGCATGGGGTTTCCCCAGCCATCCGTCGGGCAGCTCCTTCACATGCAGCACGCGCAAACGGCCGTGTGATTCGGAAGACGACGCAACTTCATCCATCAATCTTCCCGTAGCATCCGTCGAGCGATCGTCTACGGCGACGATCTGCAGGTTTGGATAGTCGCAGTCCACCAAACTGCGTAGGGCGCGCTCGATCGCCGCCGCTTCATCTTTTGCCGGAACAATCACGGTTACGGACGGCCACATCTCTTCGTCATCTGACACGCCGGCGGTGTCTTGGGCGTCCGTCAAAAGATTTGGAACGCGGGGCAGCATCCACAACGCCGGAATCACCCGCGACAGCCACGCCGCCGCAATGACCCACGCGAAAATCGCGAACAGGAATCGTCCATGAAGAAACAATGCGAGCAGAGATGACATGTTCCTCTAGTATGCCGATTCTCCCCGGGGCGCGTCAGGCCTCAAGAAAATCTAGACGGCGGCCGCGTCGATCTCAGGAGCATATTTTGCACCCGCAAAAATCAAGATGGCAGAGAGCAACAATGTGATCAGCGTGATGGCCAGGCCTTCTCGCAGCGAAGAATGATCGGAAACCCAGCCAATGATTCTCGGAGAAGGCGCATCGCCCAGCGCATGGATGATGAACAGCTCAATCGCTATTGCCGTCGAGCGAATCGGTGCGTCGACGGCGTTCACGATGGCTGCATTCAACGGCCCCGTATTCAGAAACAGCAGAAACTCTGCTGCCGCCAGGCAAGGCACCATGGTCGCGCGCGGCCCGTAGAACACCAATAGCGCAAACGGCGCAGCCAGCAGCACGCTCCACGCAGACAGCAGGTAGAGCGCGGCCTTGTTGCGCCGCAACCATCGCTGCGCCAGCCATCCACCTAGCCATGTTCCCAGGATGCCATCGACCACAGTAATAGCGCCCAGGATTTGGCTGGCACCGGCCAGCGAATAGTGTCCATAGCGGTAGAGGAACGTCGGCATCCACACAGAAATTCCGCCCAGTGTGAACACCATCATCGCCATGCCCAGCGTTGCCGTCCAGTACGCTGCGTTGTGCGTCAGGCCGGCGAGTGTCGCGCGATCCGGCCGAATGGCCAGCGGTTCGGAGGCGCCTCGCGCTGGCTCTCGAAGAAAAATCCAGACCAGCAACACCACCAGCAGGCCCGGAGCCGCGGCCGCATAAAACGGTACCTTCCATCCGTAGGCCTGCCCCAGCGTTCCCCCCAGGATGTAGCCCAGGGCCGCGCCAATCGGCAGGGCCAGATAGAACATCGTCAGGATGCGATTCCGTTGCTCCGCCGGCCAATAATCCGACAACAGCGCTGGGGCAAAAATGCCAAAGCTCGCCTCGCCAATCCCAACTAGCGCGTGGCGCAGATACAGTTCGCCAAAAGTGTGCACCATCGCCGTCGATAGTGTCAGCAATGACCAGAGAAGTGCGCCGGCAACGATCAGCGGCTTGCGCGGAAAGTGATCTCCGAGCCATCCCGTCAAAGGAGCGGCGAACATGTAGGTGATGA
>Ga0182030_10023676_pt1 | contig 11335 bp, 9 predicted proteins | sample 812S3MmetaG_FD_121299 | JGI IMG/M metagenome (GOLD analysis project Ga0182030, IMG submission 121299) | Permafrost microbial communities from Stordalen Mire, Sweden - 812S3M metaG (Illumina Assembly) | ecosystem: Environmental > Terrestrial > Soil > Wetlands > Permafrost | place: Sweden...
CGCCAATCGCCAGACGTGTGATATGCGAAAAATACCCCACCTCGACCGCCGTGAACCCCTTGAGATGTACGCTCGGGAAGCGCCGCTTCAGACCGCGCAGCAAATCAAGGTAGTAATCAAACGGCAAGTCCGGGTGCAACCCACCGACAATGTGGAATTCGGTGACCGCTTCTGACCAGTTCTCTCCCGCCGCGCGTAGGGCCTCATCGAGTGCCATGGTATAAGCCCCGGGAGCGTCGGGCTTGCGGCCAAAGGCGCAAAGTTTGCAGCTCGCCACACACACATTGGTCGGATTAATATGCCGATTAACATTGAAGTAAGTGCGCATCCCATGCTTTCTCACCCGGACGTGATGAGCCAAGTAGCCGAGAGCGAGCAGATCGTTGGTTTGGTATAGCGCCACACCATCCTGGAAGCTCAGGCGTTCACCCGCCAAAACCTTCTCGGCGATCGGCAGCAGGGAGGGGTCTTCGATCTGGAACTTTGCAGGAAACATAGCCAAGCTTTGATTCTATCCGGCCGGGGCGAGATTTGCAATTGCCCGAGAATGAAGCGATTCTATTACCACTCTAAAACTGGCCCTAATCTTGCAAGGGAACGCCCACCAAACCCGCATGAACACTGATTGGGGCTTGACAAGGGGTTTATTATTATGATTGAGCAACTGGGCACACGGAAGGAATTTTGCTGGCGCGCCAGAATTTATTCTGGGTAGAATTGTATTTGGGTCCCTGAGCATATGGCAACTGCGAACGTCCAATTCGCCGAACCGCAACAAGAAGCGGCGTTCTTCTACGGCCTCTTTCTGCGCGGGCACCCGCTGCAAAAGCTGCGGGAGGATATCGACGTTCCGCCGCACGTGCTGGAGCGCTGGCAGCGTTTGGCACAGCACGACCCCATGTATCACGGCATGCTGGAGCGCGTGCTTACCTATCGCAAGCACGTCCTGGCTATTTTCGAGACCCTTGTCTTCCGCGAAATGCTCGTCCCACCGCGACCGCAATAAGATAATTGAGTCATTGAGTCATGGGATCATCGAGCCATTGAATAGTTTTCTATTATTCGTTCCCCTTGGTCAATTGTCCGATGCATGTAATTGGCGGAGATCGAGAACTTGAACCACTGACGATTGATAGCCAAGAGCCTTTAAATGACCCAATGACACAATGGCCCGGTCACCCGATCACCCGATACCTGAGGATGTCTGCTCCCCAAGTGAAAAAAAAGAGCAGGCTGATATAGCCATTCACGTTGAAGAATGCCGCATTGAGGCGGGACAAATCAGAGGGTCTGACGATCCAGTGCTCATAAGCGAGTAACGCCGCCATCACACCCAGCCCCGCTGTGGCGAGCCCCCCCAGGTTTTCCAATCTTATCACCGCGGCGAGCAGGGCCACCATGGCAAGGTGGCATGCTACCGAGCCATAAAGCGCCGGAGCAACGCCGAACCGTTGCGGGAAGGAGTGAATGCCCATGCGGCGGTCAAAATCAATGTCCTGGCACGCGTAGATCAGGTCGAATCCCCCCACCCAGAAAGCCACCGCGGCGCCCAGCAGCAAGACACTCAAACTGATGTTATTGCGTAGGGCAATCCAGGCGGCGATAGGAGAAAGGCCGTCAGCGATCCCCAGCACCAGGTGTGAGAGTAAGGTGAAACGTTTGGTGTAGGAATAGAAAAGCAAGACCGCAATCGCCACGGGCGAAAGCTTAAAGGCCAGCGGGCTGAGTTCCCAAGCCGCCAACGCCAGCAGTCCGCAAGAAAACAAGGTAAAGCCGGTGGCGAAGCGCAGGGTAAGGCGCCCCGCGGGCAGGGCGCGCATCCGCGTACGCGGATTGAGGGCATCGATCTTGCGGTCGGCAATGCGATTGAACGTCATGGCGGCGCTGCGCGCGCCCACCATCGCCACGATCAGCCAGAAAACCTCGCGCCACGTCGGCCAGCCGCGCACCGCCAGCATTGCCCCCACCAGTGCAAATGGCAGGGCAAAGATCGAGTGCTCAAACTTGATCATTTCAAGCGTGGTGCGGAGTTTGCCGGCGAGACCCTGGGGAATGCCCATGGGAGCAGGTGGCAGCGACTCGCTGGGGAGAGATTGGCCCATGTCGGATGTCCCATGATGCCGGGGAAACCTTCGCGCCGTCAACCCTGGAAAGGGTGGTCAAGGTCGAGTCCTAAAGTCCTGCGCACAGGCTATATCCCATAGCCTTGTGCATGGGTGCTCCGTACCCCGCTACTTCTTCGGATAGCCCACGGTTTGCGCCAGCAGGATTTTCTGGTCGGGACGGAGTTTCATCAATTTGGCGAGCGCCACCCGCTCGACGCTCCCACGCACGACCACAGCAAGCCCTTCCGACGCGCAAAAAAGATAGACGTTCTGCGCGATGAAGCCTACGTCCGCGCCGGAGTAGAAATTCCGATCCTCGGCGGAGCTTTTCCCTGTCTTCGCGAAATCGGCGACATAGACCAAATCAACGGGTGCGTCCTTCTCGAACGGCTGTATGCCGGTCGCGCCGCGCACATCCTCCACCAGAATGGGGTCAAGCTTGTTCCCTTTGGCGTCGTAAACGTACAGCCCCTCGGCGGTGGCAACGTACACGTCAATTTCCTGCCAGTTCATTGCGGAAGGCGCGGTGCGCTTGCCAGTTTCCGCACGGTTGATGCCGAACGCCGCCCAGAGCAGATTTGCCAGCACCTGTGGGGGGAGCTTCTCGGGGCTAAACTCGCGTGTTGAGTGCCGGTCTTTCAAAGCTTGCATGAGCGGTTTGCCCCCGTCAGTCTGCGGGGCAGGAAGAATGAGAGGCTTGAGCTCTTGCCCCAGAGCGAGCGTCGAATGGAGAAGCAACACGAGGAAAAGCGAACGAACTGAAAAGGACGGATGAGTTTTCATTTGGGCCTCCAAGACAGGAAATGGCGCGAGGGACGGGCTTAAGAATGTGGGAATAGCAAGTAACGATGGCCATAGCAGTCAATGACTCAATGGCCCGATGACCCCAGGACTCAATTCCCAGGCCTCTTGCCTTCACCCTCCCACCGATACTGTTCTGCCTGTTCGAGATTGAGGAACGCCAGCACCCGGCAGCAGAACTGGGTAACCAGGTCATCGAGGGTTTTGGGCCGATCGTAATACGTCGGGATGATGGGAAAAATCACCGCGCCGGCAAGCTGCGCTCGCAGCATATTTTCAAGATGGATACGATTAAAAGGCGCGTCGCGCACGGCGAGGATAAGCCTTTGGCCCTGCTTCAGACAAACGTCCGCGGCGCGCTCAATGAGCGTATCGGATATTCCGCAGGCAACCTGCGCCAGGCAGCCCGTGGTACACGGAATCACCACCATGCCCTCCACGGCGTATGAGCCGCTGGCGATGGAAGCGCCAATATCCGAGTCGCGTAGATATTCCGTCTTGCGGGTCGGGTGCCCGGCCAGTGCCGGGGCGATTTGACCAGATTTCGAGACGGCCAAATCGAGTTCATCGCGCAGAAGTCTCAGCCCGCTGCCGGAAATGACCAGGTGAATTTTCTCCACCCGCGGGTCAGCCTCGAGCATTTGCAAGGTGCGGCGAGCAAAGATAGCTCCGCTGGCGCCTGTGACACCCAGAATGATCCGCTTGCTGCGGGTAATCTTGGAAGTTGCCATCGCACGCGATGTTAGTAGCCGCCCCATGGGAAGTCAAGGAAGTGCGATTCCAAATAGAGACTGGTATACTGCAAATCTGAGCAAAAACGCGCGGTCAGCAGCAAGGGCTCAGTGCCCCCAGGCCAGAGGTAGTCCTTGAAGTGCCGGGGCTAAACATTGGGCGCTTTACGCTGGCTGCGTCATCGCCACGGAGGAACACTTTGAGTCCCGAAGAAATCACCAGCATGTTAAAGCAAGTTCGGAAAGGGAAGCTTTCCGTGGAAGGCGCCGTCGAGCGCCTGCGGACGCTCCCGTATGAAGATTTGGGCTACGCCAAGATCGATCATCACCGCTCGCTGCGGCAGGGCTTTCCGGAGGTGGTGTTTGCGCGAGGCAAAGCCCCGGAGCAAGTAAAAGGCATCGTGGGCAGGATGCTGCGCAACCACCACAACATCCTGGTGACGCGCGGCGACCGCGGACTCTACGAGTTGCTGCGGCCGCTCGATCCGAAGGTGGAGTTCCATGCCCTCTCCAATGCCATTACCATTCGGCGCGAGCGCAAGATTCGCGGCAAAGGCAAGATCCTGGTGGTGTGTGCAGGCACGTCGGACATTCCGGTGGCGGAAGAAGCGCTGGTGACCGCGGACATCATGGGGAACCGCGCCGAGCCGCTTTACGACGTGGGTGTAGCGGGAATTCATCGCCTGCTGGGTGAGAGCCATCATCTGCGCGAGGCGCGCGTGATCATTTGCGTGGCGGGCATGGAAGGAGCGCTGCCCAGCGTGGTGGCCGGTATGGTGGGCGTGCCCGTGATCGCGGTACCTTCCAGCGTAGGGTACGGCGCGAGCTTCCACGGCCTCGCCGCGCTCTTGGGCATGCTCAACAGTTGCTCGCCCAACGTCTGCGTGGTCAACATCGATAATGGCTTCGGGGCGGGATATCTCGCGAGCGTGATGAATCGTTTGTAGGGCAGACAGCGTCCGCCCCGTGTGGGGCGCATGCGGGGCGCTCTACACGCCAGGGCATGAAAATTGGGCTTGATTTTGACAAATCCCAGGGCGCAAGATTTTGACGGATGCGGGTGAGCCTCCACCGAAGAGCTGGGTGTCGGGCGATGAAGGCCCAGCCGCGCAGGCTGCGCTTCGGCACAGAAAAGTCGCTTCCCATTAGGCCCCCGCGTCCAACCCTTTCTCGCACCATTCTAAGAAAAGCGGACTACCTGGTTGCGGCCTCCCCAAACACGCGCTCGAAGATTTCGTCCACATGTGTCAGGTAACGCTCCACATTAAAGACATCGGCGATTTCGCTGGGCTTGAGGTACTGGCGGATGTCGGCGTCGCGCTCCACCAGGGTGCGATAATCCTCGCGCGTCTCCCACACTTGCATAGCATTCCGCTGCACCCAGCGGTAGGCTTCTTCGCGCTGCGCTCCCTTTTCCACCAAGTCCAAGAGTAACTGCCCGGAGAAGATCAAACCCTTTAACAGGTCCAGATTCTCCCGCATGCGGTCGGGATAAACGAACAGGGTTTCCACCAGGTTCGCGGTCTTGGCGAGGAGGTAATCGAGGAGGATGGTGGAATCGGCAAGAATCACGCGCTCGACGGAGGAATGGGAAATATCACGCTCGTGCCAGAGCGCCACATTTTCAAGCCCCGCCTGCGCGTTCGAACGCACCACACGCGCCAAGCCGCAGATCTGTTCGGCGGTAATGGGATTGCGTTTGTGCGGCATGGCCGAGGAACCCTTCTGTTCCGGCGAAAAGTACTCCTCCACTTCGCGTACCTCGGTGCGCTGCAAACCGCGCACTTCGAGCGCAATTTTTTCCAGCGATGCCGCCGCCACCGCCAGCGTTGTGAGGTAGAAAGCGTGGCGGTCGCGCTGGATGACCTGCGACGACACCGGCGCGGGCTCCAGGCCCAGGCGCGCGCAGATTCCCCGTTCAATCGCCGGCGGCAGATGGGTGTAAGTGCCCACGGCGCCGGAGATTTTGCCGACGCGCATCTGCTCTGAGGCGTATGCTACCCTCTCTGTGTTGCGCTGGTTTTCCGCATACCAGAGGGCGAGCTTGCAGCCGAAGGTGATGGGCTCCGCATGAATGCCGTGGGTCCGGCCGATCATGGGCGTATGCTTGAACTCCCAGGCGCGTTGCTTCAGGACCTCGCCCAAACGCTTCAGCCCTGCCAGTAACAGCGCTGAGGCTTCCCGCACCAGCAGCGCTTGTGCTGTGTCAACGACGTCGTTCGAAGTCAGGCCAAAGTGCAGGTAGCGTCCCTCGCGGCCCACATGCTCCGCCACATTGGTCGTGAAGGCGATGACATCGTGTTTCACCTGGCGCTCAATCTCGAGGATGCGTTCCACTTCAAACCGCGCCTTCTTGCGGATGGCGCGCGCGGCGCTCTTGGGAATCAGCCCGGCTTCAGCCTCGACTTCCGCCGTGGCGATTTCCACGTCCAGCCATTTCTGAAACTTGTTCTCGTCAGTCCAGATGCGGCCCATTTCCGGGCGCGTGTAGCGGGGAATCATGAATTTTCGATTTCCGATTTTGGATTTGCGATTGGCGCAGCGTTTGGCCGGCGCATCGCAGAGGGAATCCTACCACATCCGGGAGCCTCGGGTCAGGCGGGCGAGATGTGAGGTTCCTTGACTCAGATGGAGGCGAAGAGCGCTACCCAAATTGGAAGACTTGAGTAGGTGCCGTCTGGCCGGCCACGTGCAACGCCGTGCGTTCGCCGCGGGTGCGCTCAGCCAGCGCCTGTTCCGCGGTCAGGCGGGCGATTTCGGGATGATTATTGGTCTCGCTCAGGTGCGCAAGCACCAACACCTGGGCCGCGCCATCGAAGTCTTCCGTGAGAAATCCCGCCGTCGCCAAATTCGAGAGGTGGCCGTGGCGGCTCATCACCCGCTGTTTAACGTGCCACGGATAGGGGCCGACTTTGAGCATATCCAAATCGTGATTCGATTCGAAAATGAGGCATTGACAGCCTTTCACTCTCTGCTTAACAACTTCGTGAATATAACCCAGATCAGTAACTACTCCGATTTTTATGCCTTCCGATTCCAAGGTGAATGCCACCGGGTCAGTCGCATCGTGGGGGATGGAAAAGGGCGTGACTTCGATGTCCCCAACGATGAACTTTTCGCCCGGAGTGAAGAGCTCAAAAGCGCAAAGCTTGGGGTCCCAGGAAATCACCTCGTGCGTGAGGCGAGTAATGTAGATCGGCGCCTTCCAATCGATTCCCAGCAGCCGTAAGCCGTTCACATGGTCAATGTGTTCGTGTGAAATCAGGATGGCGTCGAACCCATCCGTGCGTTCGCCCACGGCCGCAAGGCGCGCGTAGGTTTCGCGGCGGTTCAGGCCCGCATCGACCAGCAGACGCGTCCTCTCCGTCGCTACGAGCGTGGAATTGCCCTTGCTGCCACTGCCCAGGACGCAGGCACGCAGGCTCATGCGGCCTCCTGGAATGGGGAAGCGCCCGTGACGGCGGGGCTGAAGAGCTTGCGGAAAAACTTGAAAGCGCTGTCATTCTGAGGAGCCGCGGCGACGAAGAATCTCGCATCGCCTCGAAAATGCTCAGAGCGAGATCCTTCGCTGCGCTCAGAATGACAGCGAATGGGCTCAGGATGACGGCATGGTAGGGTTTTACCGCAGCTTCTTAAGCCCCGTCCTTCCAAATCCGTGATCAGAAATCCGGAATAGGGAACAGAGAGTAGAGAATAAGGCATTGGGAATAGCTCGAAGACGATAGCGCGCAGCCCGCTGCGTGTGCGTGATTCCCCATACCCTGCCGCCCTCAGTTGCTTCATAATTTACATGCCACCCATCGGTGCTACAAGCGATTATAGGATGGATCGCGAAAAATCAGAAAACCAAATGCCGGGAAGAACGGAAATTCGCAAGTGGCCCGACTCTTATCCACCCGCGCCTATTTCCCTTTGACCACCACCAGGTTATTGGTGATGGAGAAGGCGCCGGAGACACCGTTGGCGCGGATATTTGCCATATCTTTGTCGGCCTGGGTATCCACTACACCTTCCAGCGTGACGTTGCCGTTTTTGACGATAATCCGAATGGGCTTGATGACGGGCATGGCGTATTTCTCCAGCGCCGGGAATCCGTATATGGCGCGGTAGAGCCGAAGGCGCAGCCCATCGTCCATGGAGGAGACCGGGAGCACGTCAATCTGGTTATCCACCTTTTCTACTCCCTCGATGTGTTTGACCACATTCTCCGCATCCTTTTTCAGGGTTGGGTTGGTAACCTGACCCATCAAGGTCACGTCGTAACCGTTCACCGAAAACTTGATGTCATCGAAGACGTGGTAATAGGGAAGCATCAGGATCTCGTGCCGGACTTCCTTCGCGATCCGTTCGACGGCCTGCGACGGAACTTGCCCGGGGGGTAGGCCACACAGGATGGACGGCAGCCCCAGAACTACAAGCAGCAGAAGTTTACTGCGCATGGTCACACCTCAGTATTGGATTTGGCCTTGGGATATGCCCTGACACAAGCAAGTATATCCGCGTAAATCTGGGACCGCAATTCCCGCAGAGATCGGCCAGGGCACCGTCAAAGTCAAATGGGGTTGAAATGGACCCCTCACCTGCCCTCCTCCGTCGGGCACCCTCTCCCCTGGGAGAGGGCTGTGAATTTGATTTCTCTCCCTCTCTCTTGGGGACAGGGGGGACCGCAAGGCGGGGGGTAAGGGGCTTCTTCGCCGGTGATGCATTCATGGCCATGGAGGTGTGCGACGCCCTCGACTCTGGCGGAACCCTGAGACGACGGGCAGCGGTTTCGAAATCTTGCCTGAGAACACTGAAGGATGCCATAAGTTAACTTTGCCCTTGCCTGATGTTGCGGCCGCGGCATATTTGCGGCCTGTTAAGCGGCAACCGGCGCGAGACCCTATCAGCCCCTGCGGGTGCTCACCGCGCGAGCGCGCCTCTTTACTAGTGGCCCGTGATCGCGACATAGCGAAGCTGTTGCTTCACCATGTCGCGCGGGTAGACAATTTTTACGTCGCCGGGCTTGCCGCTATCGCCGGGCACAAGGTCTGGATTGATGCCGCACCAGAAGGTGGGCAGGTCAAGACTGTTGTACCGCTGCACCGCCTGGTCGCGCCACGCGGTGTTGAAGTGGATGCCGTATTTCGTGATGAGCGCCTTGGCCGCGTCATAATCGCCCTCCGCCTTGATGCGCATCAACTCTGCCAGCAGCATGCCCACTCCCTTGTGCATCTGGTCGTAATCCTTCACCACCAGATACACCTTTCCATCGCGCTCCACGGGCTGGATGGCCCCGGTCTTTTCGCGGATAAAGTTCACGATCAGTTGCGTGCCCCGCCGGTGGTCTTCCTCAATCGTGTCGCCGGTGGGAAACTCGTGGAGCTGCACCAGCGCCGCGCGCGCCTCCGTATCATAGGCGGCCTTGGCCACTTCGATGTCGGGGATCGCGCCCATCTCCGTCAACTTGGGATCAAAAAAGTTCCATAAGGCCACCAGGTCGGCGCGCGCTTCTTCCAGCGTCGAGTAATACTCCTTCAAATACACGGCGGGTTCTTCCGTCAATTTGGGGTTCATCTTTCCGGAACCATGCCCCAGCACCTCGTGCATGGCCACCAGCAGATCCTGGGCCAGAGATTGGTACTTCTCCGCGCGAGCGCGTTCTTCCTCCGTATAGGCAAATTCATTGCTCACTTTTGCCCCGCGCGCCGCCCCCAGCGCCCGCATGGAGCCGGAAAAGATAAAACTCTTGCTGCCATATTTGTCGTGGATTTCCGCTTCGTTGGGGAGATTCTCGCCGATGGTGGTGATATCGAAGTCGGCCGTCTCAATCAGGGCCTCGACGGTATTCACGATGGGGGGATGAGGCGCGTCGAGCTTGTACTTGTCGTCCCACGGCGCCCGCTGCTCGAAGTACTTGGCGCTCGAGGCAAACTCCTTCATCAGCGTGTTCATTTTCTCGTCCACGACGGTTACGTATGACTGCATGGCGCCTTTCAGCCCGCGCGGATCCTTGTAAACCTCAATGAAACCGTTGGTAAAATCCACGGGATTATCGTCATGGACCCAAGCGATGTTGAACTGCCGCCAGTCCGCCGGGTCGCCGGTTTGGTAATAGCGGATCAAGTCCTTGAGAACTGCTTTCGTGGCCGCGTTGGCGTAAGGGAGGGCCATCGTTAAGTAGCGAATCGCCCGGTTCAGCTCCTCGGCATACAGGCCCGCTGGAACTTTGCCGTTAGGGCTGCCCGCGCGATAGACCTGCTCCACCAATTTGCCGTTTTTCTTCACCAAGCGCGAGTTGAGCGGGTACTTGTCGTGGAAGTCCTTTACGTCAGCCATCGTCACGCCTTGGTAAAGGTTGTTACCGCTGGCGGTGAGCGGGTCTTCACCGTTCTTGGGATTCTTGACCGTGAGGGAGGCCTGATAGTCCGGATCGAAAATCGGTCGGCGGAGGTCCTCCAGTTCCTTCCGGAGCTTCGCCTGCAAGCCCAAAGCGGCGCGATTCTTCAGCGCCTGCAAGGCCGCCGCCTGCAACTCTTCCGGCGTAAATTCCGGCAGGAACTTTTGCGAGGTAAATGAATAGTGGTTTCCGTGGTTGGCCCAGAAAAGCTTGGTGTAGCCGGTGATCTTCTTGAGAACGGTGGGATCAATGCCGCGCGAATGCGTAAGGATTTGCTCGAGCAAATGCTTCAATTCCAGTCCGTAATAGGAATTCTGGTCGTAGACGATGGGGTCCACGGCGATGGCCGCCATTGAGAGCCAGAAGGCTAGCGCCTTTTGCTGCGGCGGAAGATCCTTAAAGCTTTCCGCTTGCAGTTGCAAAAAACCCGTCTGCCCGACCCGGTCCACGAACGGGGAAGGGGCGCTGCCGTCCTGCGCCATCAGTGTGCCTTCCGCCACGAGGATAAACATGAGAAAAACCATTCGCTTTAGCAAAATAAGACTCCTTCTTTTCAAATGACGCCAAGAGCGTTTTATACCAGATTGGGAGCGCTGGAAGCCAGCAGACATTCATCGGGCCTTGGTTTGATTGGAGCATCGGATCATCGGGCCATCGGGTGATAGAGTAATTGGACGACTTGCGATTTTCGAGGTCAGCAAATTGGTTCATCTTTTCTCCGAAAACTGCCGATAGCCGATTTGGGGAGGTGTGTCACCTCGGGGGTACGTAGCACCATCGCCCCGGAAGTGGTCCGAATGGGGGGAATGACTTACCTCATTCATCCACCTGTCCAACCGCAGCGGCGCGCATGAGCCTTTTCTCGCCACGAATGATGAAAATAACTCCCCTCCTGATTCAGGAGGGGTGGCGCGCCGGGCGCCGGGGTTGTCCTCTCTGCAGCCGAAAACATCAAGTCGCAATCAGCACCACTCCCTAACACCTCCTCAACTGAGGAGGGGAGCATTTTTATAGCAGGCTTGCCTGCGAGTTGCCACTCTGCGGCCCTCGGATAATCCCCTCAATATAAACCCGGCGAAGGATCGCGCTCTGCCGCTCTGTTGCCAGGACAAATCGTAGGGTCTTTCGACAAGAAATTGGATGTATCTCAATACTTTTCAATGACTTATCCACAATATGTGATAACTCGCTTGTTTTCATCAAACCATCCAGAGCACTTCTTTTTCCCCTTTGTTTTCAATAACTCATCCAGACCTATCTTCATTTTTAACATCTTTAGGGGGCAGCGCTCCATTCCCTGTTTTCGTCATCATAACTAC
>Ga0182030_10023677_pt1 | contig 11335 bp, 13 predicted proteins | sample 812S3MmetaG_FD_121299 | JGI IMG/M metagenome (GOLD analysis project Ga0182030, IMG submission 121299) | Permafrost microbial communities from Stordalen Mire, Sweden - 812S3M metaG (Illumina Assembly) | ecosystem: Environmental > Terrestrial > Soil > Wetlands > Permafrost | place: Sweden...
TCGCCCGGATGAGTCGCCAAAGCGATCAGGATGTCGAGCCCGCGACCGCTGACCGACGCCGGTTGATCCCCGCGGATGAGTAGCCGTTCCCTCGGACGAAGCTCGAACGGACCGAAGGACAGCACCTCGCAGGCGGCATCAGTGACATCCCCTTCCATGGTTTGGCTCCTTCTCAGACTGCGACCGCAGAATAACGCGAGCGGACGCAACCACCAGCACCCGGACGAGCCGGGTAGCCGAGCGCGCGAGCCAGGTTCTCGACCTTTCCTGTGGCTTGACCATGCGTGCGCATTCTTAGCTAGTCCGCGGCCGCCGTCGCAAACTGTCTTGGCGAGTAGCCCATCATGCGCTTGAACGCGGCGCCGGGGCGAAGCTCGACCTTGACATGCCGACGACCTTCGCCAGCGCCTCCAGCGTCCATTTGCGCCCCGGCTCCGCATGCCTGGCCGAGATCACCGCCAGCATTTGCCGGTCCGCCAGCGCGAACCTTTCTGTGTCTTCAATGCATTGAGTTATAATGCATAATTAGGTCCAATTTACGATAAGATATAATTAGACGCTAAATGCTGATGTGCTTGAGACGTGCGTTTGCTAGATATTCTCTGAAGACAATTCGCACCCGCATTCCGTCTTCCTGGGTGACGCGGTAGCGGAATCGGTCCGGCTGCACGACGATCCAGCCATTGACCCAGCTATCCTCGGGCCCGGCCAGCACGCGATGGAAGGCTCTGCTACCCAGCTCAGGCCACAGGGCAAGCCCGCCAGGCTCCCCTTCGAAGGTTCGGCGGTGATCGTCCGCCATCTGCACTAGCGGCATAAGCGCGAGGCCCTCCGGATCGTGGAACTGGGGCTCGTTCAGCTCGAAATCGACTAGGCCGCGGGCGAGCTTCACCGCTATCCGACTGAGCCGGCGAGCGTCGGGATCCCACAAGATCTCGCCATCCTGTTCCCGTCGGGCGGCAAGGATCTCGCGTTGCAGGTGCTTGTTGCCGCCGAGTGTCCTGGCGATTGAGAGGGCAGCGCTGGAGGCGGAAGGTAAGACCGTATGTCCGCTGAGCCGAGGTGGCTCGCCCTACACTGCGCCTTCGAGGGTTGCTCGGAGTGGCCGAGCCGATCCTCACCGCAGGAAGGGACGCTGCGCGGCCGGCGATCGGAGGCGCCACCGTCTGGAAGCATGGACTTTATCGAGCTTGGACGGGTTGGCGGCGAGGCCGGGCCGCCGGCGCCGGTTGCCTGCGCGAGACGATTCAGTCGGCTCGGCTGGCCTGCACCCAGCTCAAGCAAGGGTCGGGGAGGGGGCTGCGTGCGGAACGATTGCGACCTTGGCGGCCACGGTGCGATATCTGGCGAGCGGCTACACAGGGACCCGACGTGCTCGAATTCAAGTTGACCCGACACCACGCTGGGTTGTCACTTTGGGGTGACTATGCGGCGCTGCACACAGCGCACGCCCTGGTCCATCGCATCGTGAACGAAAGCGTGGTGATCGAGGACAAGGAAGGCTTCGTCCTGGGGCTGGCCTACGATCTTCGCAAGGCGTTTGAGGGCCAGCGGAGCAAGGCCCGGCGGCTGGATCCAAGCTCCAGCAGCGGCGCCATCTATGGCGTCGAAATCCTATGGCCCGTTATCCTGGTGCAGCTGGGCACGCTGCGCCACGCCATGGGCTTCATCCCGACGAACCGCTTGGAGCAGGCGATCGCCTTCGAACTCGAGCACGTGGTGGAAACGGCCCTTCGGGCGGCCGTCCCGGGCCGTGCGGATGAGATCCTCGGTTGGATGGGCCGCATTGGCGCAGCCCCACCTGCGCATGTCGACGCCTTGCTCGACAGCCGGTGCCTGTATTTCATCGAATGCTCGCCGGCCAAACGGCTGGCGGCATTGCCAAGGGTGCTGGAAAGTCTCGACCCAATGTACTCGTTCCTCGCCGATCATGGGGGCTCGTCCCGGCCAGGTTTCATCCCGCCAGCCGCTTTCGCGGACGGTGACCGGGAGTGGCCGGACTTCAAATGGTGAGGTCGCAAGCTGTCCGCGCCTCTCGAGTCAAACAGCTGCGCTGGGCGACGGGCTTGACAAGCGGTGGCATATTTGCCACCGTACAATATGAGAGATAAGCGGCCGATCAGTTGGCTAAAGGGAGCGCTGCGCGCGTATCAGGAATTTCCAACCGCGGCGCAGGAGGTCGCGGAAGACGCTCTGACCATGATCGCCGAAGGCGGCGCACCGGATATCGCCAAGCCGCTGACGGGCCTTGGCAGCGGCGTCTGGGAATTGGCGATCCGGTCTCGTGGAGATGCCTATCGGGTTGTTTATGCACTCCAGCTCGGGGACGCGGTTTGGATCGTCCACGCTTTTCAGAAGAAGTCGAAGAGCGGGATCGCCACTCCAAAACACGAAATCGACCTCGTGAAAGAGAGACTGAAGCGGCTGAAGGAGCAATTGCGATGACAAGCGACAACGACGTGGAATTTGTTCACGGCAGCGGGAATCTATTCCGAGATCTGGGCCGGCCAAACGCTGAGGCGCGTCAACTCAAGGCGATGCTCGCGGCTCAAGTGCTCAAGGTTCTGGATGAGCGCGACCTGAGCACCCGTAAAGCCCAGGAGATCACTGGCATCGATCACAGTGATTTTTCGCGAGTGAGGCGCGCGAAACTCGATCGTTTTACCGTCGAGCGCCTGATTGCGATGCTCGAAGGTCTTGGCCAAGAGGTTGAGGTTTCGGTGAATGTCCATCCCCGGCGGTCAGTGCAGCCACTCGCACAGCCAATACCTGCCTAGCTCGTTCAATGCGCCCGAAGCAGGTCGCCGGCACGTGTTTGACCCTAGGGGGATGGATTAATCGCAACGAACTCGATGTCAGTCTTCGAATTGAATGCGACTGACGCCCGACGCTAGCCCGCATTTCTCACCGCGCTCAGGAATAGCGGCAGTTTGAGCGATTGGCGGATGGCGTGAGGTTTGGTGCGGTGGCGCCGACATACCTGATCGCGGCCGGCTTCGGGTGCGGCGTGGGGGTCGTGTCTGAGGCGCTCGGTGCTGTTGATGGGAGGGACGAAGGCGAGGCCGGCGAGGTCAGCCGGCGGCGGATAATCGGGCGTGGGCCAGGGCCCATTCGTCGCGCCAGGGATGGGCGGAGGTCATGGCCAGTTTGATCCTTCGCACCGAGACGGTGACGCGGGCGCCGATTTTGAGGAACTTGAGCCGGATGGTTCCGCACGTCGCCTCGGCGAAGCGGGTGTGCTTCAGGCCGATGCGGCGCAGGGCGCACATCAGCACGTAGGCCATGGAGGCGAACCAGAGCCTGAGCTGGTTGGCGCGCATGGTGGCGGCCGAGGTGCGGTCGGCGAACAGGTCGCCCTGACATTCCTTGAGCCGGTTCTCCATCTCGCCGCGGGCGCAGTAGACCTGCTCGTAGAGCTGGCGCATGGGCGCCTCGGCGGGCTTCAGCGAGGTGACGATGAAGCGGGGATTGGCCTCGCCTTGGGTCCATTCCGCCTTGGCCACCACGCGCCGTCGCCGGCTCCAGCTATCCAGGGTGGTCCAGCGGAAGTCCTTGAAGCGGCGGGCCGGCTTGCCGCTTTTCTTGGCGTCATCTTCGGCCCAGGCCAGCTCGTTGTGGATTTCGGCGACCAGGCGAACGTTCCTGGCCAAGCCGAACACATAGTCGACCCGGTTAGCTTCGCACCACGCCATCAGGGCCTCGCGGCAGAAGCCGCTATCGGCGCGCAGCAGGATGCGGGTGCGCGGCCAGCGGGCGCGGATCTGGGCCGTGATACGCGCGACCTCCTCGACCGCGCCGGCGGCCCCGTCGATATTGGCCTTGCGCAGCTTGGCCGCCAGCAGATGCCGGCCGCAGAAGATGTAGAGCGGCAGGTGGCAGTAGCAATCGTAGTAGCCCTGGAAGAACCGGCCTTCCTGATGACCGTGGATGGGATCGTCGGTGGCGTCCAGGTCCAGGATGATCTGCTTGGGGCGCCGCCCGCCGTGGGCCTCCAGGAACAGATCGACGAACAGGGCCTCGATGGCGCCGCCGTCGTGGCTGATCTTGTGGTAGCGGCTGGGCGTGGGCTTGCTCAGCTCCAGCCGGTTGAGGGTGCTCTTGCCCGCCACCGGCGCGCAATCCTCACGCGTAGCCTCCAGCTTGCCGGCCAGGATCGCCATCACCGGGTCGTGGCGAAGCTCGTCGTGGTCGTTCAGGTCCTCGTAACCCAGCGCCATGGCGTATACCCGCTGGCCCACTAGCGTGCTCACTTGGTGTTCGACCCGTTCCGGCTTGCGGGCATCCTGGAAGCAGTCCGCCAGCCGCCCGACCAGACCGATCGCCCGGTCCGCTGCCCCCAGCAGCAGCGCCCCCGCGTCGGATGTCATCGCGCCCCCGTCGAAACCGACCACCACTTTGCGCCCTTCGACGCGTGCAAAATCAAACTGATCCGCGTTACACTCTGTCAGCATCGGGGCGTTCCTGTGTTCCGCGTTAAGTCGTTCTCGCAAAACATTTTTCTCAGAATCTACGCCTCGATGCACCTAATTCCGTGAGATATCCGGGCTAGCTGACTTTCAGACCCTTGATGGCCGTAACATCCATCAGGTTCGAGTCAACGCGGCCCAGATCCTTGACGCGTTGGCTGACGACACCGAATGACCCGGCATTGCCGCGTCTGCGGCGTGCGGCTCAAACCCGGTGCGAACTGGACGGCGAGCGCACAGAGAAATCGGCAATACATCTGTCAGACCTGCAAAGTCCTTCGTGATCGCCGGTATCGAGAGGCCAACCGCGAACACGTCTTGGCTCAGGGTCGCATCCGTAGCGCCAGATGGCGGGCTAACGCGGCCATCGCTGGCCAATTCCTTGCCCAAGTTGGCAAAAATATTGCCAACCTTGGCAATGATCCTGCCGAGGCTGGCAACGAGGGTGCCCCCCATCAAAACGCTTTGGGAACGGCTCGTGACCAAGGGCGGAACATCCTCGCCGCGCCATGACCGCGCAATGGTTCAATCAGACCATAGCGAACGTGAACTATTGGACCCAAGACCTGAGGGTGATCCTGAGGGAACAGCGGCAGGCTGACTTTGACGAACTGCGGCGCCGACGCTGGCGCCCGTGGCTATGGCTCAAGCCCTTCGTGTGAGCAGTTGCCATAGCCAGTGAAAGGGTCGTTTCCGCAGCATGGACGACGTGTAGATCACAGAGGTTCCAAGCATATCCGTGTCTAAGATTGCGTTGCCAAATGCACCGTCCCAGATGCCGATTATGTGCCACTCATCTATCCGCTTAGTCTCTGTCGGCATACCGTGAAGGCGACACAGTTCTTCCACCGCGTCATCTCGAAATTTGTTATATTCGTCGGTATCGGGAGTAATATAACGAAATAAAACCTTGTAAATCGTTGAATCCAGCGTGGCGAATACCGTGCGGCATTCGCGTCCGAGGAAGGTGTCGTTTTTCGCGGAATAGAATACCTCGCCATTGAACATACGCTGGATACCACAATCTGTCGCAAACAGATTGTAATAATAGGAACCAAACTCCGATAATCAATCTTCAGGAAGAGACGCTATGTTCGTCCCCAAAATGTATTCGTTGATGCCGGTGCTCATGTCAGGTCCGCTGATATTTAATTATCAATCCATTTTTTCTCGCCGTTGTCGCCGTAAGCCTTTTGTGATGGGTTAATCTGTGTCTTGCACGCCGGACAAACGATCCTGTCACCTTGACCCGCTACGTGCGAATTCTGTATTATAGATATGTGCTGCCTACCGAAGCAGTTAGTGCAAACCCAATGAGGAGGTTGGTCGTTGCGTTGCTCGGTTTTCAACATAAACGCATAAGCACCCCAGCCGAGGTCTTTCAATTCATAGCGTTCTTTTTCAGTGTTCCATATGTCGTGCGTTCTCGCCCTATCTTCAAGCTCTCGTATCCTATCGACCAGCGACGATTGATCGTGCTGTGCAGCAAGGATTTTTTCCTGAAGGTCTATGACTGCTGCGTTGCGAACCGACGCGTCGTTGATGTCTTTCAAGGCTTTCGCGGAATCATAAAGGCTCTTGAAGATGCCAATGCCAGTAATGAGGTCGGCGGCCATGTCGTTGCCTCGTATTGGTATGGCTGAGGTTGTATCACCGTTTCCGGCGGAAGGGAGCCGAATAGCAGTTGCCATTTCGTTCTCATCCGGCCTACGACTCCGGCCATGGGCGACGGCATCATTCCGCGATGGTCTTCAAACGCTGGCTGTTGTGCCCGTCGCTTCCACCATCCTTGCCGTTGTGCCGCTCCCGGCCACCCAGCCGTGGATCGCCATCCACAAAGTGCTTCAAGTTCTCGCGCTGGCGGTCGGCAACGCCCGGATCGCAGCCAGTGGCGCCACGCCCACGGTGGCCGAAGTCGTAGAGGCGACCGTCGATGCGGTCACGCCGGTGGCAAAGGCGGCCATTCAATGAGTTTGCGGCGTTCTTGGATCGGAACCGGGTAGACCAATAGTCACGTCTTCTTGCCCCAGAGGTTGCAGTTCGGTAAAATGCTCTGAACTCGGGGTGGAGGCGGTCATGCACACTCGGCGTTGGATGGTAGCGACACCCGTCGCGGGCGTTTTGGGCAATTTAGTCTCGGCGAGTCTCCCCACATTAGCAGCAGGGCCACCAAAATTGACCCGCGCGTTCTTTACAAGTCGAACGCATAATGAAGATAAAGACAACGATACCGGCGTATTCGTGGTCGTCTATAAGCACGATAAAAAGACAATAATCGCGTCTATCGCCGATGCGGATAGCCACGGCAAATATGGTTATTCGAACAATGATGCGCAAAAAGGGGTGCATCAGGTCGAATTAAATATATCGGCGCACTGGCCTAAATCGCAATGCGACGGCTTTTTCTATAAAGTTGGCATCATGGCCCGTAGCGGGATATTTCCTGCTGGGTCAATACACATCACCATCAACGGAGTTCCCGCTGGAACCATTACATCGGGAAATGATCGCTGGCAATACGATGGCGATGTTACCTTAATGTTCGATGATAATACAGTTATTAAGAAGACGATTAACGGACAAGACCTGTATAGCAGAGGAGGTCGCTTAGTTTGGACCAACGTGGCATAGGCGCGGCTGGCCACCTTAAGGCGGTTTAAGAGCCCGTCTCCCGCTTCGGCATCGCGGGCCTGTCTGGATATATCTTGTCCAGATAAGCAAAATAGTCTTCCAAATTCACGCTGCTGCGAAACCCAGCGGCGATTTCCAACCTCAAAACCCAAGCCTTCAAATGCGCGATCTGCTGGTCACGCGCCAGCAACTCCATTTCGAGGTGCGCGATCTGCGCGCCGTAGTTCCGGCTTGTCGCGGTGACGATAGGCAAGTCTTCAAGCTCGGATAGTTCACCACCCAAAAGCCACTGGTTGACCTTTGAGCGGGGATATTTCGGCTTCGACCCCTGCATGATCCATCGCGGGCCGCGATTTTCATTCCGCCATTCCCGCAGGGTTTTTTCAGGGATCGGCTCAGCCCTCTACATCACGCGTCGGAAGCGCAACGAGTAGCCAGACAATGTGGTAGGCGATCCCGCTACCACTTCGAAAATCGATTTGTAGGTATATACAAAAAGTCTACAAAACAGTTCCACAAAACCCAATAAAATCAACGATCGACGGAGCGGGCCTACCTATCCTGCCGGGCCTACCAACCTTTGTCCAACCAGACCCAGCGTGGACCAAGGCGGTGGGTTCCACCGGTCGGCTGGCCGCGACCTGCAGATGGATGAAGCCTCGCCTTGGAACCGCACAGGCCGGCGTGCGGCTCCACTTCAGAACCCAGGACCGATGGTTCAGCACTTTGATCCTGGACGGCGTTGATCATTTGGGCGGGTTTTGCGCGACCACTCCGGCCTGACGCAGACGAGCGATGTCGTCAGGCGTGTATCCCAGCTCGGAGAGGATCTGGTCCGTGTGCTCGCCCAGCAGCGGCGGTGGCAGCGGGTCCGCCAGGCGCAATTCTGCGTCGTTGAAGCTCCAGAACGCCCCTGGATGTTCTATGCGGCCGCACTCCGCGTGCTCATAGGCGACGATCGCCTGCGTCGCCTTGTGCGCCGGATCGTCGAACAGGTGGTCGAGCACGTTGCGCAGGACGATCTCCGCGGGAACCTCTTCAACAGCCAGGCGCGTCATCAGGTCCGCCACGGCGTGGCCCCGCGCCGCGGCTTCAAGGCCGTCGATCGACTTGGCGCCAAAGGCGGAAAGAAGGGCCTCGTCCTCGCCCGGAGCCGTTGCGGCGACGGCGACCCATCCGTCCGCAGCCTCATAGATGCGATGGAACGGGCTGACCCCCGTCTGAGCCCCATCGAGGCGGAGGTACGGAGCCAACTCGCCATCCGCCTTGATCAAGGTCTCGCCCTGGGTGAAGCACGAAACGCCCAGGAGCGAGCCTTCGGCGCTCACAGCGCGCCCGTCTTGTCCGTGGGCGTAGATCCCCGCGAGCGTGCCGACGAGGGAGCTCATCGCGCAGAGGACATCCATGGTGCCTGCCCGCGAGAAGATCGGCGGATTGCCGGCGCCGGCATTCTCGACTTCCCAGCCCGCGATGGCCTGGAATATCGAATCGTATCCGGGCCAGTTCGCGCGTTCGCCCTTCAATCCGTAGGCGCTCACGTAGCCGTAAACCAGGTTCGGATTGTGCCGGCGAAGTCCGGCCTCATCCACGCCGATCTTCGCCGCCGCCCGAACGCGCATATTGTGATGGGCCACATCCGCCCACTTCACGAGGCGCTCCAGGATCTCCTGACCCTCTGGGCGCGTCAGATCCACCGCGATTGAACGCTTATTGCGCGCCGCGGCGTGGAAATAGCGCGCCATGAAGCGCATGCGATCGCCGCTGATGGGCTCAACCTTGATCACCTCGGCGCCGAGGTCTCCGAGCATCGATGGAGCCATGGGGCCGGCGAGAAACGCGCCCAGATCGAGGACCTTGAAGCCGGACAAGGGGTGGCCGGAGCTGGCGACGGCGGACCGGGGCGCAGGCCTTGGCGGCCAGATCGCATCGCCGCCCTCCCCAGGCCTGGGCGCCGCATTGCGCACCTTGACCGGCTCGCTCAGCTGCAGCGGGACGGCTGCCTGCCGGGTCTTTCCCCACGCCGGGTCATCCACTTCGACGACATAACCATTCGCGACCGCTTGAGGTTCGCGCAACACATCGCCCAAGGCCGTCGCCGGCTCCACCGCCACGTCGGCGGCCCGCAACTGTTCAAGCCAGGCGTCCCTCGGTCTTGCGGCGAAGGCTTTGCGCACCTCGCCGATGTCGTCGATCGCGAGGCTCATCTCCGCCATCACCTCCCACATCAGCGGCAGGGCGGCGAAGTCGAGCTTGCCGGTGGGGTCCATGATCTGGATCCAGTCACCGCCGCCGCATTGAAACATCTGCGTCTGGTTCGGCCGCGGAGGCTTGGGCATGCGAACCGAGAAGGGACCTTTCTCGACGCGGCTCCAGACCAGCGACATCGGGGCCAAGAGCCCCTGCAGCAGACTGGTGTTCACCGCGCCACCCCCGCCCGACTTCTGGCGCATGATCAGGCGCGTGAGAACGCCCGCGGCGGCCAGGTGCGCCGCGCCCCAGCCTCCGATCGGGTAGCGATAAACGATCGGGCCCTCGCGGAAGCCGTCCTGTTCGTCGAGGAGACCCACGCGGGCCTGGATCAGCAATTCGTCGGCGGACCGGTCCTCGTCACGGTGCCCCGCCGGATAGCCGGTGATCGAGCAGACGATCAGCTCAGGAAATTCGGCGATCAAGACCGCGTCATCCAGGCGCAGCTGGCGTGCGCGTGACGGCGGCAGGTCGTGGATCAGGACGTCCGCGGCCGCGAGCAACTCGCGCAGACGCGTCTGGCCGGCGTCGCTGTCGAGGTCCACCAGCGTCGAGCGCTTGCTTCTATTCCAGGAAGCGAACGCGGCGTCGGCGCGCCCCGGGTCGCCTTCAGGCCGTTCGACCTTTAGGACATCCGCCCCGAGTTCAGCGAGCATCAGGCCCGCAACGGGACCCGCGAGGCCCTGTGCGATCTCGAGAACCCGGATATCCTTCAGCATTCCCATTCCTCCCGACGCGCGCGTCACCGCCCATTCTGGCGATCTTGCGAGCTTCCCTACATAGTAAGATAAGTTATATATCAACGGTCGATGCGCGCCTCATGTATTTTTCGGCTGGCCGCACCGAATCGCGGCGTCGATGGGCCGGGGGAGGAGCATGGCTCCCTTGCACCCGGAGGCATCTCGGTTGAACGTCGATCGAATCCCGTTCTTGCGGGATGCAAGCGGATGGAACGCCATGCGGAGCCAATCGGCCATGAGGGCCGGGTCGTTCGCGCGAAGGAGAGCTGAGATGGAACTGAAACCCGGGTCGCGTTGGAAGAGCGCGGTGTGTGACGCCGAGGTGGTGGTGGTGAGGGGGGCCAAGGAGCCACGGGTGCTGGAGTGCGGGGGTCACGCAATGGTCCCGTACGCAGCCGATCGTCCGGCGGGTTTGATGGCCGCGGCGGACCGGTCGGACGGCGTTCTGACCGGCAAGCGCTATGTTGACGAGGAGAGCGCTGTCGAAATCCTGTGCAGCAAAGCCGGGAAGGGCTCGCTATCCATGGATGGCCGGCCCTTGCAGGTGAAGGCGGCCAAGGCTCTGCCTTCGTCGGACTGAGTCAGAAGAGAGCCAAGCAAGATCATGCACACCGGACTTCTGCTGGAAATGGCCGCCGAAACCTTCCCCGACCGGGTCGCGGTCGGATCGCTGGAGGGTGGGCTGACCTATGGCGAACTGGCCGCGCGGGCGCGGGCGGGCGGTGCATGGATCGCCTCGCACGGGGAAGGATCCGTGGTGTTCGTCGGCCTGAACAGCGCAGCGGTTCCGGTAGCGATCTTCGCGAGCGCCGAAATCGGCCGACCGTTCGCGCCGTTGAACTATCGTCTTGCCGACGAGGAACTGCGCCGGCTGCTCGGCCGCACCGCTCCCTCGGTGGCGATCGTCGATGACGACATGTTGTCCAGGGTGCAAGGAACCGCCGGCGTGGTGTTGGTCTCGCGCAGCGCATTCGAAACCGCCTGCGTCGATCCCCACTACCGCCAGAGCGACAAGCCCGAGGTCGACGTCGACATCGCGGTGCTCCTGTTCACCAGCGGCACAACGGGGGAGCCCAAGGCGGCCGTGCTGCGCCACCGGCATCTCACCAGCTACGTGCTCGAAACCGTCGAGTTCATGGGAGCCGATCCGACGGACGCCGCACTGGTGAGCGTCCCGCCGTACCACATTGCCGGTATCGCGGCCGTGTTGTCGTCGGTCTGGTCCGGTCGGCGCCTGGTCTACCTGCCCCA
>Ga0182030_10023679_pt1 | contig 11335 bp, 13 predicted proteins | sample 812S3MmetaG_FD_121299 | JGI IMG/M metagenome (GOLD analysis project Ga0182030, IMG submission 121299) | Permafrost microbial communities from Stordalen Mire, Sweden - 812S3M metaG (Illumina Assembly) | ecosystem: Environmental > Terrestrial > Soil > Wetlands > Permafrost | place: Sweden...
AGCGCCTTCGCATGCGCTTCGAAATCGCCCTGCAGCGCCAGTATGCCTGCACGCACCTACCAGCCTCGGGTCTGCATCAGCTCCGCTTCGGGAAGCTTCGAAATTTCGAGTCCTGGCATGGCCATCCCGAGGTCTTCACTGGCTTCGAGCAGTTTCTGCGGATCGTTGAAGTATGTCGTAGCCTTCACGATGGCTTTGGCGCGGGCTTCGGGGTCTTCGCTCTTGAATATGCCCGAACCGACGAAGACGGCTTCCGCGCCCAGCTGGAGCACGAGCGCGGCATCGGCCGGCGTGGCGATTCCGCCCGCGGAGAAATTCGGCACCGGCAGTTTTCCATGCTGTGCGACCCACTCGACGAGCTCGAGCGGCGCGCCCAGGTTTTTCGACTCGTGCACCAGCTCTTCTTTACCCAGAACCGTGAGCTGCTTCATTTCCTTGATAATTGTCCGGATGTGGCGCACGGCTTCGACGATATTGCCCGAGCCCGCTTCGCCTTTGGTACGAATCATAGCCGCGCCTTCGGCGATCCGACGCAGTGCTTCGCCGAGATTCCGCGCGCCGCATACGAAGGGCACCTTAAAGCCCCGCTTGTCGATATGGTGCTCCTCATCGGCGGGGGTGAGCACTTCGCTTTCGTCGACATAATCGACGCCGAGGGCTTCGAGAATGCGCGCTTCGGTGAAATGTCCGATGCGCGCTTTCGCCATGACAGGAATCGAAACCGACGCCATAATCTCGCGGATCTTGCTGACCGGCGACATGCGCGCCACGCCGCCTTCCTTGCGGATATCCGAGGGTACGCGCTCCAGTGCCATTACGGCCACGGCGCCGGCTTTCTCCGCGATTATCGCCTGTTCGGCGTTGACGACGTCCATGATGACGCCGCCTTTCAGCATTTCCGCCAGACCGACCTTGAGCCGGTATGTTTCGTCCTGCAGCAACATCTGTGAGTGAATCCTCTCTTTCATTTTTAGCAGAAGCGCGTCGATAGAATAGGTTGAAGATGCGGAAAAGCCGGGTTGCGGTTCTGCTCCTCGTGATCGCCGTCTCTCTCGGCGCGGCAAAAAAGAAGAACGCCGACGACACGACCGAGACGCTGGAGCTTCCCAAAGACCCGCCGCTCGTGGCCATCGGCGAGACCAGCCGGCTGGTGTTTCACGTCTCGCCGCTTTCCGCCAAAGGCCTGCTGAGTCAACAGACGCGGGACGCACTGAAGGCGATTCTGAAAATGAACGGCGGGGCGCCGGTGGTTCATATCCGCGCGTTTGTGGCGGGGAGCGGCGATCTGCGACGTGTGCCGCAGATCGTGAGCGAAGTATTCACTGAGAAGAAGATGCCGCTGCCGTCGGTGAGCGTGATTCAGGCCGGTGCGCTGCCGCTCGAAGGCGCGCAGCTGGTGCTCGAAGCGGTTTCTGAAGCCAAACGAGCGGTGAATCCGGATGGACTGAGCTTCCTCGAGGCCACGAATCCCGGCGCGGTCGTGGCGCCTGTCGCGGTAACCTGCTACGTCAGCGACATCGCGTCCGCAGCCGGTATCGCGACGCGCTTCGCCGGAGCTGCCGTCGACGTGGTGCAGACGCAGCGCGCGTCTGGATCGGCCGAACCGCGGTGTGAGGCGATCACGCGCGGCGGGAATGTACGCGCGGCGCGACTGGCATTCACCGGTACGCAGATTGCGCTCGGCACCGACGAAAAGGCCACGCGGCTTGCGTTCCAGCGCATGGACCGCGCACTGACCGATGCCGGTTTCCAGCCCGCCGATATCGTGATGACGCATCTTTATCCTCTTTCTTCCCGGATAGGCGACATGGCAAAGTCAATTCGCGCCACGCCCAATCCGGTTTCCGTGATTCCCTTCGAGGGGGTGGCCGCGATAGACGGCGCGTTCGCGGTCGACGCTATAGCTGCTTCGAAGTAGTTTCCTCGGCCTTCGCCACGGCGGCGCGGATGTCGTCTTCCTTTGCCGAGCCGGCGAATCGCTCGACGGTGTTGCCGTTGCGGTCCAGGACCACTGTGACGGGGAGGGAATCCATCTCTCCGGAGCCGAGCCCGATCGTGTACTTGATGGGGTTTTTTGCGAGAAACGGCTTCACGACTTCGGCGCCGTCCTGATCCATCGAGATGCCAACGACCTCGACACCCTTTGAGCCGAGATCGTCATGAATCCTGTTAAACTCCGGAATCTCCGCGCGGCACGGTACGCACCAGGTAGCCCAATAGTTGAGCACCACGACTTTGCCTTTCCAGGCGGCCGTCGAAAGCGAAGAGCCGTCGAGGGTCTTGAAAGGCGTGCCGTCCAGTGAAGCGCTGACCGTCGGAGCCGGAGCCGCGGCGCCTTTGGTGTTCAGGAATGCCAGGTACTCTTCCGGCTTGCGCGTCAGCCCGGGGAACGTGGCGACCACATTCTCATTCGGGTCGTAGAGCGCATAGTATGGCTCGGCAATGGTCTGGAATTTCTCCTCCTCGAGCTTCTGATTCGACTGGGAGGCGGCGTCCGTACCGTCGGTATAGAGGTCAACCAGCACCATGTTCTTCATCACCGCGGCAACCTCGGGTTTGGTGAACATGTTTGCCTTCATCCAGTGGCAGTTGGTGCAGGCGTAGCCGGTGAAATTGACCAGCACCATTTTCCCCTCGGCCCTGGCTTTGGCGAAGGCGCCCGCAAGATCGTTCTCGACCCAGGCCAGTTCGCCCGACGATGCACCGCCGCCGAGTGATGTCGCCGTGGCCGGCGGAATGTACGCTTCGATTTCACCCAGTCTGGCGCCAAACATACCGGGGACGAGGCTCAGTCCGAAGACGACGAGCACAGTGCCGAGCAGAAGGCGGGTGACGCCGAGTTCCGCATCCTTCGTAATGCCGGGGAGACGCACGAAGCCGAGCAGGTAGGCACCCGCCATGGCGAATAAGACCACCCAGGCGGCGAGAAAGCGTTCGCGGGTGAGGAAGCCGGTCTGGAGCACGGCGTCGAGGCTGTAGAGATACTTCAGCATCGCGGCGAGCACGATGAATCCCATCACGACCTTGACGCGCGCCAGCCATTCGCCCGAGCGCGGGAGGCTCTTCAGATATTTCGGGAAAAGCGCCAGCAGGAAGAAAGGCAGTGCGAGGCCGGTGGCGAAGACCAGCATGCCGAGGACGGGGCGCGTCTTGTCCGCGCCTACGGAGGCGGCGAGCAGCGTACCCATGAAGGGTCCGACACACGCGAAAGAAGCGAGCGCGAAGGTCAGACCCATGAGGAGCGTGCCGAACATGTTGCCCGTGCCCGAGGCCGCGTTCAGTTTGGTAAGGAGGCCGGACGGAATGGTAATTTCGAAGGCGCCGAGCAGGCTGAGGCCAAACACGAAAAAGATGACCGTAATGAATCCGTTGACCCAGGCGTTGGAGCCGAGTTGCACGACGGCGGCGGGGCCGAGGGCGAGCGTCAGGATCAGGCCGAGCGCGCTGAAGAACGCGATGATGCCGAGACAAAACGTGATGGCCAGGCGAACGCCGCCGCGCTGTCCGATGAAGTAAGACATCGTGATCGGGATCATCGGGAAGACGCAGGGCGTGAAGATGGCGGCGAGTCCGAAGCCGAACGCGACGAGGAGGAACGCCGCGAGGCTGTCCGCGTTGGCGGCGCTGGTTGAGGCGATCACCGGCGCTGGTTTTGCAGCGGACGGCTTGGCCTCGATATAGCCGGTGGGAATGTTGACGGCTGCGACAGGTGAGCCGCCGGCAATGTTCAGCGTGGCACTCACCTGACGTGTGCGCGGCGGAATGCACTGGGTTCCGCTGCAGGTCTGATAGCGGGGCACGAAGGTGATCGTTACCGGCCCGGCGGGCAGGTCCTTCTTGAGCTCGATGCGGGCAAGGAAGGTCTGCTTGCCCTCGTAGGTTTCCGTGTCGCCGTTGAAGTTCGGATCGAACTTACGAATGGGCGGCGGCTGAAAAATGGTGAACTTATCTACGGCCGGGCTGTTATCGATCGTAATCGTCGTCGGAATCGGCCCAGGCGGCGTGGTGAGCGAATACATGTGCCACGCGGGATCGATGGTGGCTTCGAGACGCCCGAGGACCGTGGCGCCTGGCGCAGCGGAAGACTGATCGAAGGTCAGCGTCCACTGGGCGTGGTTGAACTTCTCGCTTTGAGCCAGAGCACTCGAAGCAAGCAGGATGAGAACGAGACCACGCATATAAGGTTCACCCCGCTGCAACAGCGAATTCGCGCAGCTCTTCTTCGATGCGCGAATTCATGTTGCTGGATGCAAAATCCGCGGCGACGCGGATGGCGTTCTTGATGGCGTTCGAATCGGAACGTCCGTGGCAGATGATGCAGACGCCCTTGAGGCCGAGAAGCGGGGCGCCCCCGTATTCGGCGTAGTCGATGCGCTTTTTGAAATCGCGGTATGCAGTGCGGGACAGGGCGTAGCCGATCTTGCGGGTCACGGTTTCGGCCAGAGCTTCGCGCAGCATGGTGCGAATCATCTCCGAGAGGCCCTCGCTTACCTTCAGCGCGACATTACCCACGAAGCCGTCGCAGACGATCACGTCCGCGTGCCCGGAATACAGATCGCGCCCCTCCACGTTGCCGATGAAATTGATGGTGAGCGACTTCAGCAGAGGCGTGGCGTCGCGAGTCAGTGTGTTGCCCTTATGCTCTTCTTCGCCGATGGAAAGAAGCCCGACGCGCGGGCGTTCGATCTTCAGAACGAGCCGCGAATAAATCTCGCCCATCAGGCCGAACTGCTTCAGCATGGCAGGCTCGCAGTCGACGTTGGCGCCGACATCGAGTACCACAACCGGAGTGCCCTTGTGGGTGGGAAAGACGCCGGTCAGGGCGGGGCGATCGACGCCCGGCACCTTGCCGAAGACCATCTTGGCTATGGCCATGCAGGCACCGGTGTTGCCTGCGGAAAGGAAGCCATCGGCCTTTCCTGAGGCGGCCAGGCGGGCGCAGACGTGCATCGAGCTGTCCTTCTTGCCGCGGGCTGCTTTGGCGGCGTGATCGTCCATGGTGATGCGCTCAGAGGCGTGCACCACTTCGATCGGAAGCCCGTCGACATTGGCGTGCGTCTTCAGCTCGCGCTCGACCGTTTTCGCATCACCGACCAGAAGGACACGGTGCCCGTACTCTTTGGCTGCCCGGATGGCACCTTCGACTTCCGGCACAGGGGCTTTGTCGCCCCCCATCGCGTCTACTGCGATTGTCAGCATTCGGGCCCGGGGGCTTTACTCCGCTGTGGTTTCGATGACTTCGCGGCCCTTGTACTGGCCGCAGTGCGGACACACGCGGTGCGGCACTTTCGGCTCGTGACAGTTGGGGCACTCGGAGTGCGCGGGGCGTGACAGGGCGTCGTGAGCGCGACGGGTCTGGGTACGCGCGTTGGAGTGTCTGCGTTTCGGATTCGGCATGGTCGTTCCTTATTTCTTAAACGTGCAAATTCTTTAAAGCCATCCATCGATCGTCGCCGGACGGAGGCTGACAACTACATTCGGTCTCATTGCGGTTCACGCCGCACATCGGGCAGATGCCTTTACAGGCAGGGCTGCATACGCGTTGCATGGGGAGCTGCAGCAAAACCTGCTCCCTTACGATATCTTCCAGCTCGAGGCCGGGCAATTCATAGAATCCCATCTCAGCCTCGCCTTCGTCGATGGCCACTTCCTCTTCGGGCTCGTCTTCGAGCGGTTTATAAAAGAGGTCGAACGGCGCATCAATCGGAAGGGCGGTCCCGCCGAGGCACCGGTCACATTCGACTTCGAGTTCCGTGCGGATTCGCCCGTGTACCCGAACCTCACCGCCCGTATGAGGCAGCAACTCTGCTACCCCTTCTGCCACCAGAGGGGCTTTCTGCTTCACGCCGGGATCCGAAAAATCGAACCCATTTGGCTCCCAGGTTTCCGCAAAAGGCAACTTGCGGACTTCCATCTCCTTAATGCTCAGCAACATGGATGTCCTCTGGGAAAGCCTGATTATAGCATGTTCAGGCGGGCGTGTTGTCCCGGAGGAAGTTCGCGATCTCTTCGATCTCGCCGGTCGATAGCCTGAAATCGGCAGCACCGACGATACCGTCCACCTGCTTCGGCGCGCGCAGGCCGACAATGGCGCCGGTGACCTCGGGCCGGCGCAATACCCAGGCCAGTGCCACCTCTCCCGGCGTACGCCCGTGCTGGTTGCCGATGGCACGCATCAGCTCGACCAGATTCAGGTTGCGCGTGAGCAACGGCTCTTTGAAGTTCACTGTCCGCTGGCGGAAATCGTCAGACGGCATTTGCGCGACGCGCTCACGGGTCATGGCGCCGGTGAGCAGGCCCGACTTCATCGGTGAATAAACGATGACACCGATGTTTTTCGCGGCGCAGCAGGGGAGGACGTCGGCTTCGATCTCGGGCGAGAGGATCGAATAGGGCGGCTGGTTCGAAGTGATCGGGGCAATGTTCTCGATACGTGCGATGTGCGCGGGCTTGAAATTCGAGACGCCGATCCAGCGGACTTTGCCCGCCTTCTGGAGTTCGGCGCAGGCGGCCCAGCCGATTTCGATGTCAGGCTCGGGGTCGGGCCAGTGAACCTGGTAGAGGTCGATGGCGTCGACGCCAAGGCGGCGCAGGCTGTCTTCGCACTCGCGAATGATGGAGTCGCGCTGGAGGCTGCGGCTGGGCTCGCGTTTTTCATCCCAGACGATCGAGCACTTAGTGAAAATGTAGGGCCGGTTTGTGCGGCCTTTGATGGCACGGCCGACGATTTCTTCCGAGTGGCCGAGGCCGTAGGCAGGTGCAGTGTCGATCCAGTTGATGCCGCGGTCGAGGGCGGCATGGATGGCGCCGAGGGAATCGTTGTCATCCTGAGGGCCCCAGGAAAAGGTGAGACCGCCGCCGCCGATGGCCCACGCGCCGACGCCGAGCGGGGTGATGTTTAAGTCGCTGTTGCCGAGTTTCCGGGTCTGCATTTGAAAAGGTGCCTTATGCAGGATACCCGAAAGGCGCGTTTGCGGTTCAGATCATTCGCCGCGGCTGAAACACGCCGCGAGATTCGCGCGTATCGCAGGGCTTAGCGCGTCGAACGGAAAGACCGGCGTTTCATTCGGGAAGACGTCGCTGACGGTCAGGCTGCGGCTCGGCATTGGCAGGTTCGGGATATCGGGATAGAGAACCACAGCTCCCGGACCGTACGCTCCATTCCCCTGCTTTTTGCCGCCTTCAGCTTTGTGCGTGAAGGGCGCGTTGCCGTCGACTGCGATCGTGATTATCTGGCCTTCTTCCGGCGCGCCGTTGGCCCACGCCAGCCGAATTTCGCCCTCGTGCGTGCCGGTGTGACAGGTGAGGATGAGGCGATACATGTCGGTGGCGCCGGGGAATTTGGTTGAAGTAAATGCGCGGATAATATTGGCTGTAAAGGTTTTGCCGGTCCAGCGCGATTCCCATTGATCAGCCCCGTCGGCTTCGCTGGCGAGGGCTTCGGCAAAGGCGATTTGGGTGGGCTCGTCCGGCTTTTCGCCGCTGGCGCCCATCGCGCCGTGGCTTAGGATCGCCATAACGTTTGAATCGCCGGTGGTTCTTGCCGCCGCGAGGATTTCGCCCGGTGTGTGCCCGTTCGTGAGCTTGCTCACCAGCATGGCTGCGACGGCGGGCTCGGGGTTGGCGGCGTCAAAGTGTTCCACCGAGAGGCCGCCCTGCATTTGCGCGTCATTGTGGCAAACGCCGCAGTATCTCTGCAGGACCTCGTTCTGCTGCGCGGCGGGCATTGTTGCAGCTGCGAGGGTGATCGGGATCCAAAGGAGCGAGGCGGTAAGGACTGCAACGTGTTTCATCAGCTTCATCCTGTATATTCCGACGGAAGAGGTTCCGGGTTCCTTCGCAAAATACGGTCAAAGTTGGACCATTACGACGCTGACGCTGTGGGTTGCCAACCCACCCCACAGGGGTTGCGCGGGGCGGGGAAATCTGCGAAATTAGAGTGGCGAATAAAAGGCGAATATGGGTGCGGCACTGCTTCAGCTCCGAACCGAAATGCGCGCACGCTTCGACGTGCCGTTTGAAGTGCGCAGACGGCCCGATCTGGAACAGATTCCCACCGGCATCCCGGCTATCGACCAGCTCACCGCGGGGGGCATTCCGCGGGGGACGATGAGCGAAATCTGCGGTGCGGAATCGACCGGGCGCACCGCGCTGATGTTCACCATCCTCAGCCAGGCAACGCGGCGCGGCGAGTGCTGCGCGTGGATCGATACTTCGGGCGTGTTCGATCCGGCGTCGGCCGCGGAAGCGGGGGTGGATCTCGACTGCGTTCTCTGGGTGAACTGCGGCGGTAACGCGCAGCATGCGCTGAAGTCGACCGACCTGCTGATTCAGGGGGGCGGGTTCGGGCTGGTTGTGCTCGATCTGGCGGACACGGCCAACGAGACTGCGCGGCGCATTCCGCTGGCATCGTGGTTCCGGCTGCGGCATGCGGCAGAGCGTACGGGCGCGGCGTTGGTGGCGGTCGAGCGGCAGATCAATGCGCGGTCATGTTCGGCGCTGCAGATTGAGATGCGGCGGAAGAATCCGGTGTGGGCCGGCAGGCTGCTGCGCGGCATCGTGTCGAGGGCGGAGAGCCGTAAAAATTATCGGTTACGCGTGGCGGAACTCGAGGTGGTGCGGTGAAGAGCCGGCCGGACCTGCCGGCAAGCAAGTCCGCAACCTGGAAAGGCTGCCCGACAGGGGGCAGACAGATTGGGGCAGGGGACTGGATGCCTGTTCTGTTTGCCTGCATTCGGGCGCCGGGAAATCTGCCGCTGGCTATAGAGTGCGCGCGCGGGTTCTCGCCATACATTGAAGAAAACCCGCCGGATACGGTAATTTTCGATCTGCGCGGCCTCGAGTCGCTGTATGGTCCGCCCGAGAAGCTGGCACGCGAGATCGAGCGGCGCATCGGAGTGCCGGCTGCAATCGCGATTGCAGAGAATCCCGATGCGGCTATGCATGCGGCGCACGGTTTTGGCAGTGTCACGGTGGTGCAGCCGGGCAGGGAAGCGGAGGCGCTCGCGCCGCTGTCGGTCAATTTGCTGGGGATGACCGGGATGTCGGCTGCGACGGCAGAATCGCTCGATCTGTGGGGCATTCGCACGTTTGGGGAACTGGCGAAACTGCCTCCGCTGGGCGTAGCGGCGCGCCTGGGGGAAGAGGGCGTCCATCTGCAGCGGCTGGCGCGCGGCGAGGGCGACCGGCAGCTGCGGCCGATGGTGGATCCGCTCGAGTTCGAAGAGGAGATGGAACTCGACGATGCGGTGGAATCGATCGAGGCTTTGTCGTTTATTCTGTCGAGGCTGTTGAACGATGTCTGCGCGCGACTGGCCGGGAGGGCGCTCGCGACCAATGAAATCAGGCTTCGGCTGACGCTCGAAAACGCTCCGGAGCATTCGACGGCTCTGAAACTGCCTGTGCCGATGCTCGATGTGAAGGCGTTCCTGAAAATGCTGCAACTGGATCTGTCGGGCAGGACGCCGGGGGCGCCGGTGCTGAAGGTGAAGCTGCGCGCCGAGCCTGTGAAGCCAAGGCGCACGCAGCATGGGCTGTTCGTGCCGTCATCGCCCGAGCCGGAGAAGCTGGAGCTGACGGTGGCGAGGCTGCGGAGTCTGGTGGGCGAAGGGCAGGTGGGGACGCCGGAGCTGAGAAACACGCATCGTCCGGACAGCTTTGTCATGCGCGGATTCGCGCCGAAAGCCGGTATGGCTGCGGTGGCGAAAGCGCCCGTTACGGAGGGCGGGGTGAGCGCGCGGCTGTGTCTGCGCCGGTTTCGTCCGCCGCGCGTTGCCCAGGTGATCGTGGTGAACCGGCAGCCGGTGCGGATTGCGTCGCCCTCGGTCAGCGGCCGCGTGGTGATGGCGAAAGGCCCGTGGCGCAGCTCCGGAGAATGGTGGCGCGAGGCGGGTGCCGAGGATGGCGCATGGAATCGCGATGAATGGGACGTCGCGCTCGAATCGGGCGCTTTATACCGGCTGTTTCACGATGCCGCAGGGGGCCGCTGGTTTCTCGAAGGCAGTTACGATTGAGTTGCTACAATTAACGCAAAGACTCCTCACAAACCCTTGAGCGGGAGTAACTCAATGGTAGAGTCACAGCCTTCCAAGCTGTTGGTTGCGAGTTCGATTCTCGTCTCCCGCTCCAGAATTGCAATCGTTCGATTACCGGGTCACGTCCGGGGTGGCGGGCGCTTTCGGCAATGATTTGCGCAGATCCCGCATTCTGACGCGATCCGCAATCTTCTTTTTCCGGAGCCTGCCGTAGCGGGCCTTGTCTCCATTTTTTGCTGACATAGCTTCCATTGTCGCCTGCGCCCGGTTTTGCGGCCGGCTTATTTCATCGAAAAAAGATAAAACGCGATTGCAAGGATGACCAGAGGAACAAGGATTCCGGCTGCCACCTTGAATTTTCGCGCCTCTGCCTGCTCGTGCCGCCTGCCTTTTTCGATCCACGCCTGCCAAACCGCTTCGTTAAGCACTGGTTGTTCCACTGTTGCCGGAGTCATAATTTGTTTTCCGTTCGTATCAGGTTGTGCCGCATGAGTGTGATGGCTTTCATACCGTCTCGCCGATGGCAGCGAAGCGCCGGATCACGTGAAAATGGCGCCCGCAGAGACAACACCGGCAGGGTTGAATGAACCATTGAAAGGTTCTTTCCAGAGCATTCCGCGTTCCCACGGTTCTGAAATCGATGGATTTGCAGCGTGGACAGCGACTCGAGAAGAACCACCCGAGGACGGGAGGCATCATGCCCACTGGGCTTCCGGCCTGACCGTATGGGATGGCATATCGGAGTATGCCGGGCGGCTGGCCTCCCGTGCCGCGCTCAATTGTTCCGGTGTTCTGACGTCGGGTTCCGAGAGCCGGATTCGCGCTCTGGCGCGCGAAACCTGCCGCTTGTGACGCTTCTGCAGTCTCTTGTCCATGGAATCTCCTGAGTAATCGTTCGCAGTTCGCCCGCTCCCAGGTCACGGTTCGGAAACCCCTGATGAACCGCGCCGGTGAGCAGGCGGCACTGAGAATCGGGACTAGTATTCTTCTTCCACGATGCCGCAGACCATGGCTTCCGTCGTCAGCATGAGCGAGGCGATGGAGGCCGCATTCTGCAGCGCCGAGCGGGTTACCTTAGCCGGATCGATCACGCCGGCTTTTACCAGATCCTCGTATTCCTCGGTGGATGCATTGAAGCCGAAGTGCGGATTATCGCTGGTGCGAATCTTCTCGACGACGACGGCGCCTTCCGTTCCGCAGTTGAGTACGATCTGCCGTACCGGCTCCTCGCAGGCGCGGCGCACGATGGTCACGCCAAACTGTTCATCGCCTTCGAGCTTGAGGGTTTTCAATGCAATCGC
>Ga0182030_10023680_pt1 | contig 11335 bp, 9 predicted proteins | sample 812S3MmetaG_FD_121299 | JGI IMG/M metagenome (GOLD analysis project Ga0182030, IMG submission 121299) | Permafrost microbial communities from Stordalen Mire, Sweden - 812S3M metaG (Illumina Assembly) | ecosystem: Environmental > Terrestrial > Soil > Wetlands > Permafrost | place: Sweden...
CGACCTCATTCTGGAAGCGGAGGGAGATAGCACCAACCGCTACAAACTGTCGAAACAGGCCGATGTCGTGATGTTGTTCTATCTGTTTTCGGCGGACGAACTTGGCGAAATGTTCGCGCGACTGGGTTATCCCTTCGGCCACGATACGATCCCGAACAACGTCAACTACTATGTCGCACGCACGTCGTACGGTTCCACGCTGTGCCATGTGGTCTATTCCTGGGTCATGGCCCGCTCCGACCGGCCACGTTCGATGGCGTTCTTTGCCGACGCGCTACAAAGCGACGTGACCGACAGCCAACATGGAACCACTGCCGAGGGGATCCACCTCGGAGCCATGGCAGGCACTGTCGACCAGGTGCTGCGGGTGTCGACGGGTATCGAGGTCAAGGGCGACGTCTTGCTGTTTAACCCCGAACTACCGCCGGAAATCGCCAGCCTCGACGCGCACCTCCGTTATCGAGGCCATTCGCTTGCTCTGCGGCTCACGCATGATGCTCTGACGGTCTGCGGCGATGATCTGGAGGTGGCACCCATCGCGTTAAGCGTCGCAGGCAAGATCTACGACTACATCGGCGGTACCACGCGGGTATTCGAATTGAATGACGGCGGAAAACTGGCTCTGTCCCAAAATGGGTAGCGCCTTTTGCCGACCTGCCGCACCGGGCTTCCGACGTTTTTCCGTGCACTGGCTCCGCGGCAGGTCAACCGTGAACTTGCGGCGATGAGGCCTGTCATACTGGGCCTTGATCGGTCAGCGGAGTTCCTTCGGATGCGACGGGTTGGTTTCCGGCATCAGCCACCACAACAGCAGCACCGCAGCCAGGGCCACTGTGGCGAGGCCTAGAAATCCGGCCGCGTGGCCGAGGCTCGTGGCTACAACGCCCGAGATTGTAGTGCTGAGTGAAGCGCCGACGCCTGACATCGTACCGACGAATCCCTGCGCCAGGTTGAACCGGCCAGTACCCATCGTAAGGTCGGCGACGATCAGCGCTGTCAGCACACCCAGCATCGTTCCGCTGACGCCGTCGAGTACCTGAGCTGCTATGAGAACCATTGGATTGGTGGTGCAGGCGAACAGCAGTGCACGGATCGGCAAAGCCGCAAATCCAATGAGCAGAAGTGGCCGGCGGCCCCAGCTGTTCGCCTGGCGTCCCGCCCATGGCGCCATGATCGCCACGATCACCTGGGGGACCATGATCAACGCCGAGAAGATGAGCGAGGAAAGAACTTCCTTGCTGTGCACGAGCGCCTCGCCGGCGAGTGGCAGCATCGACGCGTTCGCCATCTGGAACAAGAACAAGCTTCCGGCGAATATGAGCAGGCCGCGGTTTTTCAAAAGGCTCCGAAACCGTACCCGCTGCGGCACGGTCGGTCCCGGCTGCTCCGGGAGGCAGGAGGCGCGACCGAAATGGATATCTGAAGGCTGGATAAGGCGAAGAGCGGCGAGTAGCGGAAGCACCAGCGCGGCGGCGGCGAAGAATATGGCGCGATACGACAAGAAATAGGCGACAAGTCCGAAGAGACCGGCCGCGATCATTCCGCCCATCGACGCGAAGCGCTGATTGCGTCCAAGTCGTTCGGCGAGCGCTGCATGGCCGACCAGACCAAGGCTGATGGCAGCAATCCCGAGCCCCAGGAAGCCGCCGGTGACACCTTGAAGCACCAAAGCGACCAACACCAGCGGGAAAGTCGGCCAAAGTGCAATGGTCAGTGCGCCCGCCGCAACCATGGCGGCACCCAGTGCGACCAAGATGCGCTTCGATCGAATAGCGTCGAGCAACGCACCGCCGGGTAGTTGACTTAGCAATCCGACGAAACCTGCGGCGCTCAGCGCAAACCCGATATTCTGCTGGGTCCAGTTTTGCTCGGTAAGGAATGCGGCGACGTAGGGGCCGAAGCCCGACAATGCTCCCGCGAGGAACAAGTTGACGCCGTCGAGGCCGCGCAAACTGGTTCCCGAAGGCGATGGTGCAATTGCATCCGCCGCTCCTGCGTACTTCTTGACGGCAAACATTGTAGTTACCTCAACAGGCTACGTACGATAGCGCGCGGCATATTGGGATCCAAGCCGACTCGAACCCCAAACCCCGAGCCATAGATCGCCAAGGCCAAAGCTGGAACGTAAGAAGCGTTCGCTATATTGCGCTCATGCCATGCGAGGCTTTGGAAAACCGCTCGTATTATCCTTAGCTCTGGCGTTCCTGTCCTAACACGTAGGTTCGCAATGCGACGGCGTCTTGGCATGCGTTATGAGGCACGCTACTTAGCTCCGTCGAATCAAACAGCGGCAGATCTAGCAGCTCAAATATTAGCCGCGGCGAAGGCAATCGCCATCCGGGGCCTGTTGTCATCAACAGTGCCAGATGCGCGATATCTTCGGGCCAATCGCCGATCACGAGCGGCTCCGGATCAGCCCGAAGAAACGAAGCCAACTTCGCAATCATCTCAGAGCGCGCAACAGGCGGCTTTTGCAAAACCGGGAGTACGTGGTCGACGACCCAGGAGGTCGGCTTGATACAGGCCAATGCCTCATAAAACGGCAGTGCGTCGGAATCCTCAGGTACAAGCGCCAGCGAGATCAGTTGCCCGCCAAACCCGTTGAACTCCGCATCAAGAAAATACCGCATCTGTTGCCATTTCGACCAAACCAAACGTCGTTACGATAACTCCCGGCACCAACGCCCTAAGGATCGCCGGCTAAGGCGCAGCGTGAGCGGATTCTGCACGAGGTGCAACCACCAGGTTTAGGGGCTGCCCAGCCTCGAAGGCCGCTATGTTGGCGAGCGTGCTGTTGAGGATACGAACGACAGCCTCTTGCGTGTCGTACGCAATATGGGCTGAGGCAAGTACCCTGGGAGCGGCTATCAGCGCATGATCGGCGGCCAACATACGAAGGCCCGCCGTGGCGGGATCGGCGCCGGAGCGAATGATCCCCGCCTCATCGTGCAGCCAGGGTTCCTCGCTGAAGACGTCCAGTGCGGCGCCGGCGATCCGATCCTCCGCCAACGCCTTGACCAAGGCTTCCGCGTCAATCACGTCGCCTCGTGCGGTGTTGATGAGAACCGCGTTCGGCTTCATCAGGGCGATCTTTTCGGCGGAGATCAGGCCGCGCGTCGCCACCCCGCCAGGCACATGAAGGCTCACGATATCGCTGGTCTTCAGCAGCTGGTCGAGACTGACGAAGCGCATGGCCAGCCTCACCTCGAGACCTTTGTCGGGGCGGGCGTCGAACGCCACAACCGTCATCCCGAATCCCTCGGCGATCCGAACCACCCGCTGACCGATGTGGCCGACGCCGACCACGCCTATCACCTTGCCTTGCAGGTCGAAGCCTCTGAGGCCTGCCTTTGAGAAGTCTCCACGGCGCGTGCGGTCGACCGCCTCGGGGATCTTCCTGCTTAGCGCCAGAAGCAACGCGAACACATATTCCGCGACGGTCGGATCGCCGTAGTCCGGGACATTGCAGACGGCCACGCGCGCGGCATGACAGGCGACCAGGTCAATATGATCATAACCGGTGGACCGCGTCGCAATCAGCCGCAGCTTCCTGAAGGGCTTGAGGGTTCCGGCGTCCAGTTTGGAATTGCTGGAAGTCGATATCACGTCGGCATCGGCGAATAATTGGGCGTTCGCAGCGCTCAGCGGCGCCGAAACGCAGCGGACGTCATGAGGTGGCGCAAGACGCTGGCAGGCCGCCTCTTCCCAAGCTTCGGTTTCGAACATGACGATGTTCATCTACCCAAGTCCTCCGATCGATTCACTGAGGGCTCATTATCCATGTAAGTTGCAAACCCGGCCGCTTCTCGCTGCGGGTTGCGCGACGGAATCTGCAGCGCCTCACCGTCGCGGTGTTCCAAGCATAGGTGCTCTAATCTGGCCTTTGGCTGGCCCACCATGCGAGACCACCGAGCGCGACGATCATAAATGTGACAGCTGCCAATAGCAGGGGTGACTGGTCGAGCCAACCCAAGCCGGGCACTGCCAGGAACAGAATTCCGCCGACGGCACAAATTTGCCAGACCCGTGCTTGCACGCCCGCGACGAAAGTGCCGAGAGCCAGCAGGATAATAACGCCAAGCGAAGTTGCGTTGGCATTCATCACGCCCTGTACTCCGCCATTGTGGATCAGGTAAATGGAAAGCAGCAGCGCGCACCAGATCGCGGCAAGTCTATAGATCAGGCCCAGGCGATCGCTCCGGGTCACGAAATGCCTCCAACCCTCGATAATCGATATGACGCCGAACACCGGCGTCAGGATGACCCAGTAGCCGATCGGCAAACGGAATGCGACGCCCACAAGCGCAAGCGACAGCATGGCAATGAAGAGGATATCATGAAGTAACCACTGAAGCGCGACGGACCGTTCTGATGACGGTTGGAGCCCCTCCGAACTGGCGAGATTGTCGTTGGGCTTCTGCCCGACTCTGGCTGCTTCCGCTTCTCGGGCGGTCGAGACGACCCGATGCTCGTGATCAATGGTATCCATGGTTCAACCCGCCGATAAAAACGATTGCTATAGTTGTAGGATCATGACCGAGCCGCGACCGCCTCAATCAGCTGAGCTTCGTAACGTGCCAACATTGAGCGCGGACAGGACGATAGGTGCGTTGAAGAAGACTCGGTTCAAGACAAGGCTCATGGATCCGCAAGAGCGGCGCTTTGCGAACAAATATCGAAGGGCGATGCGCTGTCGCTTGCAACCGGGAGTTGATGTGCGCCTGGAACCGGCCGCAGTGGGCTATGGCCTGGACACGTCGTTGGACGGTTCATCTTTCGACAGTTCAGCTTTCTCTGGATCGATTGTCGCAACATGCGCCTCGGTCGCCTGGCGCGCCTCGTCCCGGTCGCTGCCGGCGACGTTTTGCGCCTTGCCGGCTTGCTGCTGGGCGATGCCGTCGGCCTGAAGTTTCGGATTTCCGACGAGGCTGCCGACGCCCTGCATCAGGGCGCCTCTGAACTGGTTCACGATTCCCATCACCCGACCGGCGTCTATCCCAAACAGTTGTTCTCCGCCATCCGCCCCGGTCCCGGCCGCGACCAGTTGATCGCCGATGATCCGCTCCGCGGTCCCATCCGCTGCCAGCTTCGCGTCGCCGATGGCCTTGCCCAAGCCCTGCTTGACGGCACCTTTGAATTGGTGGCCGAATCCCTCAACGCGACGATCTTCCATGGAATTATCCTTTTGCCTCACCGATGATACTCATCGGGTTTGCGGGTTGCGCCATCCGGTGATCCTGATCTTTGTCGCCACCACCGGACTCCATGGGGGGCATGGTGTCCTGCGTTTATTCGTCGCAACAGCCAACACCACGCAGCCAGCTAAGATCCACAGATTAGGCGAGGCATGCTTGCCTCGACAGGGTCGGAAACTACTCAATCCGGCTTCGGCTCGATCCCGCAGGACATCGCTGCGAGCCTAAAAATGAGGCAGTCGATCGATCCAAGCTGGCTCGCGCTGCGCTGCGATTCACGGTGCTTGCTTCGCCGCTTAGGTAGATTCCGAGCCTGTCATGATGTCAGGAGATACTTAATCTAGGTCGGAAGTCACTAATCTGATGCGATTGGCCGAGCGGGGCGGAGCCCCATTCTGGTTCTCCGCGAGCCAGTGATTACGATGCCTGTGACGAAGTCAGTGACCCCGCCTGTCCGCGTCGCGACGCCGGGCCCCCTAGCGCTTTCGAAGGATCGAAAATGAACATCGAAGAACGTGTCGCTGCGGTGCGCGCCGATCGCGCTTTGAAAACCCAGCCAGCACCGATCGAAAAGAAGGCGATATCTGAGCAGGCCGCACCGGAGGCCGCGGCTGCGACCCAGCCGTCCACTGAAAAAGACTTCGATATCGCCAACAATACCGTTGCCAAACTCATGAACCGGAGCGACCTGAGCGACAAAGGCAAGCTGGACGCCGTGGTCGAGTTTCTATGCGCTCAAGACGACGACTACCACGCGGCTCAAAGTCACTTTGCCGAACTTGAAGTATATTTTACCTACGAACAGAGCAAGCGAACGCAGGTGAGCGAACAGAACATCCAGCGCCTCATCGATGAACTGGAGGAGGGCACAAAATTGATGGTCGCGCACATCATCAGCGACTTCAACTCGGTCAATGTAGGTGCTGGAAAAATCAAGCAGCTTTTGACAGTGATGGAAAAGGCAAGGATAGACGGAAGATCCGTGGAGGTTCTGACCGCGGCCTACAAGTTCAACGAGCGACTCATCAAGGAAATTGCAACGCTGAAGAATGCTCTCGCAGAAGGACAGACTAAGGAGGCAGACACTCAGAAGATGCAGAAGCGTCTTCAAGATGAGAAGCTCAAGAGCCAAAAGGGCGCTGTAAATCAGGTTTTTCACCTGCTAGGTTTCAATGGATCAACTGAGCGGATTCAAGATGCGCTCTTCTATGCGAATTACAATTTAAAAACGTTGCAGGGTAAAGTAAAGGAGCTTCACGACAACCTCGTTGAGAGAGAAGCCAAGCGCAGCAAGGAACTGGAGGACGGCGATCTCACTATCCTGCGCACCATCGATGCGACCGAGGGCGGACTGACCGATCAGATCCTCGAAACCGCAAGGAACAGCCTGGCGCTCATCAAGAGCACCCGGGTTTCGATCGAGGGGTTAATCGCCGGAAATGCCAGGAGCCGCGCGGCGTGTAGCGATATCACCCAGACCCTCAACAGCATGTCGGGAGGCGAAACCATCCTCAAGGGGGCATTGCATGTTGTCGCGAAGGAAACCCATCTGCAGGGCAAATGTATCAATAGCAAGGTGGATAAGCTCAATCAGGACAGAGCGGAGGCCGCCGGAGACGAGGCGCGCATCACGCTTGTCACGGTCAAATTCGATCAATTGTGCCAAATTGAACAGGGCGCTTTGGACTACGAACGGGTTCTCCAGGCCAAGGTGCTCTCCTTCGAGATGCTGGCGTCCGCGAATGTGCAAGCCGAGGCACGGGCCCAGCAATTTACCACCTTGGTCGAATCTCAACACGAACTGTTGTCCAACCTGCAACAGCAGGCCCTGCCGGTGACGGCGAGTGCACTTGAGATGGGTCTGCAACAGGGTGTCGCATTGCGCGACGGAATGCTGGCGGCCGGTGTGCGCGACGCGACCACCAAGGCCCAGGCTATCTTTGGTTCGAACCTCGAGGGAGCAACCGGGGCACAAGCCCGGCTTGAGTCCGAAAATCTTGATCAGATGCGCGCGGCAATCGCAGCGCTGGGCAAGGCGCAGGCTCTTATTGTCGAGCGGACGGACAAGGCGATTGAACGCGGATTGACTTCGCTCGATCTTGTTGAGGAAGTCACCGCATCGTCGGGAGCTGTTCGTGCCGCCATGTCGGACTTTCAGAAGGCTGGTGCGGTGGTGGGTTCCCGGGATGGAAACGCGACCACCGGCGCTCTCATTGGTCCCGCGCCAGCAGTGCCGGGCGAGTCCATTCCGCCAGGACCCAACGAAACGGCGGCTCGGGCACTATAACAAAACCGCGGATCGGCTTTATTTACTCCGGCGTGATCGGCGGTTGAGCGAGGCGCGATCGTAAGGAACCATCCTATGCGGCTGAAATATAGTTGAACGATGAGCCTGTTAACGAATGTGCCGAATTTCGCGGCCGACCAGGATCTGCCATTCCTGCTTCAGGTCAAGTTTGAGGATTACGCGAAGCTGCTTGCAGCAATGGCGGGCGAGATCGGTGGAGCCCGAGATGACATGGTCGTCGACAGAGCCGAGGCCGATATCAAGCATGTGTCATCCAGTCCATTGCTTACACGGTATGTCGGCTTCAACGTGAAATTGACCGAGCTGCATACGATATTGGCGTCAGCGGGTGTCAACAATACATGGATAAGGGGTGCGCGCGGCACAGGGAAGACGGCCTTGGCCGAGGAGTTGATACGCGCACGCACGGAAAAGCGGCTCAGCAGTTCCACGCTGGGCGGACCATTATTTCTATTCAACGTCAGTCTCTTCCTGACGCGATCGCCTCCGACCTGGGTAGATGACTTCAACAAGTCCCTGGAGTATGTCAGGCGCAACCATGGCCTATTGATCGTTAATCACATCGATGACCTGGTAAACGCATCTGGCGACTGCTCGGATCGCTTGATGCAATCCCTGATTGCCTGCCTGGAGGGCAGCGAAGATTTGCAGGCGATTATCATCTCCGACGCCAAAAACAATGATTCTATCGCGAATGCCTCGACCGGAATTCTACGTTGTTTCCAGGTGCTGGAGATAGAAGAGCAGAGTCTGAATGGTCTAAAGCCGATTCTGATGTCGCATTTTCGAAGGCTCGGCCGAGTCCACAATATCGACTACAGCGAGCCCGTGGCCGATGAGGTCATTCGACTGCTGGGACGCTATCCGGGCCGGGCGTTCACGTCCAGCAAAAGCCCCGAAAAAGCGATTTTGTTTGCGGATAAAGTCGGAGCGATGGTCCGCATCAACGTGTTCGCCGAGCCGGTTCAATTGGCCGAATTGCGCGATCAGATAGGTGCATTGCGCGATATCTTGAATGTTACCCGCCACAGCGAAGTTAATCTTCCCGCCGCGACGTTGATCGAACAGAAGCTTGTCGATCTGCGGTCGGACTATAACGAGGCAAACCGTAAGTACGAGGATCGATTCGGCCCGTACCTGCAGGCAAAAACGGCCCTGGATGGAATCGAGAGCAGGCTTGGACCGATCGAATCGAAGCAGCAACAGGACCGCACGCCTGATGAAAAGCGGGATTTCAACACGTTGAAGGACGGATTGAAGTCCGCGCGTCAAGGTGTTGCCCGCCAAGAGCAGAGGCTTTACCGAGTCCGGCCCGTAGTCAGCACGGCGGATGTCCGTAAGATATTCAGCGACTATTCCGGCGTCCCGCTCTCCAACCTGTCGGCTAATAAACTTGAACGACTCTCTGGTCTGGAAATCAGTCTCAGTTCCGAGATCTTTGGTCAAACGGCTCCGGTAAAGGCCGTGGCCAAGGTTTGGCGTGAACGGGAGCTTGGCGTCAGCGACCCATCGCGTCCGGCCGGCGTCCTGCTGTTCACGGGAGGGACCGGTTTGGGAAAGACCGAACTGACCAAGGTCCTCGCGCGCTGGGATGGAGGGGAGGGCGCTCTCCCGGCCGTACTTCGCATGGGTGAGTTCAAGGATAAAAGCGCCGTATCAAGACTGACCGGCGCGGCTCCCGGACTGATTGGATTTGATGAGGGCGCGCCAACCATTGAGGAATGTGAGAACAAAGACATCATCGTGTTCGACGAAATCGACAAGGCTGATCCAAACATTTTTGACGTCATGATGCAAATTCTCGAAGAAGGAGAAATCACACTTTCAAACGGAAAGAAAATCAGCTTCAAGGGGAAGTTGATGGTGATTACGACAAATGCTGTTACGGCGGACGATCTTTCAAAAGAAGAACTTGATAATCAAGACGAATGTCAGGAAAAGATTCGAGCGGTGCTCTGTGATGCCGCATCAAAAGACACCGGACTGGCGCTATTCCGTCCTGAGTTCATAGGGCGTGTGGACGAGGTGTATGTTTACAAGAAACTCGATCAGGAGGTAGCATTACGAATACTGAGAAAGGAACTCGGGAAGATAAACCGCGACTATCAGGAGCGCGGCATCTCGGTTGAAACCGATGACGAGAGTCTGAAGCTGATTATTGAGAAGCATTATGTACCATCGCAGGGCGGGCGCAGTCCACGACAAATTGTGAAAAAGCGTGTCCGGCCCGTCGTGACCGACTATCTGATGCAGCGGATGCTGGAAAAGAAGGACGATCAGTCGCCCTTGAACGAGAAATTGCAGTTGACGTTCGATCTAGCCAATGATGGGTTCGCTCTGAATCGAGTGTTGCCCTGATTGAAGATGATTTGGAGTGAACGTCGTCGCGTGACCGTAAACCTGTCGCGTGGGTCCAGCGGGCGATTCGCCAAGGCATGATGCCGGCTTTTGATTAGCCCGCGGCCAGCGGTCGGGTCGGTCAACAGCGAAGGTCCGGAACGGACGGTGTGAGTAGTTTCCGAGTCTGTCGGATCGGATCCGGCCGTACCATACCATCAACAGAGGCCGCTGATGTCACGCGCGGCTCCGGCAAGCCCCTACGGACGCCGGGAGCGCCTGGTGAGCCGCTCTGGCGATGGCATCCCGTAGATGTTTAACTTCACGAAAGGAGCAGGAAATGCTGCAAATCGTATCGGCGCTCAAGGGTTACAGCATTGAAGCAAAAGACGGTACGATCGGTACGGTAAACGACTTCCTCTTCGATGACAGCACGTTCAAGGTGCGTTGGCTGGTGATCGATACAGGAAATTGGCTAACGGGGCGCAAGGTTCTGATCCACCCGACGGCAGTCCACTATGCAGATCATTGGACGAGAAAGCTGACTGTTGAACTCACGAAGTCGCAGGTGGAAAACAGTCCCGATATCGCCAATGACCGGCCCGTTTCACTGCAGATGCAGAACGACTTATACGGCCACTATGGGTGGGACCCGCAGGGCGCCGGTAGTCTGTACGGTGGAGCCATGTATGACGGAGCCCAGTACGTCGCTGACATGGGCTCGATGGATCCTCCGATGCCCCCGCGAACCTATTTTGGTGTGAACGCGGCGAGCGAGGCCGAACACGTCAAGACCACACTCCACGAAGCCGACCCGCATCTGCGCAGTATCGCGGAAGTAACCGGATATGATGTGCATGCGGTTGACGGGAGCATCGGTTATGTCGAGAACTTCCTCATCGACAACGAGAGCTGGGTTGTCCGCTACCTCACCGTCGATACGTCGAAGTGGTGGTTTGGCCAGCACGTCCTGATATCGCCCCATGCAGTCAAGGAGGTCGATTGGACCAGTCGTTACATCCGGCTCGATATCGCTCGCGTTCAGGTGAAAGCAAGCCCTCCGTGGGACCCTGCCACCCTGGTTGACGAGAATTTTGAGAATCAGCTTTACAGCCATTACAATTGGCCGGTCGATAAGTCCAAGCCGATGCCTGATAGTCACAGGCAACACCAGTAAAACGGGCCGGACGCGTGTAGCGAGAGCGACGGTCGCGCTTTGCTTCGACAGCGTAAGCGGCTCCTGCGCCGGCGACAACCAACGCCGCGCCGCCCAGAAAGACATCTCCCGTCGTTGTCACCTTGAACCGCCAAGGGCTCGCCGAGGTTGTAACTTTGGATGATTTCAGTTCTGGACCGTACCGGCGCATGAGCAACTAGGGGCTGTCTTCAGTTGAGCAGGATCATAGCAGAAACCAGCTGAACTCCGGCCAGGAATATTTTGGCGAGCTTGTCGTAGCGGGTGGCGATGGCTCGAAAATGCTTGAGTTTGTTGAAA
>Ga0182030_10023681_pt1 | contig 11334 bp, 7 predicted proteins | sample 812S3MmetaG_FD_121299 | JGI IMG/M metagenome (GOLD analysis project Ga0182030, IMG submission 121299) | Permafrost microbial communities from Stordalen Mire, Sweden - 812S3M metaG (Illumina Assembly) | ecosystem: Environmental > Terrestrial > Soil > Wetlands > Permafrost | place: Sweden...
AACTGCACGCCCCAGCCGTACGACGAATCGGGCCGGTGTCCGGCACGATATTCCTCCGGTGTGCGCAAATCGATAATGTAGACGCTGCGGTCCTTCTCCGCTTTAAACCTCGCCAGCTCCCGCGCGTCAATCGTCTTCACCCCGTAACGATCTGCGATCTTCTGTGCGGTCTGAAGCGCTTGCTGCAGGTGTTCTTCCGAGGGCTCCGGCGCGTGCCGCTGGGACCCGTGCTCCAATGGAAAGCCGCTGGTTTCCCACGACATGGTCCCGCCGTTCAGCGCGACCACTTTATTCTTAATCCCCGCATTGATCAGAGTCTGAGCCCCGATAATGCTCCGCGTGCGCCCGGCGCAATTCACCACGATCAACGTTTCCGGCTTCACTCCCGGCTCTTCGAAACGATAGACCAGTTCCGAACCAGGCACGTTGATTGGGCCCGGTATGTTCATGTTGACGTATTCGTTCTCGGGGCGGCTGTCCAAAACAAGGATGTCTTCCTTGGCGGCCAATCGCCGGTGCAGGTCCTCCGCGCTGATCTCCGGCGTTTGATAATGCAATGCGATCCACTCGCCGAACGCTTTGCCGGGAACACTCATGCCACTGAACATCTCGTACCCGGCCGTTTTCCAGGCGGGATTTCCGCCGTCGAGAATGGTCACGTTGGTGTAACCCAATTCCTTCAGCCTCGCCGCCGCCCGCTCGGCCGTACCTTCGCCGCCATCGGTAAGGACGATTCGGGTCGATCGCCGCGGCACAAGCTCATCAATCAAAAGCTCGATTCGACTGAGCGGAATATTCACGGCGTGCAGCAGATGACCCTGCCCGTAAGTCCCTTCTTCCCGCGGATCGATGATCGCGAGTTCCTTCGCGTCGTTCTCCATTGCGCGGAGCGCGACCGCGCTTACTTTTGAAGGGCGGTCCGCCGCCGATGCGCTGAAGGCCGCGAGCATAAGGACGAGCACCACGATGCAGTTCATGAGTTCTCCTTCGCGCGGTTCTCTTTGCGCCCGCGCTCAGCCGCCGATTTCAAATCGCAGGTCTAGCGGAGCGGTCTCCAAACGGCAATCCAGCGAATCGGACTGCCGTCCACCGCTTGTTCAGGTTACAAGATCGCGGACCCGTGGTAAATCCCATGCCCGGACACCTCACCGAAGCGTTATTCAATGCTGCTTATCGGGCGGTTCTTGTTGTGCCGGCGCTTGATCACCTATCTGGGTTGAACGATGTCATCGATGGAGGCTATTCCCATTTGCCCACAGATGGCTTGCGATGGCTTAGCCGAGGTCAACTGCCAATCCTCAACTTCAACGGCGAGCATCATTGATCTAACGCGGAGCGTGAGACGTCGATCGCGCCGCCGACTCATCAATTAGGTGAGCCCGAGGACGCCGCGCTGCCAGCTGCGCCGGTTACTGGCTCAAACCGCAGCAACATGCCGTCCGTGTCCTTGGGTCCGCGCAGCCGGCCCTCGGTCAGGACATAGATGTTTCCGTCCGGGCCCTGCCGGATATCGCGGAAGCGCACGCGCAGCTCTAACCCAAACGAAATCGCCCTGGCTCACATAGTCGTCGTCGCGAATGGACATCGCCTGGGGGGCCGAAACCTCGTTTTCTACTGGCGAGCGCACGCAGAAATGAGCTGTAGGACATCAGTAATGTTTGGATTGTCCACGACGTAACCCAAATATCCTGGCGGTTGCGGAGTCGCCCCTCGCACAAAACTCATGGTCATGTGACCGCAACTCCCGCCGTTTCGGTCGTAAAAAGCGGTATCTCGGTCGAGGTTTTTCTCCTCGTTCGGGACGCGGGTTAGGTTGGCAGGTATTGAAGGCTCACTCAAGTTACCGGGGACTTGAAACTTGTATCCGATGGCAGCATTCGGGGTATCCCGCCATAAACTTCTGCGAAAGGCCTGCCATTCCTCGTCGTCCTTCTCAGCGATCGCCCGGGCTGCGGTCTCTCCGAGGCTTGTCTCGAACCAGAGGCGATCGCCCCTCTGCCACGCAGCGATCATCTGATCCAAGGCGTACCGAGGCTGCGGGCCCTCGCACGCCACGAGCACCCGCAGAGGGGGCTGGGCGATGGAGACGTAAGACGTCAGACCCAAAGCTACAGCGATGGAGCCATCGAGGGACACGGTCGCGAAGCTGAAATCCCGGCCTAGCTCCATGGCTCGTAAACGCGGAAAGGCGCGAGCGCCGCGGATCCTGGCGTAGGCGCCCAGCAATAGCGTGGTATTTGGGGAATAGCGGGCATTCGCCCCTTTCTTCGAGATTACGCCAAACTCTGCTTCTATGGCTGGCACCGACCGCTCGCCCAATGAAACGAGTCGTTCGATTGCTTCACGGTCCCTCTTGGTCGGGCCGGACGCGATGCATTCGAAGGTAGGGTCGAAATCCTCGGAGCGGTCCTGATAGGTCACGAACTTCACGAGTTGCGAAGGCGAAAGGCGGTTGAGGTCTACGCTCGCCGGCTTCTGCCCTAAAAGGCTGCACGTCAACCCTCCCAGGGCATAAAGGACGGCAACGTGAAAAAAGCTTGCATCCATAGCCGTGCTATCGAGTTAGGAGGGACAGAAAAACAAAGGACAGCCCGCGCGCTTTCCCGATAACTCTCGAGGACGGCCTTCTTAGTTAGCCGCGCTGCACGCGCATCAATTAGGCGAACCTGAGGATGCCGCGCCGGCCGCGGCGCCGGTTACCGGCTCAAACCGCAGCAACATGCCGTCCGTGTCCTTGGGTCCCCGCAGCCGGCCCTCGGTCAGGACATAGATGTTTCCGTCCGGGCCCTGCCGGATATCGCGGAAGCGTACGCCGAGCTCTGACCCGAACGAATCGCCCTGGCTCACATAGTCGTCGTCCCGGATGGACATTGCAAGGATTCGCTTCGAAGCGCCCGCGACCAGCAGACGGCCCTTCAAGCGCGGGAACTTGTCTCCGGTGTAGAAGATCATGTTCTCGGGATTGAAGGTCGGGTTCCAGAAGTACTTCGGATCGTCCATCCCATCGCGATGGAACGGTTGGTCCGAGACGAGATGGCCAGAGTAATTGTGGCCCATGGATACCACCGGCCATCCATAATTGTGCCCGGCGATCTCGAGATTGATTTCGTCTCCGCCCGCGGGGCCGAACTCGGACGTCCACATTTTCCCGGTCTTGGGATCCCACGCCATACCGTACACATTGCGGTGCCCCAACGTGTAGATCTCGCCTTTCGCGCCCGGAGTATTCACGAACGGATTGTCGGACGGGATGGAACCATCGTCCTTTACGCGAAGAATCTTGCCAATGTGGCTCGAAAGCTTTTGCGCCTGCGGGCGGGCGCTGGAAATGTCGTTCGACGTCGTGCCGTCGCGGTCGCCGACGCTGATATACAGCATCCCGTCGGGACCGAAGATCATCCGGCCGCCATAGGTGCCGAGCGGGCTCTCCCACGCTTCCGTGACCAGAATCTCCCTCACGTCGGTCAATTTGCCTTGATCGTACTTGGCGCGGGCGATCGCCAGGGTCACGCCCAATTGCGGCAACCGGTTCTTGGAATAAGAGAGGTACAGAAGATGGTTCTTCGCGAAATCGGGATGCAGCACGATATCCTGCAAGCCGGCCAGCGCGACGTGATCCATCTCCGGCACGCCCGCGACCGGATTCGGGTCGAGCACGCCATCGGTGACCACGCGCAGGCGGCCGGGCCGCTCCGTGAGCAGCATGGTTTTTCCGTCCGGGAGGAACACCAGGCCATCCGGATGGGAGAGACCTTCGCCCAGCTTGACGACCCGAAAAGACATGCCGCCCATGCTCTTCAGCACCACCGGCTGGTCAACCTTGGAGCCTGAGAGAACATTGGTCGGATTCTCCCGCGCGATCTCAGAGGGGGTCAGCGGCTGGGTGACGCCCGGCGTGCCCGTCCGCATTGGACGTGCACCACCTCTACCGGCGGGTTCTTCCTGGGCAAGTGCGGCAAAGGGAACAGACACCAATGCCGCAGCCAACAGGGCGAAACAAGATTTACGGGTCATAATTGATCCATATTATATCTCGCGCTGGCTTGGGTTGGGTAACAACGATGCTTGCCTTTGTACATGTAGGCGATCGGTGGTGACGTCGTGCGGACGATCTGCCATTAACAGGCGCGTTTTGGAGAATCCGGCTGGCGTCCGGATGAAGAAATTGCCGTGCGCCCTCGAGTTCCGGCGCACGAGCAGCATCTGGCGGTCCGGCATCGGTGCTTGCGAGTAGACCTTACTGTCGTCCGATACCGAAGGGTTGTTCGCTCAATGGAAGAAGCTCGCTCCCGGAGATTGCTGCGCTCCCGTTTGAGAGCCGCCACCCGGACGCGCGCATTTGGAGAAAGACTAACGAACTTTGCCAAGGTACTTATCCAGCCACTCGAGAACTTCCTTTGACAGTTGCGGCTTATTCTGGCTGATATCATGCGGGGTGTCGAAAATCACGTGTTTCTTGTCGGCCGTGGGCGTTCCCAACATTCGAAACAGCGGATCCTGCGCACGCGCGGGCGAAAAAGTGAAGTCGTAGCGGCCATTCACCATCAGCACGGGCTTCTTGATGCGTGGCGCGAAATCCGCCTGATCTCTTCCGGTTGCTGGCTGGTTGAGAAAAAATCCGCCGTCGAGAAACACAATGGTTTTGAATCGGTCCTCGATTGCCGTGTAGATCACCCCGAAAGCGGTCCCCGCGCTCACCCCGATGTAGCCGAGCTTGGTCTTGTCGATTTCTGGCCGAGTTTCTAGAAAATCAACCGCCCGCCCGACCTCCTGGGATTGCGCGATGACCAGGTCGCGATACCCGAAGGTGCCGGGCAACCTCCGATTACCCACGCGCTCGTAGGTTCCCTTGAAGATCGGGTAGAGTAAAGCGCGACCGCTTTTTATGATGTAGTCGACGAATTGCATGTCGCCCAGTGTTTGGCTGCTGGGCATGAATGCCACACGGGCGCTGGGAAAGAAAAGCATGGTCTGGAACGGAGGCCGAACATTGGTGGGCAGGAAAAGATACATCGGCAGCCGCTCGTTTCCGTGTCCGGCGTCGATCGTAATTTTCTCTTTGGTCCAGTCCGCATTGCGTTCCACAACGCCGTCGGACTCCACGTTCAATGGCGCGTGGTCGTAGGCATACATGGCCTTATAGATCTGGAAATCCTTATCCGAAGCGGGCACTACCTTGGAAAAATCCCGCTCCTTATGGACAATAGGGGCAGATACTTCGGCAGGCAGCGCTACCCGATTCAAAACGCAGCGGAACCCGTTGAGCGGCGAACGGTCAAAGGGCGCGAGCGCCTCCGGATCAACCGCTAAGTATGTTTGGGTTTTCCAAGACCCTCCCAAAATCAAATACCGATCTCCATCGATGGCGTTCAGCGACCATTCCCTTACATTTCCAGCCATGTCATAGGTCCCGTAAGGGCCCACTCCGTGCGAAGTACCTACGCGGGCCGGTCCCCGACCCCCGAAATTACTTTGATCGATGACGTACCTCGCGAAATTGGGGTCCGATGCCCGGTACCACTGAGCAAGAGCGGGCAGGTTTTTACCGAGGCTCGCCGCGTAGGCCGACGCTTCGTACCAGCTCACGCCGGAAACCGGGTAGTCGTCTTGTCCGGCAGGGAAGTGACCACCCTCCCAGGTGGCGGGGCCGGGCCGGTCAGTGGAATCGCGAAATAAATCCATAGCCTGTTCCCAGGTCAGGCCCGCACCATCTTTTATGAACTTCTCCTTCCAATATTCGCGTTTCGAGTATCCACCCTGATCTACGAATTGTTGATATTGCCGGTTGGTCACTTCAAACCGGTCGATCTCGAACGGTGGGAGCTGGTTCAACAGCCATCCGATGAAATCGATCATCGCTCCTGCCGTGCCGCCGGGCACGTGAACCATACCGGCAGGCGTGGAATCGAGTGACTCCAGAGGAAACTGCATTGAGTCACTCAATGGCGGCGCCGCGACATAGTCGGGTAAACCCGGCTTGGAAAGCTTCCATCGAAAATATCCGTTGGGAACCCGCACTTTGGTCACCGGTGTTTTGCCCAACGAATACCAGGGCGCTTCCGGGGCGAGATAGTCCTGAAACTCGACAAGCGCCCCCGCTGGGGCCGAGTTCACTGAAATAAATCGTGTGGAACTTTGAGCGACTTTGGCGAGCCGCGCATCGGCCGGAAGATATTGCTCAGCCTTTCGGAGGACTTGGAAAGCGGCAAGCGGTTTGGAGTCTTCCGTTAGCCTGTTGATCTCCGGGATTGCGTCTTCGCGTGCCCACCGCTGGCGCTCGGCCCGCTGATAGAGCGCGATTCCTCCTGTGATCGCTAGTAGAATTGCCGCTGACGCCGTGACCAGAACCTTGCGTCGCAGGAAGAAGCTTCGCGCGGACACTGGAGGAGCCATCAATCGGTTCGCGAATGCCGACAAGTCCGCACTCACGCGTTCGGCGGATTGATAGCGCCGCGCGGGATCTTTTTCCAGAAGCTTCGCCACCAGGTCATCGAGAGTGCCGGGAATATCGGTTCCCTGATCGGAAAGCCGGGGCGACGCTGCGGATGCCCCGCTGCCGAGAATCCGCCCGAGCGATTTTCCAGGGACCGGCGGTTTTCCGGCCGCCATTTCGTACAACACCAACCCCAGAGCGAACAAATCCGCCCGCGCATCCGCTTCCCCGTGCTCCATCTGTTCGGGAGCCATATACGCAGGCGTGCCCACCACCACATTGGCCTCGGTCAGGTTCGCTTCCGAGTCGATCTTGGCTAGCCCGAAATCCAGCACTTTCACGCCGTGGCTGGTGATCATGATGTTGCCGGGTTTCAGATCGCGATGGACGATCCCTTTTGCATGCGCAGCGGATAAAGCTCCGGCGATTTGAATTCCGTAGCGAATCGTTTCTTCGATCGGAAGCTTGCCCCGCTTCAGCCGTGCCGCGAGAGTTTCACCCTGGCACAATTCCATCACCAGGTAATGCGGACCGACGTCGTAGAGCGTGCAGATGTGAGGGTGGTTCAACGAGGAAATGGCGCGCGCTTCGCGGTCGAACCGTTCGCTAAACCGCTCCTGCGAGATCTTGATGGCGACCTCGCGGCCGAGGCGGGTATCCACCGCGCGGAAAACCTCGCCCATCCCGCCCTTACCCAAAATTCCTTCGATTTTGTACGGCCCTAGCTGGGTTCCATGAGCTACCACGGTCTGGGTGAGATCCGCCAAGGAATTTCCGCCTATGCCAGTCCAAGCAGACAAGCGACGAACTTCCAAACTTGCCGAATCCTGCTCCAACAGTAACTCTACTTCGCGACGCAGTTCAGGATCTTGCGCGCACGCTTTAGTAATGAATTCGGCGCGCTGGCCCGGCGCAACATCGAGTACGTCATGGAAGACTCGCTCGATTTGCCGCCAGCGAGATGGTGTCATAGCCGACTAGAGACTAATATTACTGCATGAAACACTCCGGTAGCGGGAAAATTTAGTCAAAATCAACCGACCGCGGGTTTGATCGTCAAGAATTTCGCTGGCGCGTTTCGCCGGGCTCGCCCGCCAAGGATCTTCTTAACCAAGCTTCGCCGAGCCGCAGGTCGCGTTTTACTGTAAAGACGGTAAGGCCCAACGCCGCGGCGACCTCTTCCCGGTCCATGCCGCCGAAGTATCGCATTTCGATCACCTTGGCCTTCCGTTCGTCAAAGACCGCCAAGCGGTCCAGAGCCTCGTCGACCTCTAGCACGTCGGGGGCACGGCCGGGAGAAACCGCCACGCAATCGGTCAGCGTGATCGGAGTTGCGGCGCCGCCCCGCTTGGCGGCCTGTTTGGCGCGAGCGTGATCCACTAAAATCATGCGCATCAGCCTGGCGGCGATACCAAAAAAATGAGCCCGGTTTTCCCATTGGACCGGCTGCGATTGATCCAGCAAACGCACGAACGCCTCGTTGATGAGCGCAGTCGGCTGTAGAGACTGGCCTGAACTTCCGCGCCGCAGATAGGCGCGAGCGAGCTTATGCAGTTCGCCGTAGACCTTCGGCGTGAGTTGATCGAGCGCCGCCGCCTCGCCTCGTCCCCAGGCGATCAGCAGATCGGAAACCGAAGGCGATCGATCCATTTGGAAATTTTCCCACTAATTTGCATCCGCAGTTAGCCATTCGGTAACCCGTTTACGAAGGTTCTAGGTGAAGGACATTCCGCTAGGCGGAACAAAGGAGAAATCAAATGACCAGTTCAAAGATTGAATCCACGATACCGGGCAAGCCGGCGCGGCAGACGCCGAGCTTCAACCTGAGTCGATGGCTCGCCCCGGCTCTCTTCGTTTTCACCAGCTTCCTGTGCATGTCGGCATTCGCGGCCGATAGCACCAAGGGAAACATTCCATTTCCATTCATGGTGGGCTCAGACACCGTGCCGGCCGGAGTTTATCAATTCAAAATCGATCGGACGGCGGGCTTGGTGACAATACAGGGGCCCAAGAGCAGCAAAAGCGCGTTGTTCATCACGACGCTCGCAGCCAAGGCGCATTCCACGGCAACCGACGCCGATTTAGTCTTCGATAAGGTGGGCGACGTCTACACACTGTCCGAAATCTGGATGCCCGGAGCGGAAGGAGTTCTGCTGTACGCCACCAAGGGCAAACACGAGCACAACATCATTCACCTGGAACCCGCCGCGATGCGGTCCGAGAGCCGATAGGGTCTCTCCAGGAGTCCGGATTTGCGGCAAGGCCAAACCCGCTCCTTGGCCTCGCCGGATCGCGAGGGTCGAGATGCCGAAGCGCCCCCGGTTCCTCCTGCGGGCTACGCTACCGGATCTCGGCCTACGCGAGTCATGACTCAAAGCGGCGGTTTTTTGCAACGGATGTCGGATAGGCCGAATGTCGGGCTCTTATGCGATTGTTTTTACTTCTCAGCTTAAGCCTATTGATCGAAGGGATGAGCATCTGCGCTGCGCAGACTCCTGCTTCCGCCACGCCTACGGTAGCGTTGCAGCCATGCGGGAACCGGGCTCTTGACATTCTGAAGGATGGGTTGAGGGACCGGAACCCCGACACCAGGAAACAGGCTGTCGAATCGCTCGGCTTGGCGGGTCCTCGGGAACCCTTCCTTTCGCAGGCAAAAGCCGCGCTAGAGGACAAAGATCTGGAAGTTCGCTTGGCGGCCATCGACAGCATCGTGGATCTCAAGCATCCTCAAACGGTCAGGGCGATGCAGAATTTGCTGGACGATAGGACGCCGGAAATCAGCTTTGCCGCCGCCAAGGCTCTGTGGGTACTCGATGAAGCATCGGGGCGGGAGGCCATGATCTCGCTGCTGAGTGGCGAGTCGAAGAACGCGTCCCGATTCCTCGCCCAGCAAAAGCGGGAGACATTGCGGATGCTGCACACTCCCAAAACCCTGCTGCGCTTCGCAATGGAGACAAGCTTCGACTTCGCCCCGGTGCCGGAACTCGACAAGGGTGTCTCGTCTGTGGAGGGAATCCTGTCCGATCCGGGTGTCACGGGGCGGGCCGCCATCGCGCTACTCCTGGGGCCTGATCCGCATCCCGAAGCCCTCGTCGCCCTCCGTCACGCGCTGACCGACAAGAACGGTTCCGTGCGCGCAGCTGCCTGTCACGCCATTGCCTTGCGTGACGATCCCGCGCTACTGCCTGACCTCGCGAAGCTTCTCGATGACAAGACGCAAGCGGTCCGGCTCCGCGCCGCGGCCGGATACCTGCGCCTGGAATGGATCAAGACTCACCGGCAGCCGCCGATCCCGGCGCCCCCGATCGTGGATGGCGCAACCGCGCCGAGGACCACATTGGCTACCTCGCCTTAATGCGACCATGAGATCCACCGCCACGAAGTCAGCCGTCAAGTTGTAGGCTGAAAAGGCCGGCCCGCAATTCTGCGGAGTTCCTGAACCTCCTTGGTGAGTCTCCAGTGTTCGATCGCATGCTCCACGAGATGATGAAGAAAGACTCCCGCGATCACCGGCACAAAGCTAGCAAAATAGCCGAACCCGGTGAAGACAACATAGCTGGCTGCCATCGCGATGATGGGGATGAGCAGAAACGAGAGAATGAGAACCCAAGCCCGGTGCAGAAACCAAGTCGACGTGAGCAAAAGCATCCCAACGAAGAGGTCAGACAGCGTAAACCAGAGTCTTGAGGTCGCTTTCACGGGACGGCTATTGGACAGTACGGTTTGTGCGAGGATGTCGACTCCATCCATATACCCCGCCGGTGTAACGTAACGGTCGCGTCCTTCCCGGAAAGAACCGCCGATGAGTGCGATATGTCCCCGGAGCGGATTCGCGTTGATCCACGCTTCGCCGTTTGATGCCTGCAGAACCGTGGCTGCGGATAGATACGGGAACGCCGCTCCGCCGCCGCTGTAATTGACAATCTGTTCGTCACTTGTGTTTGCAGCTGGCAGGACGCCTTCGGGCGCGCAACCCGGAAGGCCATTTTGATAGATGTCGTAAAGGATCGTCGCCATCGCGGGTAACACCTGTGGGGTATTACCGTCCGCCACTTGGACGCCCGGCAGGTAGCCACGCACGATCCCGTGATCGTCCGGTATGGCCGCTGGAACTGCCTGACAATCCACGTGCCCCTGCTCATCCAAACCGGAGAGCTGGTTGATATGCAGTTTGCCCTGATCGTCCGGCCAGCCGTCGTCTGCCCAAACGATTCTCACTTTCGGTGCGGCCGCGATCGACCGGTCCCGCGCGGACTGCCGCTGTTCCGCAGTCCAATCGGAAGTAATCATGTCCACACCGATCACCCGCGCGCCGGATCTCGCGCACGCGACAATCAAGTCGCTGAGGATCGGGACATTCAGCGGGCTCTGGCGGTGGAATAAATCCGCGTAGTCTTGATCGGTGATGCTCACGACAGCGATGTCATTGTATCCCTGGATTTTCTTGTGGGACAAAAACAACATATCGAGGCTGGTCGTCTGCAGATCCCGCAAAATCGGCCCATTGTGAAGCGACCAGGAAAGTAGCGCGACGAAAAGCACAACGACCGCTCCGGTGGAAAAGTGCACAACCGCCGGGACGCGGTGCCTATCGTTGTCTTCACCTGCCACGATTGTTTTCCCGATCGAATTCGGCGAGCACAGAGGTCAGGAAAGCGTGGCTCATCCGCGGTGGCCAACCGTTGGCGAACCGCCTGGCTTCCTCGAAATCGCTGGCCAACTTCTTCGCCCGCGGCGCGGGAACCACCAGCACCGTCGCCGGCCGCGTGAAGGCATCGTACGACAAAATATAAAGCCCGGGCTGCACGGGCGGACCTGAGACAGACGCCCGCGAGTTGTTCCAATCAATCGCCAGGGGAATACTGGTTTCATCGCCGATCCGCTGAAGGGTTACTTCGAAT
>Ga0182030_10023682_pt1 | contig 11334 bp, 9 predicted proteins | sample 812S3MmetaG_FD_121299 | JGI IMG/M metagenome (GOLD analysis project Ga0182030, IMG submission 121299) | Permafrost microbial communities from Stordalen Mire, Sweden - 812S3M metaG (Illumina Assembly) | ecosystem: Environmental > Terrestrial > Soil > Wetlands > Permafrost | place: Sweden...
CCAATGGAGTTGAAGAAAACCGTCGAATGAGCTTCACCGTATTCCTTGGCAATTTGCCTGTTTGGGTCACCGCGGACGATATCAGGGGCTGGCTTAGTGCCGAGAACCTGGTTGCGGACGCAATTAAAGTCATCCGTAATCCGGAAACGCAGGAGTCGAAAGGCTTCGCGTTTATTGAATCGCCGAACGCCGAGGAAATGCACTCGATCATCCGCCGGTTTGACAGAGCTCCGCTGGAAGATCGTTTGCTTCGGGCTAACCCCGCACAGCCGCCAAAGGCTAAGGGTCCGTTGCCGAGCGGTCCGGCTGGACGGCCGAGCGGTGCTGGTCCGGCAGGTGGCGGGTATGGTCCTCCTCGGGCTGCACAATCTTCACACCCGGCTTCCCAGGGGCAGGCGTCCCAGGGTTCGGCATCCGTGCAGGCTTCCCAGCCGACTGCGCAGGCTCCGGCTGTGGAACGTCCTCCGCGCCGCGGCAAGAATGCGCCGAATGGCGGGAAGCGTGCCGAGCGCGGTCCGCAAAGTGCGTTTGCCGAAGAACTGGCAAAAGCGCTGTAGTCCTCGTTTGTCTTAAGCCCCAAAAGCTCGCGCCGATGGGGTTCAAAATTTTGCTCCGCCTATTCCTACGCCCCAGGCTTACGCTCGGGGGCCCAGTGGTCGCTGTAGTCCCATGTGCTGTCCCGCGTATTATCGGGCAAGCGGCTTCCCACCTGAAATTCCAAGTGTTATACTGAACCCCAAGAATCCTGGGATTCTTGTGTTTTCATACGTTTCTTTTTTCGATTTGAGGGCAGGGGAGGCCTAGCGTGATGGACCTGCTGATTATCCGTTCTCTTTTCATTGCGGTGGTGGCGAGCGCCGCGTTTTTCCTGCGTCCTTTTGAACTGTCGCAGCCAGTCGCGGCTGCGCTGGGAGCGATCGCGGGTGCCGGCGTCATTATTTTTGAAATGCGAATCCGGCAGATCAGCCTGAAAAAGCTGATCGGCGCGGCGGCCGGGAGTTTGCTGGGGATCGTGGGCGCAAATCTGATTTCGCTGGTGCTGGGGCGCGCGCTGCCCGGAGCGGGCAACACGCTGCCGTTCTTGCAGATCGTCCTGCTGGCGTGGATGACCTACTGCGGCTTGGTGGTGGGCGGGGCGAAGGGCGAGATGCTGAATCTGGCGGCGCTCGGAGGGCTGTTCGGTGGAGAAGTTTCCTCCAAAACCTCGTTCAAAATTCTGGATACAAGCGTCATCATAGACGGGCGGATCGCCGATATCGTTGAGACGGGCTTCGTCGACGGCGCGCTGGTGATCCCGCAGTTCGTGCTGCATGAGCTGCAGATGGTGGCGGATTCGTCGGATGCGATGAAGCGGAATCGCGGACGGCGCGGGCTCGATATTTTGCAGCGCATCCAGAAGATGCCGCAGCTGACCGTGCAGATTGTCGAAGAAGACTTCCCGAATGTGAAAGAAGTCGACATGAAGCTGATCGAGCTGGCAAAGGTCTATAACTGCAAGATCGTCACCAACGATTTCAACCTGAATAAAGTGGCCCAGTTGCACGGCGTGGACGTGCTGAACATCAACGAACTCGCGAATTCCATGCGTCCCGTAGTGCTGCCAGGCGAACTGATGCGCGTGTTCATCCTGAAAGAAGGCAAAGAATTCAATCAGGGCGTGGCGTATCTGGACGACGGCACGATGGTGGTGGTGGATAACGCGCGCAAGATGATCTCGAAGACCATCGATATTGCCGTGACCAGCGTCCTGCAGACAACGGCCGGGAAGATGATCTTCGGGCGCTTCGACGATCGCGTGCATGCGGTGCACGATAAAGATCGGGGCGTGCATGAGAAGGAACGCCGCGAGCACGTGCCAGCCGGCGGGAGCGCTGTATAGTAGACATGTCTAGCGGCGATAGAATGATGCTATGAGTAGCGCACGGTACGTCCACTGGCAAGACGGCGCGATGTGGCTCGGTCGTTTTGAGGAGTTTCCCGACTATTTGACGCAAGGGGAGACGCTCGAAGAGTTGCAGGAGAATCTGCGCGATCTGTATCGCGATCTGACGAGCGGAGAAATTCCGGGTGTCCACAGAGTGGCCGAATTGTCGGTGGGATGACGCGCCGCTGCGCGGGCCTCGTCTTCGGGCTACAATCGTAGGGCGACCATGAAAGTCTCCGGGAAAGTCTCCGTCATCCTCCCTGCGGCGGGCCTCGGCACGCGCATGGGCCGGGAGAAAGCCGGCACCAGCCGCAAGCAGTTCATGCTGCTCGATGGCTCGCCGATCCTGGTTCATACGATCCGCAAATTTTTTCGCTGTCCTTCGGTGAGCGAGATCGTTGTCGCTCTGCGCAAGGAAGATTTCGATTGGGCGCGAGGTCTGCTGCAGCAGCATCCCGATCATATGGCGAAACCGGTGCGCTTCGTCGAAGGCGGCGATAGCCGTCAGCAATCGGTGCAGAACGCGCTGGCGACGCTGGCGCCGGATACGGATCTGGTGGCCGTGCACGACGCGGTGCGTCCGTTCATCGAACCGGAGATGGTGGAGAAGGTGATCGCCGAAGCGGCCGAATATGGCGCGGCGATCGTCGGCATTGTGCCGGTGGATACGGTGAAGCGCGTCCACAAGAACAAAGTGCGCGATACGGTTCCGCGCGAGAATCTGGTGCTGGCGCAAACTCCGCAAGTGTTCCGCTTCGAACTGCTGAAACGTGCGTTCGCGCGCGCCGGCGAAGACAATTTCTTCGGCACCGATGAATCGAGCCTGGTCGAGCGCTTGGAAGAGCTGGAAGTCAGCGTGGTGCAAGGCAGCGACCGCAACATCAAGATCACGCGTCCCACCGATATGGAACTCGCGCGCCTGTTCCTGACCGAAGAAGCCGCGGAGAAGACGGCGTCTTGAGCTTTTCCGAGATTCGGACGGGGCAGGGCTGGGACGTCCATCGCATTGCCGGCGGACGCAAGCTGATTCTCGGCGGCGTGGAAATCCCCTGGGAATTCGGGCTCGAGGGGCACTCCGACGCCGATATTCTTTTGCACGCGATCACCGATGCCGTGCTGGGCGCGCTCGCGCTCGGCGACATCGGCGAGCATTTCCCGAATACCGACCCTCGATGGAAGGACGCGGCCAGCCGTAAATTCCTGGAGCACGCGATCTCGCTGGTGAAGGCGCAGGGATTCTCGCTGTGCAATGTGGATTCGACGATTATCTTAGAAACTCCGAAGCTGAAGGATCATCGCGCGAAGATCCGCTCGTCGGTGGCGGAGATTGTCGGTCTGCCGCTCGATCGCGTATCGGTGAAATTCAAGACGGCCGAAGCGGTGGGTCCGGTGGGCTTGGGATTTTCGGCGGAAGCGCAGGCGATCGTAACGATCACGCGGTAGGTCCTAAGGGATCGACTACTCCCCGTCTTCTCTACAATTGTCTTGCGCGATCTCGGTTTTGGAGCGCTCGTAATAGCGCGTGTAGGTGTACGGCTTCGTCAGCGCCTTGGGATCTTCGGCGGTGACCTTGTATTCCAAATATTTTCCGTTGAGGATGGGGCGGATGCGTTCGATCAAATGGAACGCGTCGCTGTGCTGCGCGCCTTCTTCGTTCAACCAAGTTTGATCGCCGAAGCTATTCGTATCGATCACCAGCGTGTCGCCTTCCCATTTGCCGATGGAGTCGCCCATCCACAAGGGGCCGAGATCGGCGCGATGGCCGCGCGCCATATAGATGGTGCGCATCACGCCGCGCGAGAGATCCTCGAACAACATCACGATGGTGCCGTTGGTAGCGGGAATCAGCTCGATTTTATTTTCCTGGCGAGCGGTCATGCGGAAAGGGCCGACGGGCTGGCAATGGCGCGCGGGATCGGTCTTCACGTCGACGGACTTCATTTGATCTTTCGCGGCGGGCGCCAGCGGGACGCCGGCGGGAGAGCCGAGATTTTTCAAGCCTCCAGGAAGAACGGTTTTATCGGAAACGATTTCATACACACCGGTGAGATCGGGAGGAGTTTTGGTTTGTGCCGCCACCGATGAAGCGGCGACAGCGGCGAGAAGCATGGCGAGCGAAAATCGAAAAGTTGGCATGGGGATTATTTTGCTTCGTTACTTTGCTTCGTTTACTTCACTTGGCGGGCGCGGTCGAGCTGAGGCTTCAGCGCTTGATTGCGCCAGTCTTTCCAAATGTCGATGGCGTCACCGCAGATATTCTCGGTGATCTCGTCCTTCTGCTTTTTGTAGTAGCGCGTGTAGGTATAGGCAGATGTCAGCGCGTGGCGATCTTCCACGACGGTCACGATTTCGAAATACGCGCCATCTTTGACGATGCGCATACGTTCGATCATGTGGGTTTCTTCGGTGTGAGGCTCCATGGCGGACATCAGCCAGGATTTGTCGTTGAAGCCGATGGTATCGACCACGAGCGTATCGCCTTCCCACTTGCCGATCGCGTCACCGTTCCATGTGGGACGCAGGTTGCGCGGATGTTCGCGATTCAGATAGATGCGACGCACGCCGGCCGTGTTTATTTCGTGGAAGACCATGGTGATGTGGTCTTTCGTGGGTAGCCATAGAAAACGTCCGGCAAAGGGAGGATTGCGGAAGACACCGTCGGGAAGGCACACGGCTCCGGTATCGTCGGCAGAGCCGCTGGTGGCCTCCATCTTTGCCTTGGCCCAAGGTTGTAGGTGCGCAACGATCGTCTTATCGAGATCCATGTTCACGTTCTTCAAGCCGAGAGGCGCGAGTTCTTTGTCGCGAGAGAGCGTGTAGAAACCGGTCCAGTCTTTCGAGGGTGGGTCGTTACTGGCCGCGAGAACGCTCGCGGAGAGAGAGAGTAAAAGAATCGCGAGACAGGTTTTCCGCATAGGCACGTCCTGGCGTCATCATAAACTAGATCACATCGAAATCGTAAACTCAACCAGACGGATCGCGCACTTGGCACTGCTGCGAAGAGTCGAGATGAATCTCGACTCAGCAGGCCTAGCGGCCCGCGCCACCTCCGCAGCCAGCAGATTAGCTATCGCTTCGGCCAGACGACGCCCTGGTCCTTCGTCGTCACCGGAGCCAGGCCTTTGTAGACGAACTTCTGCACGCGCTGGCCGCGGTAGGTTTCCGTTGTATAAATGTTGCCCTTCGAATCGGTGGCGATGCTGTGGACGCCGTAGAATTCGCCGGGCTGGCGGCCGCCTTCGCCGAAGGTCGTAAGCACTTCGAGCGATTGGCGATCGAGGATGTGGACGCGGTCGTTCTCGCCATCGGCCAGATAAATGTACTTCTGGTCTTTGTCTTTCGAAAACGCGATGTCCCAGGCCGATCCGGAGCCGAGGGTGTTCTTCTCGACGAACATTTCTTTGATATACGTCCCGTCGGGATGGAAAACCTGGATGCGATCGTTGACGCGGTCGCACACGTAGAGCAGGTTGTCGTTCGAAAGCTCGGCACAATGGACGGGATTGCGGAACTGCTGAGGAGGACCGGCGTTGGGATCGTACTTGCCCATGTCCGCGTCGTCGGGCTTGTGTCCGTAAGCTCCCCAGTGGCGCTTGTATTTTCCGGTCTCGGCATCGAAGACGATGACGCGGTGGTTGCCGTAGCCATCGGCCACGTAGAGCTCGTTGGTTTTGGGATCGACGAACGTTTTCGCGGGCAGGCGCAGGTTCTCAATATCGTTGCTACCTTTGCTGGAGTGTGGCTTGCCGATCTGCATCAGGAATTTTCCATCCTGCGTGAACTTCAGCACCATGTTGTCGGCGAAGCTGTCGACTCTTCCCGCCGCACCGCGGCCTGTGTCGAGTTCTTCGTCCTGGCCGTTCAATGCCCCGCGGCCACTGGCCGGTCCGCGCCCATTGCCGCCGATCCAGACATTGCCTTTGTAATCGATAGTGATGCCGTGGTTGGAATCCGGCCAATCGAAACCTTGGCCCTTGCCGCCCCAACTTTTGAGGAGATTCCCTTGTTGATCGAAGGAGAGAACGGGAGGCGCGGCGGCGCAGCATTGCGCGACCTTGGGCGTGGTGGACGCGTGCAGTTCTCCGGCTTCGAGAGATCCGGCGCGGTGGATGATCCAGACGTTGTCCTTGGCGTCGACCGAGACGCCGATGGTTTGGCCCATGATCCAGTGGTTCGGAAGAGGCTTGGGCCACAGCGGATCGACCTCAAAACGCGGAGCCATTTTGGAATCGGCGTGCGTCACGCCCTTCTTGCCGATCCAGCCGGGATCCAGTAATGACGAACCGATGCCGAGCGCGGCGAGCGTCGCGGCGAAACCGAGACCGATGCAGAGATTGCGCTTCATGTGAGGCTCCTTATGGCTGCCATCACGTATGGTAGCGAAATTTTAGGTCGCTGGCTTGAACAAGGCTGGCACGAACGAGACCGGCGCGAACAAGAGAAGATCGAGGCTGAACGTCAGGCGCATCGGCTCGATGGGCTGCGAGCGCAGAGGGCGATAAATGGAAAGCAGAACGTCGCGGACGGTGTCGGCGTCGAGCTCGGCGGTGGTGGTGACACGGCGCTGGTCGATGATTTGGAAATCGCGGGCAAAAGTTTCGATGGTGCGCGGGACGCGGTCGCGGCCGGCCTCATCGGACTCGGCGTCAGGATCGGAGCTTCGCTGGCTCGCGTTCGCGACGCGCAATTCTTTAAAGTCGAGAGGCGAAGCGACGGCGACGAGCAAACGTCCGTTGGGACCGAGGACGCGGCGGAATTCCGCGGAATTCATCCGTGCCGTGACCGAAAGCACAAGCGAGAAAGAAGCGTCGGCGTAGGGGATGAAGCGGTCGGCATTCGCAATGACCCACTCGAAATTCCCAGATTTCGGCGGGTAGCGCTTCGCGCCGGCGCGTATGGCGGGAGCGGAGATATCTATGCCGTGAGCGTCAAATCCGAAGCGCTGCGCGAGATTGCCTAAATAGAATCCATCGCCACAGCCGGCGTCGAGGACAACATCTTTAGAGGTTGGCACCAGAGAGGCTGGCGCGAGCATGTCCGCGATTCCATCGAGCAGGGGTCGCGTCACGCCGCGGTCGTGGAGACGCTGCCGGGCTTCGACGGCGGCCGGTGTATCACCGGGATGTTTGGAGCGGCGATCCTGCGGCTGCAGCAAGTTTATGTAACCGCTGCGCGAGACGTCGAAAGAATGTCCAGCGGGGCAAACGAGACTTTTTTCCTGACGAGCCAATGACTTGTGACAGTTTCGCACGGGGCAGACGAGCACACGTCCGAGTGTAGCGAACTTCCCCTAACCGATCTTCCCGAAGGGCGCGATCTTTTCAGGCGTACCGTATTGCTCTGCTAACGACAGTGGCGCCGCATAAGTGGCGCCGCATACCTTTGACACCCACTGCCTGAGCAAGTATAATCACGCGCAGGTTAGATTTAGTCAGTTTGCTTTAAGAGGGTCAGGGAGGCTTGTCTATGTACTCGTCAAAGTGTGACGGTGTGCGTCTACGCGGAAAATTTTATGCACCGGTGGCAATCGCCATCGTGCTGCTCATGGTATTCACAGGAATCGGCGTAGGCCGGTTGAACGCTCAGGCGGCCACCGCGACGATTCTGGGATCGGTCACCGACGCATCGGGTGCGACCATTCCGGACGCCGCGATCCAAGTGCGGAATGTCGGCACCGGTAATGTTCAAAACACGACCAGCAATGCACAAGGACGCTACAACATGCCGGACCTCGGCATTGGCTCGTACGAAGTGCAGGCGATGAAAGCGGGATTCTCCACGGTTGTGCACAAGGGCATCGATCTGACGGTGGGCAGCCAGAACGTCGTTGATTTCGCGCTGCAAGTCGGGCAGCAGACGCAAACGGTGACGGTAGAAGGCCAGGCGTCGACGGTGAACGTGACCAACGCCGAGGTCGGTTCCTTGATCGGCGAAACGCAGATGGCGGAGTTGCCGCTCAACGGCCGCAGCTTCGAGCAATTGATTTACACGGCGCCCGGTGTTTCGATCGTGAACACAATGGCTCCCAACGCGCGGCAAGGACGCGCCAATGCATTCTCCACAGCCGGTGCGCGTCCGCAAGGCTACATGCTGATGATGGACGACGAAGCGATCGACAACTTTTTCCGCCGCGGCATGGGAACCATCACGGGATCTTCGCTCGGCATGGAGGGCATGGCCGAATTCCAGATTCTCACGAATACTTACGGAGCGCAGTTCGGCGGCATGGGCGCGGTGATGAACGCGGTCAGTAAATCCGGGACGAACCAGGTGCACGGTTCGGTGTACTTATTTATGCGCAACAGCGTGATGGATGCGCGGGGCTTCTTCGATCCTCAGCTCAATCCGTTCCGCAGAGGGCAGCCGGGCGCAAGCGTCGGCGGACCGATCAAGAAGGATAAATTGTTCTTCTTCGCGAACTACGAAGGAATCTGGCAGCTGCAGGGAATCAGTCACATCGCTTTCGTGCCCGACGCGGCCCATCGAACCCCGGCTGCTACAGTGACGAATCCGGGCACCTACAACGCGATCGTCGCCGCGATGGCCGTTTATCCGTTGCCGACGTTCGGATTCAACCCGGCGGCCGGAACGGGCGAAGCCAACGTATATGGGAATACAACCGCGCACGAGAACTTCATCTTAGGGCGCGTCGACTATGTACTGAATGATAAAGACGCGATCCTGGTCCGGTACTTTTATGACAAGCAGCACGTGATCGATCCGTACAATGGCGGCAATGGAACGGTATCGGGCGGATATCTGCCGTATTGGCCGGAACGCGACGAAGGCCGCAACCACTTCGCGACGGCGGAGTGGAGAAGGATCATTTCCCCAACGCTGATCAATACCCTGCGCGTCAGCTTCTCCCGGCCCAACACGGGAGACTATGAAGTGAACTCCGTTCCCGGCATCAATCTGGTGTACCCGGGTTTGGGGCACCCCGATCCGGAAATTTCGATCACGGGTTTGAGTATTCTCGGCCAGAATATTTTTACGCCGGCGGTGGACATTCAGAACCGTTTCACGGAAGCCGACAGCATCGTGTGGACGAAAGGCTCACACACCATGCACGTGGGTGGATATGTGCAAAGAGTCGATTCGAACGTGTTCTACCCGTTCCGCGACGGATCGGTGTGGACTTATAGCAACGGACTCAGCCAGTTCCTGGCCGGCACGGCCGCGACCTCGTTCACGGGAACGCCGGCGACCGCCGCTGGATGTATCGCGGTGATCAGCACGCCCTGTTATCCCAATCGCGATTATCGCGAAGTGGACCTGGTCCCCTATTTCCAGGACGACTGGAAGGTTTCGTCCAGACTGACGTTGAACCTGGGTATTCGCTACGAATATTCCACCAACGGCACGGCACTGCACAACGATCTGTATGCCATTACGAACTACCAGACGAATACCGCGTTCGTGAACGTGCCCGCCGCCAACGCCACAAATCCGAACACAAAGAATTGGGACCCGCGCTTCGGATTCGCCTACGACATGTTCGCGGATCACAAGACTGCGTTACGCGGCGGAATCGCGATTACGCACGATCCGATTTTCGCGGCCGACTACAATCCCGATTACACGGCGGTTCCACCGTGGCCGGCGACGACTGCTACAAATGCGGCCGTCTTCCCGACTTTTCCGAGCAATCTTGCGTTCACCCCGAGCGCCGCTCCCGGCTGGGACTACTACATCAACAAGGCGCCTTACCTGATCCAATACAACCTGAACATTCAACGGGAACTCGGCCAGGGCACGGTTCTGAACGTGGGCTACGTCGGGTCGCACGGAGTGGACATGCTCACCGAGCAGGAAAGGAACCCTTCCCCGCCGACGATCGTGAACGGGGTCTACTATTGGGGCACGCTGAACGCGGCCGGGACGGCAATTGTGCCGGTTCCGCGCCCGAATCCGCACTTCGCCGGTTTGGCGGAGACCGTGGAGGGGTCGAGCTCCCGCTACAACTCCCTGCAGGCCAGCCTGAACCGGAGATTGACCCACAACTGGCAGTATCAGATTGCCTATACCTGGTCCCATTGCACGGACGATGGAAGCAGTCCGCTCGGCAGCATCAGCGGCGGCGAGACGGCATCGAGCTACGAAAACCCGTTCCTGCGCGATCCCGTCGACAAGGGTCTATGCTACTTCAACGCCAAGAGCAATATTCGCGTCAACAGCGTGTACACTTTGCCCTTCCATGGCAATCAGCTTGTCGAAGGCTGGCAGCTCAGCGGCATCGTTACGCAGATGACCGGGCTGCCCTTCAGTCTTTACACGGGCCCCGATATCACGGGCTATAACGCTGCCGGCACGCCGCGTCCCAACTACGTGGGCGGCTGCACCTCGCAGGTAGGCTCGATCACGGAGTGGTTCAATCCGAACTGTTATGCAATACAAGCACCAGGCACGCTGGGCAACGTCGGTAGAGATACGATCATCGGTCCAGGCCTTGCACAGCTCGATTTATCGCTGAGCAAGGAAACCAAGATCAAGGAGAGGCTCCGTGTCCAGTTCCGCGCGGAAGCATATAACATTTTCAACCATCCGCAATTCGGCCAGCCGGGCAATTCTGTTTTCTCGAGCTTTAAGACGGTGAATGGCGTTACGACCGGAGTGGTCAACGGATCGGCCGGCATTATCTCGTCGATTGCGACGAACAGCACGGGCCGCCAGATTCAGCTGGGGATCAAGGTTCTGTTCTAATTTTGAAGACTGCGGCACAACGGACTAAAGCCTGTGCCGCAGGAACCGGTTTTGAAACCTGCGGCACAACGGACTAAGGCCTGTGCCGCAGGAACCGGAACTGCTGGCGGTTTTTGCGATTCTGGCCGGCGGCGTGGACCCTATATATGTTGGGTAACCCCGCTCCGGCCAGCGTCGTCTGAGTGGAACGCGGCGCGACGCCCTCACGCCTGTGCCGCTTTGGAGTTATGATCTTTATGGCGAGCGTTCGACACACGAGCCTTCGCCCGGGACGGTTCCCAGAACGGTTCGATGTAGAGCAGTTCAACATTAACGTAAGCGACGACTAAAGAGGATCATCATGTCGAAACCCAAAAATACAGATCGCCGGGGATTTTTCAAGGGAGCGGCCGCGCTGGCGGGTACCGCCTCTATCGCCATGGCTCAGCAACAGCAGATCGCGCAGAATCGCGCGGCATCGGCACCGGCGGAGGTTTCGGGCGGCACGGTCGAAGTGCTGACGAACGAACGTCCCGGCGCGGATTTCATGCTGGATGTGATCAAGTCGCTGGGGATTGAATACGTCGCGGCGAATCCGTCGTCGAGCTGCCGCGGTCTGCACGAATCGATGATCAACTACGGGAACAATAAGAATCCCGAATTGATTACGGCGCTGCACGAAGAATCCTCGGTGGCGATGGGTCACGGCTACGCCAAGATCGAAGGCA
>Ga0182030_10023686_pt1 | contig 11333 bp, 10 predicted proteins | sample 812S3MmetaG_FD_121299 | JGI IMG/M metagenome (GOLD analysis project Ga0182030, IMG submission 121299) | Permafrost microbial communities from Stordalen Mire, Sweden - 812S3M metaG (Illumina Assembly) | ecosystem: Environmental > Terrestrial > Soil > Wetlands > Permafrost | place: Sweden...
AGAGCGCGCTCCTCAGGATGAGGTTCGGCGAGGCGGGTTGCGCGGCAGGGAATGATCGAGCTCCCTGACCGCCTGGTAGATCACGGCGGCCCCCGCCGCCAGGGCTTCGCGGTCCGCCCATTCCTCGGGGGCGTGGCTCTTGCCGGCGCGGCACGGCACGAACACCATGGCCGAGCGCGCGATGCGGCTCATGAACGCGGCGTCGTGTCCGGCGCCGCTCGGCAGGTCCGTCGCGGTAAGACCGAGTCCCTCGGCGCCCTGGCGCAAGGCCGACCGCAGGTGCTCGTCGCAGGCGACCGGCGGTCCGTCGGACAGCGTCGCAAACGTTGCGCGCGCCACCCGGGCGGCCGCGGCATGATCAGCACTTTCGGCCTCGAGAATCTCGACGAAGCGCTGCGTCAGCTGCGGATCGGTCGCCCGCGCGTCGACGATCAGGCGGCAGCGGCCGGGCACGATATTCGACGCCGAAGGATCCACCGTCAGGATGCCGACGGTGGCTACGAAATAACCCCGCCCTTCGGCCGCCAGGCGTTCGGCCGCCCGGCGCACCGATACGACGGTCGAAGCCGCCGCCACCAGCGCGTCGTGACGCAGGTTCATTGGTGTGGTGCCGGCATGATCGGCCTCGCCCTCGAACACGATTTCGATGCGGCGGATGCCGACGATCGAAGTCACGACGCCGATATCCAGCGCGCGGGATTCCAGCACCACGCCCTGCTCGATGTGCAGTTCCAGAAACGCAGCTATATCGTTCCGCCTGGCCTCGCCGAGCCGGGCCGGATCGCCGCCGACGCGGCGCAGCGCGTCGCGCAGCGACTCGCCGCCGGGCCCGGTCAGGTCGAGCATCGCCTCGTCGAGCGAACCGGTCATGCCGCGGCTGCCGACACAGGACAGCCCGTATTCGCTGGGCTCCTCGGCCAGGAAGTCGATGATCTCAAGACTGTGGGCGAGCCGAATGCCGGCATCGCGCAAGGCGCGCGCGATCTCCAGCCCGGTCGCCACGCCGGCAATGCCGTCGAACCGCCCGCCCGACGGCACGGTGTCGCTGTGCGAGCCGATCGCGATCACCCCGAGCGCGGGGTCGGCGCCCTCGATGCGACCGATCAGATTGCCGGCGGTATCGATCCGCGTCGTCAATCCGGCTTCGGCAAAGCGCTGCGCCAGCAGCGCACGGCCTTCAAGAAACAGCGCGGTGAAGGAGCGGCGCGTATAGGGCCGCGCCGGGTCGGTGATCTCGGCCAGCGCCATCACATCGTTCCACAGGCGGTCGGCATCGAGCGGCAGGTTGGATCGGGTCATAAGCGTGCGGTCAAAGGCATTCGAGCAGCGGGTCGGGGGTGTCGCGGGCGTGCCAGCGATCGATCCACACCACGTCGGACAAGGGCATCCGCGGCAGCCAGCCGGCGGTCTCCAGTTCCGGCTTCTGCAGGAAATGCGAGACATAGCCGACGCAGAGATAGGCGATCGGCTGGATCGACGATGGGATGCCGAGTGCGGCGCGCAAATCATCGTGCCGGATGATGCTGACCCAGCCGACGCCGATATTTTCCACGCGGGCGGCGAGCCAGAGATTTTGCACCGCGCAGACCGCGCTGTAGAGGTCCATGTCGGTCTGATGGGTTCGCCCGAGCCCGACTGCACCGCTGCGGCTGCGGTCGCAGGTGATGCAGATCCCGATCGGCGCCTCGACGATGCCCTCGAGCTTGAGCCGGCGGTAGGTCTTCTGCTTTTCGTCCTCGAACATCCCGGCTGCTTCCAGGTTCGCGGATTGAAAGGCGTCCCGCACCTTTTGCCGGATGGCGGCGTCCCGCACGACGATGAAGTCCCAGGGCTGCATGAAACCGACCGACGGCGCGTGATGCGCTGCCGTAAGCAGGCGCGCCAGCACCGCATCGGGGATCGCATCGGGCAGGAACTGCCCGCGCACGTCGCGGCGGTTGAAGATGCAGCGGTAGACCGCATCGCGCTCGGCCGCGGAAAACGCCGCATCGGCCTGGATATCCCTGGGTTCCATCATGTTCTCTTTCATCGCCGGCGCCAGCATGGCCGCCCGGCACGTCGATTGCAATCACGGCCTCGGCCGGTTGGAGCTGCCGGCGCGGCCCATCTCAGCCATTTTAATTGTCATTCCGGGGCGCCCGTGACGCGCGAAGCGCGGCGCGAGCGAGCCCGGAATCCATAATCCCTGCAGGGGCTATGGATTCCGGGCCTGCCCTCCAGCCGGCTATCGCCGGCCAGAGCGCATCCCGGAATGACAAGCAATGGATCACATCCCCTGGGATCGATTTCATTGAATCGCTCCACCGATCATGGTGCGGGCTCCGACCTGCGCAGCAGATAGGTGTCCATGATCCAGCCATGCTGGGCGCGGGCGCGGCGGCGCACAGCCTCGATCTCGTCCCTGACGTCGGCGAGTTTTCCCGACAGCAGGATTTCGTGCTCGGTGCCGAGATAGGCGCCCCAGAAGATTTCGAGGTCGGGCTCGTCGAGGCCGGCAAAACCCTGCGCGCCATCGAGCAGCACCACCACGCTGCCGACTTGGCCCGGAAAACCATCGGCGAGCTTGCGCCCGGTGGTGAGCAGCACACTTTCCCCGACCAGGTTCAGGGCGATGCGATGTTTCGCCGCCAGCACCTGCACGCTGCTGATGCCCGGGATCACCTGAAACTCCACGGCGAGCCCGCTGGCGCGCACCCGTTCGATGATCCGCAGCGTGCTGTCATAGATCGCGGGATCTCCCCACACCAGGAGGCCGCCGACTTCGTCCTCCTCGAGCTCATGCTCGAACAGCCCGCCGTAGATATCGGCAAGCCGGCCGTGCCAGGCGTCGACCCCGGCGAGATAGTCGCCGCCGGCCGCCCGCTGCGGGATCTCGACATCGATGCTGCGGTAATCGCTGCGCTCGATGAAGCGCTCGCAGATCGTGGTCCGCAGTTCGCGCAGGGCGGCCTTCTCGGCACCCTTGTCGGGAATGAAGAACACGTCGACCTGATTGAGCGCCTTGATCGCCTGGATGGTCAGGTGATCGGGATCGCCGACGCCGATGCCGATGACGAAGATCTTTCGCATCTGTCCCTCCGGATAGCCGCTCTAACCGATCGATTGCATGAACCCATGTTATCTTATCGGAATTGGATCTATCATCTGTCATTCCGGGATGTGCTCTGTCCGGCGATAGCCGGTCGGAGTGCAGGCCCGGAATCCATAGCCCCTGCGGTGGTTATGGATTCCGGGCTCGCTCGTGCCGCGCTTGGCGCGTTACAAGCGCCCTCAGATGTGCAATTGCACATCGGGGAATGACAACTTCAAAATCCCCGCTCTGGTTCACAAGCCAGACGATAAAACATTGACGCAGACGACGCGCCAGCCATTGGACAGCCGATCGATCCGGGTCAGCGACAAGGGATCAATGGCAAAGCGCAGCGCCGGTTCCGGCGCGATCTGCAGCGCGATCGAAAGTGCTGCCCGTATTATGCCGGAATGCACCACCAGCACGGCGTCGCCCGGCGGCAGCGCGTCGAGGCCAGCGCGCACGCGGCCGATCTGCTCGGCAAAGCTTTCGCCGCCGGGCGGCCTGGCGATGGCAGGCGCCCGCCAGAAATCGCCATAGGCCGCACCGGGCTCGCCAGCGAGATCGTCGTGACGGCGTCCGGTCCAATCGCCAAAATCCTGCTCGCGAAAATTCGGCTCCGGCTGCGGCTGCAAGCCAAGCGCTGCCGCGGTCGCCAGCGTCCGCTGGCTGGGACTGGCGAATACGGCCGCTTCGGTCGGCAATCTCGCCCGCAGTGCGGCCAGCGCCGGGGCGTCGCTGGTGTCGGCGGGCGCATCCCAATCGTGGATGACGCCGTGTGGTCCGGCTATCGGCGCGTGCCGGATCAGCCACAGACGGTTGCGCGCCCATGCCGGCGCGCTCACGACAGCGCCGCGGCGAGCAGGACCAGAACGGCGGTTTCCGCGACCTGCTCGGCGGCGCCGAACACGTCGCCGGTGACGCCGCCGATCTGCCGCCATGCCAGTACCGCCACCGCTGCGGCCGCCGCCGCCGCGATCATCACGGCGAGCAGCGCCGTCTTCGCCGGCAGACACAAAAGCGCGATCACGGCGGCGATGATCACGGCCATCGCGGCAATGCCGGGCTCGGGCCGTCCGGCCGATTTGCCAAGTCCGTCGTCGCGGGCGAACGGCAGGGTCGCTGCCAGCACCGGCATCGCGGCCCTTGCCAGCGCATGCGCCGCCACCAGGCTTGCGACGATGACGGCCACGGGCAGGCTGGCCAGCGCCGACAGCCTGGCCGCAAAGCCGACCAGCAGCACCAGCGCGCCGTAGCTGCCGAGCCGGCTGTCGCGCATGATCGCGAGTTTCGCGCCCCGATCCTTGCCGCCGCCAAAACCGTCGCCGACGTCGGCGAGGCCGTCCTCGTGCAGTGCGCCGGTCAGCGCCGCGCCGGCGCCGAGCGCGAGCGCGGCCGCGGCCAGCGCCGGAACGCTCAACTTCAGCAAGGCCAGGTCGACCAGCCCGATGGCCAGACCGATCACCGCGCCGACCAGCGGAAAGGCGCGCTGCGCGCGCGCCAACGCCTGCGGCATCGCGGCGTCCGTAATGGGCATCGGCACCCGCGTCAGCAGCGCGGTCGCGACGACGATATCGTCGCTCCAGTCCTTGAACTGCTCCGCCAGCCGCGAGCGATTTTCGTTGCCCATGCTATCGTCCCGATCGTCGCCGACTGCCAGGCTGCGGCTGCAATCCGCCCCCCGCCTTCATTTCAGTTGCACGCCGCAGCCGGCGACCATCAGCCAGGCTTGCGAGGCCTGCGCCGCGGTGCGCTGCCCGAGCAGCCCGGCCAGATCGCGAAACCGGCGCAACTCCCTGTCGATCGGCACCGGGCTCCAGCCGATCTCGTCGCCGACGACGATGACCGGATGCGGCGCGGCGCGAAAACCGTCGAGCTGGCGCTGCCAGGCGGCGACCAGGCCGGCATCGTCCTGGTCGAAGCGGTCGGCCAGCCACAGCACCAGGCTGTCGACGACAGCGCCGGAAGGCCGCGGCCGCAATTCGGCGAGCGCCTGCGCGATGTCGGCGGGCGCCTCCAGCGTGCGCCATGCCGCCGCACGCTCGGCGCGGTGCAGCCGCACCCGTTCGGCCATCTCGGCGTCGCCTGCGTCGGCGCGATAGGTTGCAACGTAGACCACCGCGTCGCCCCAGCCGCGCGCGATCTCGACCGCGCGGCGGCTCTTGCCGCTGCGTACCGGTCCGGTGAGGAAGATCAGATCAGCCATGGCCGCGATCCGGAGGCAGCGGCTGCAAGGTGCCGGCCAGCACGTCGGAAAGATCCGCCATTTCGGTCAGGATGCCTGACGCTGCCCGCAGCAGCGGCACCGCCATCACCGCACCGGTGCCTTCACCGAGCCGCAGCCCGAGGTCGAGACAGGGTCTGGCGTCGAGCGTCTCCAATAAAACGCTGTGGCCGCGCTCGGCGGAGCGATGCGAAAACACGCAATAGCCGCGCGCCGCGGGATTCAGCCGCACCGCGACCAGCGCCGCCGCGGTGGCAATGAAACCGTCGATGATCACCGGCCGACGGCGCGCGGCACTGCCGAGCACCGCGCCGGCCATCATCGCGATCTCGTAGCCGCCGAATTCGGCCAGCACCTCCAGCGGCGACGTCGCGGCGCTGCGCGCGGCGGCCTGCTCGGCCACCGCCAACTTGCGCGCGACCCCTGCGGCATCGAGGCCGGCGCCGGCGCCGACGCAGTCGGCCAGCGGCGCCGGCGCCAGCCGGTGCATCAATAGCGCCGCCGAGGTGGTGTTGCCGATGCCCATCTCGCCGATCGCCACCACGTCGATGCCGCCCTCGATCGCGTCGGTCACGATCTGGGCTCCGCGCGCCAGAGCGGCACGCGCCTCGGCAACGGTGAGCGCGGATTCGCGCGCGGCGTTGCGGCTGCCGCGCCTGATCTTGGCATCGATCAATCCGGGTTGCGCGGCAATCTCGGCATCGACGCCGGCATCGATCACCTGCACTTCGACGTTGCAGGCTCTGGCCAGTGTGTTGACGCCAGCCCTGCCGGCCAGATAGGTCGCGACCATCGCGCCGGTGACGCTGGACGGATACAGCGAAACGCCCTCCGCGGTGATGCCATGGTCGGCGGCAAAGACGAACACCGCGGCGCGTGCCGCGCGCGGTTCCAGCGGGTGCCAGATCAGGCCGAGCTGGACCGCGAGATCCTCGAGACGACCGAGCGAGCCGAGCGGTTTTGCCTTGCCGTCGATGAGGCTACGAAACTGCGGCTCGAGCGCATGATCGATCGGTTCGATCTGCTGTTCATTCCATGCCGTGGACGACGCATTGGGGTGCATGTGGTTTGCTCAAATTGGATAAAGGAAGGCGCAGGAAGGGTCGACCGAGTAGCTGCGCCGGTGTCCCGGATCACCTCTCCCCGCGCGCGGGGAGAGGTCGGAGTCCTCGCGAAGCGAGGGCTCCGGGTGAGGGGGCGCCAGCGACCAACGCGGCATGACTCCGATCCGCCGGCGCGATGAATCAGGACGTCGTTGCTCACATCGGCTTCTTGTATGTCGCGGCGCCCCCTCACCCGAAATTCGCTACCGCGAATTTCGACCTCTCCCCGCGCGCGGGGAGAGAGCTGGGGCGACGGCTCGTTTCATATGCGACTGCCCTGCGCTCCCGGGGGAGGGTAAGGCTTCGCGGCCGTTATAGGTCTTCCATTTCTTCATAGGCGATACCTCTCTTCGACCCGCCGTCGAACGAGTTGATCCGATGTCTTCCGGCCGGTCTCCTGGCTCGCGGATACCTCGATCGCCTTCCCGAACCGCTTGGCGGCATTCAGTGGCGTCGTTGATCGAGGACTATCCGCCTACAGTTGCGGGGGCAGCCGCGGCCTCGCGCGATCGCTCGCACTACCGCATTCCCGTTTCACCTCTTGCGAGGCACCGAAGGACGGCCGCCACGAGAGCATGATGGGCGGCGCCGCGCAAGCGCCGGGCGGCCCGATTGCAGACGAAGGCCCGATCGGCCAGGTCCCCGCGCGGTTGACAAGGCGAGGCCGGCCTTCCTATGAGTTGACCGATCTCATGTCGGTGAACGGAAACGCGGTGCGAACATGATCGACCGAACGCGATCGTGAGCCAGGCCGCCGCGCAGCGCCCGGACGTCCTGGTGGTCGGCGGCGGCAGTGCGGCGCTGTGCGCTGCGATCGCGGCGCGGCGCAGCGGCGCCTCGGTGCGCCTGGTCGAGCGGGCGCCATTGACCTTGCGCGGCGGCAACACCCGTCACGCCCGCAATTTCCGCCTGATGCATGAGCGGCCGGAATGGTACGTGCCCGACGCCTATCATGAGGACGCCTTCTTCAAGGACCTGGTTCGTGTCACCGATGGCGCCACCGACGAGGCGCTGGCGCGGCGATTGATCCGCGGCTCCGCCACCATCGCGGACTGGCTCGGCGACAACGGCGTGCGGCTGCAGGATCCCGCCGGCGGCGCGATGCCCTATTCGCGGCGCACCGCCTTCTTTCTCGGCGGCGGCAAGGCCATGATCAACACGCTCTACGCCACCGCGGCAAAACTCGGCGTCGCAATCGGCTATCACAGCGACGTGGTGGCGCTGCGCTTCGGCGACGACCGCGATTGCGAGGCCGACATCGTTCACCCCGGCAGCAGCGAGCGCGTGACGGCGAAAACCATGGTGCTGTGCACCGGCGGCCATCAGGCCGATCTCGCCTGGCTGCGCCGGGATTTTGGCGCCGCCGCCGACAATTTCATGGTCCGCGGCTCGCCCCATGTCACTGGCACGGTATTGCGGCTGCTGCTCGACGCCGGCGCGAAACCGGTCGGCGATGCCGCGCGCTGCCACCTGGTGGCGGTCGACGCCCGCGGACCTAAATTCGACGGCGGCATCGTCACCCGCATCACCGCGATCCCGCACGGCATCGTGGTCGACCGCGACGGAAGGCGATTTCACGACGAAGGCGAGGACGCGCGCAAGACGCATTTTGCGCAATGGGGCGCGCGCATCGCCGAACGTCCCGATCAGATCGCCTATCTGATCCTGGATGCAGCGGGCCTTGGCCGCGCTTTGCCGACGGCGCTGGCGCCGATCCACGCCGATACCATCGCCGGCCTCGCGGATTTGCTCGGGCTCGATCCGGCGGCGCTGCAAACCACATTGCGGGACTACAATGCGGCGACCGATGCGGCCGACGACCGTCCGCTACGGGAGCGCTGCACCTCAGGCCTCACGCCGCCGAAGTCGCACGGTGCGGTCGCACTCACGGTTCCACCATTCGCCGCCTATCCGATGCGGCCGGGAATAACCTTCACGCATTTCGGCGTGGCCGTCGATGATCACATGCGGGTCCTGGGCAGCGACGGCAGGCCCATGCGCAACGTGTTCGCTGCCGGCATGATCATGGCGGCGAACGTGCTCGGCGGCGGCTATCTCGCGGGCCTCGGCGTCGCGCTCTCGACCGTGTTCGGACGCCTCGCCGGCGAGGAGGCCGCGCGGCATGCCGGAGCATGATTTGATCGGCCGCATCGGGTCGGGCCCGCGGCGCGCCGCACCGTCAGGCCGGCACTGTGCCGCAGGCGGCTTGCAGCCGCTGCCAGGCGGCCTCGTCGGCCGGGAGTCCGAACCGGTAGTGGTTTGGTGCGGCGGCAAAACCCCGCACCAGAATCCCGGCACGGGCGAAATGGTCGAGCAGATCGAATCCATCCTTGGCCTCGAACAGGCCGAACAGATCGGTGCCGCCGAGCCATTTCAGGCCGGCGCCGCCGAGCATGGCGGCGAGCCGGGCTCGGTCGGCGGCAAGGCGCTGCCGGGTCGCCGCGATCCATGCGGTATCGCGCAGCGCCAGCGTGGCGATCTCGCAGGCCGGACCGGACACCGGCCAGTCGCCGAACAGCCGGCGCCAGGCCGACGCATCCGGCTCAGTGGCAACGACAAAACCGACGCGCAGCCCGGCGAGGCCGAAGAATTTTCCGAGCGAGCGCAGCACCACGGTGCCGGCGGGCAGTTCGTCAAGCGCCAGCATCGACAGATCGGCCCGCACATCGGCAAAGGCTTCGTCGACGATCAGCCGCCGCCCGACCGCGCTCCAGGCCTGCGCAAAGGCGGCCAACTCGGCGCGCGGCAGCGCGCGGCCATCCGGATTGTTGGGATTGACCACGACAAGCGTCTCAAACGCGCGCCGCGCCGGATCCGGCAGCGCTGCGCGTTCATGCACCTCGGCGCCGGCATCGCGCCAGGCGGCCTGGTGCGACCCATAGGTCGGCGCGAGGATGCCGACGCGGCCGGCACCGAGCAGGCGCGGCAACAGCCGGATCGCCAACTCGCTGCCGGGAACCGGCACGATCGCCGCATTCGCCGGCAATCCGTAGGCCTCGGCAGCCGCTTCGGCCATGTCGGCGATATCGCGCGCCAGCGGCAGGCGCTGATAGCGGGCCAGCGGAATCGGCGGGACCGGCCAGGCGATCGGATTGATCCCGGTCGACAGATCGATCCACGGACGCGGCGCCGCCGGATAGAGTGAGGCGGCCGAGTCGATCCGGCCGCCGTGAACCCGCAACTCCGCCGCCGTCTGTCCGATTTCACCACCCACGCGCATAGTGCCATCCATGTCCGATCCGCCCGACCGCATCCTGATCCTGATCGCAGCCTTCGGCATCGAAGCCGTGCTGGCCTATCCCGCGTCGCTGTTTCGCGCAATCGGTCATCCGGTGTCGTGGATCGGCGCGCTGATTGCAGCGCTCGATTCAAGGCTGAACCGGCCGGATATGTCGTTTGCGCGGCGCCGCACCGCGGGCGTCGCGACCGTGCTGCTGCTGCTCGTCGGCAGCATCGGCGCCGGCGTGGGGCTGGAGAGCGTGGCGCGGGCAGGTCCTTATCTCGGCCTGGCGATCGCCATCCTGGTCGTCGCCACGTTGATCGCCTATGGCAGTCTCGATCAGCATGTGGGCGCGGTCGCCGCCGCACTGCGTGCCGACGGGCTCGTCGGCGGCCGGCGCCGCATCGCCGACATTGTCGGCCGCGATCCGGAGACGCTGGATGAGGCCGCGGTGTGCCGCGCCGCGATCGAAAGCCTCGCCGAAAACGCCTCCGACGGCGTCACCGCGCCGGCGCTGTGGTATCTCGTCGGCGGACTGCCCGGAATGATCGCCTACAAGGCCATCAACACCGCCGACAGCATGATCGGCCATCTCTCGGAGCGCCACCGCGCCTTCGGCTGGGCCGCGGCAAGGCTCGACGACCTCGTCAACTGGCCGGCCTCGCGGCTGACCGGGCTGATGTTCATCGCCGCCGCCGCCCTGGTGCCGGGCGCCTCCGCAGCCTCGGCCTGGCGGGCGTTTCGGCGCGACGCGCGGCGGCATCGCTCGCCCAATGCCGGCTGGCCCGAAGCCGCGATGGCCGGCGCGCTCGGCTTGCGGCTCGCCGGCCCGCGCAGCTATCGCGGCGTCGTCGTCGACGATCACTGGATGGGCAACGGCCGCGCCGAGGCAACGGCCGAGGATATCGACCGCGCGCTGACGCTCTATCGGGTCGCCAGCGTTGGCGCGCTGGCGGTGCTCACCGCATTTGGATTGCTGGTGGCTTCAGTGGGCGGCTAGCTAATACAGCGTTTCCGAAGCTGGAGACATTTCGATTGGTAGCGACCATTAACAACAATTGTCATTCCCCGATGTGCAATTGCACATCTGAGGGCGCGCTCTTGCGCGAGCCCGGAATCCATAATCCCCGCCGGGAGTATGGATTCCGGGCCTGCGCCTCAAGTCGGCTATCGCCGACTGAAGACGCATCCCGGAATGACAAACGATGGATCATAAGATCGGTCCCCTGGAATCGGTGGTCTAGTAGGCCGCGCGCCTCACCGCGCGAGCTCGAGCATCTTGTCGACGTCGATATGTGCTTCGAGATGCGCGGCCAGCGCATCGAGGGTGTGCTCGACCAGCGCTTCGTAGGCGAGCGAACTCGGCGGCGCGCCGAGCCGGGCGAGCCAGGCGGCGCGCTGCGCATCGGCGGCGAACAGGCCGTGCAGATAGCAGCCGAAGATGCGGCCGTCGGCCGAGACCGCGCCGTCCAGCCTTCCGTCGTCGAACCGCAGCAGCGGCCGCTCGGTTCCGGCGCCGCTGGTGCGGCCGATATGCATTTCATAGCCCGACACCGCGACGCCGTCGGCCACGCTGGTTCCGTTGACCGCGACCAGCGACTTGTCGCCGCCAAGTTCGGTCGTGACCTCGAGCAGGCCGAGGCCTTCGGCCGATCCCGGCGGTCCTTCGATCCCGTCGGGGTCGGCAATGCTGGTTCCGAGCATCTGGTAGCCGCC
>Ga0182030_10023688_pt1 | contig 11333 bp, 8 predicted proteins | sample 812S3MmetaG_FD_121299 | JGI IMG/M metagenome (GOLD analysis project Ga0182030, IMG submission 121299) | Permafrost microbial communities from Stordalen Mire, Sweden - 812S3M metaG (Illumina Assembly) | ecosystem: Environmental > Terrestrial > Soil > Wetlands > Permafrost | place: Sweden...
AAGATTGGCCTGATAACCACCAAGGGTCATCGCGATGTCATCCATATTATGCGCGGGTCGCGCGGCCTCGGCGGACGCGATATGCGCGAACTGGTCCACTTTCCAGAGAGTCATAAGCCGACGCCCATTGTGCCGAAGCGTCTGATCGCTACGGTGTCCGAGCGGGTCGATTGTTTCGGCAATGTCGTGGTTCCATTAAACGAGCAAGATGCGGAGAGCGCCATCCGCAACCTTATCGCCCAAGGGGTCGAGGCAATTGCTATCTGCTTTCTTTGGTCGTTCTTGCGTCCGGATCATGAGCGGCGCGTGCAGGACATGGTGCGGCGCATTGCCCCCGACGTATTCGTGACCTGCTCTGCCGATCTCGTGCCGAAGTGGGGCGAATACGAGCGGACGACAGCGGTAACCATTAATGGCTATATCGGCCCGTTAACCGCTGGATATCTTCGAGACCTCGATCAGCGGTTGAAGTCGCTCGGTCTCCAACAGCCGTTGCAGATCACGCAATGCGGTGGCGGCACCATTTCGGTTGAAACCGCCATGTCCGCTCCTATTCTGACGCTGGATTCCGGCCCTGTTTCGGGGGTCACCGGTTCGGCATATCTTGGCAAAGTCATGGGCCAGGCCAACATCATCACAACGGACATGGGGGGAACATCTTTTGATGTGGGCGTCGTGCATAACGGCGAACCTGCCTATTCCTTTGTGAGCAATGTCAATCAATACGAGTACTTCATCCCAAAAGTAGATATTCAGGCGATCGGCGCTGGCGGGGGCAGTCTCGTCCGGGTTGATGAAGCCACTCGCACGCTGCGCGTAGGTCCGGACAGCGCGGGCGCGAAGCCCGGACCCGTTTGTTACCGGCGTGGTGGCAGCACGCCGACAGTCACAGATGCGGATGTCGTGTTGGGGTTTATAGATCCCGACAGATTTGCAGGTGGCCGTATGAAGCTGGACAAAGCGGCCGCTGCTGCCTCCATTGAAGCACTGGGTCAGCGGATCGGCATGGATGCTCTTGAGTGCTCCAGTGGAATCGCCAAGATAGTCGAGTTCCAGATGGCCGACCTCATTCGCAAGATGACCGTCGGCAAGGGACTTGATCCGCGCGACTTTGTACTGTACGCATTTGGTGGCGCCGGGCCATTGCATGCGGGAGTGTTCGCGCGCGAACTGGGGGTACAGAAAGTGGTAATACCGCAGGGGGGTACCGCGTCCACCTGGTGCGCTTTTGGGGCTGCTGCGGCGGAAATTCTGCATATCCACGAGCGCGTTGACATCTCGGCGTCCCCACTCGACGCCGCGCGCGTCAATCTGGCGCTCGAGGGACTTGAGCAGATTGCATTGCGGCGGTTTGCTGCGGAAGGCATACCGACGTCTCGGCAACGACTAGCTTTTTCCGTCGACATTCGCCACAAGGGTCAGATCAACGAGGTAGAGGTCATGCTTGGCGCTACGCGGGTTGCGGGCGATTTCGAGCCGATGCTGCGAGAGAACTTCTATCGCACATACGAAGCGCTTTATGGCGGTGGGTCCGCATTGCGGAGTGCTCGCCTGGAGCTTGTGACATTTCGATTGCGAGCCCGTGCGCAAACGCCACAGCCCCAGATCCGCAGTACCCAGGATAGTTACGATGTCATCGCCCCAAGTGCGATGTTGCCCCGACGAGCGATTTACTGGGATGAAGTGAAGGGTAAGCTCGATACGGCCGCATACGACGGTACGCGTCTCCGGCCCGGCAATTCGATCATCGGTCCCGCGGTCGTAGAGACACCGGACACGACGGTGGTTGCGCGTCCGGGTCAGCACCTCAGCGTCGATTCCTACGGGAATTTCGAGCTGTTTGTAAATAGTGCCGTGTCCGGTAGACGGGGATAGTCATGCTAAAAATCAGCGAAATCCGGAACGTTGCATTCGATGGGGTGAATCAACCGTATGTGCCACCCAAGACCTTGCGCATTGCGCCGCAGCTGCGACTTCATCGCAAGTGTGAGCACGACTTAGATCCTGTGACCTTCGAGGTCATACGGCATAATCTGTGGAACATCAACGAAGAGCACGGTGCGACGATTCAGCGCATATCCGGGTCACCGGTTGCGGTTTATGCGCTTGATCTGAACCCCTCGATTCTCACCGAGGATGCCGAGTTCGTCTATTTCGGTCCCTATATGCAGTACATGTCGGGTGTGACCGACACTCAGGTCAAATGGATCCTAGAGTACCGCAGCGATAACCCAGGGATTCGTGACGGTGACATGTTTCTGGCCAATGATCCGTGGGTGGGAGCCGCGCATCAGATGGACGTCATGCTGATCTGTCCGGTTTTCTGGCAGGGGGAGCTGTTCTGCTGGGTGACCAACTGTCTGCACCAGTACGACATTGGCGGAATTACGCCTGGTAGCTTCTGCCCCTCGGCACGTACTGCATTCGATGAAGGTCTTTTGATTCCGCCCATCAAGATCATTGAAAACGAGCAGATTCGGCGCGACATCGAAGAACTCTACCTTCGATCATCGCGTAAGCCGGAGATGGTGGCTCTCGACTTTCGGGCACAAATGGCTGGCAATATCTCTGCGCGGCAACGCATTCTGCAGCTCATCGAGCGCTACGGAGATCGAGTCGTCAAAGGGGTCATGAAACGCCTGTTGGACAATGGCGAGCAAGCCTTCTTGGCCAAAATGCGACGCTTGCCCGACGGCACGTGGCGAGATCGCTCGTACATCGAGTGCTGCCGGCCTGGGGACCGTGGTGTCTATCCGGTGTCGGTGACATTGCATAAGCGGGGTGAGCAGCTAATCTTCGAAAACGACGGAACGGCATTACAACAAGGCGCGATGAACGCCACGTATTCGGGCTGGCGTGGTTCGATCATGGTTGCGCTCAATCAACTGCTCTGCTGGGATCAGTTTTTCTCGGTAGGCGGCGCGTTGCGTCACGTTGAATTCGATCCTACTCCGGGTACGCTAAACTGTGCCGCATTTCCAGCGTCGGTGTCGACGGCCCCCACGCAAGCAATGGAGATCTCGCTGTACCCCGCTTACAATGTGCTCTCAAAACTGATGTATAGCGATCCGGCGATGCGTAAGGATGTGATGTGCATTGGAGGTACCAGCCAATGGCCGACGACCATCTTCAGAGGCGTCGATCAATGGGGCGAACGCTTTGGATATCTTCTAATCGACCCTATCGGGGGAGCCATTGGAGCCTTCTCTGGCGCGGATGGCATATCGACTGGGGGTCAGTCACGAACTCCTATTTGCAAGCTGCCGAACATCGAGCACACCGAGCAAAGTTTTCCACTGCTGTTCCTGTACCGCAAAGAAATGCGAGACTCCGGTGGGCCGGGAAAATACCGAGGCGGCCTCTCTGCGGAAAGCTGCTTCATCCCGCATAACACAAGCGCAATCGTCCAGGATACCTTGTCATCAGGCAATGCGGTGCCGACATCGACCGGTATGATGGGGGGTTATCCCGGCACGACCAATTCCTACCGATTCATTCGCGGCAGCGATATAAGCCAGCGCCTGGTCGATCGCAATATGATCGATGATATCAGCGAACTCGCCGGCGAGGAGATTACGCTGCAGCTTCGGCAGGAGGGATTCGAGCAGCGACCGAGCGATGTATACGCCGTTCTCTGGTCAGCGGCCGGCGGGTTTGGCGACCCCACGGAGCGCGATCCGCAGCTGGTGCTCGATGATTGGCTCAATGACGCAATCACTTGGGCGTCGGCGGAGAATATATATGGCGTACTGATTGATCAGGCCTCAGCAACGGTCGATACGCAGCGCACGACCGAGCTGCGAGCTCGGCTGCGAAGGCAGCGAGTCGAGCGGCATAACCAGCCGCGCCGTCTAATGACCGGCCCGGTGTCCATGCGTGTTACAGAAAACATGAATATCATTGAGGAGCACGGCGCTGCCTTCTATGCGTGTGTCAAGTGCGGGGGTGAGTTGGGGTCCGTCGGATCCAACTATAAAAGGTGCTGCATACGGGAAGACAGAAGCGTCAAGCACGCCGTGCCGCTCTCCGGTGACCCAGCGCGATTCATTGATGAGAGGCCAGTGTTCCGGCAATTCTTTTGCCCTACTTGCGGGGCCCTGATTGAAAACGAGGTAGCTATCGAGACCGACCCATTGCTTCACGATATCGCCTTGGATCCTGCCACGATAAAGTCGGTGGGTCAGGGCGACGCAAAGGCTGCGGGATCGCGCGATGCGGTCTCGTCCGCTCAATGAACGATAGCTTGTTCCGTTGCGGAGCCTCGCCCGCGGCGGACCGTAACGACTCATTGACCGCGAAGGCTCGCCGATCGAACGGTCCGGTCATTGATCTACACTGTCACGTGCACATTCATGCCGCCGATAAACTGCTGGAAAGTAGCGTTGCCGCACGCGCAGAACCCATGCTGACATTCGCCAATGTGGCGACGCGGGAGACAAACAAGGCGCAGATGCAGACTGTGAACGCGAAGCTCACATCGGTGCCCGAGCGACTAGCGGACATGGATCGTTTGGGGATCGACGTGCAAACCCTGTCGCCGTCACCATTTCAGTTCTGCTACTGGGCGCCGCCAGAGCAGGGGATGGCAGCCGCGAGGTGTGTCAACGACGGGATCGCCTCGATGGTTGCGAGCGCTCCTGAACGATTTGTCGGCCTCGGCACGGTTCCTATGCAGGCGCCGGAGCTCGCCGTAACCGAATTGGAACGAGTGGTGCGAGAGCTTGGACTGCGAGGCGTTGAGATTGCGACCAATGTTCAGGGAGAGGAGTTGTCGCACCAGCGGTTCCGTCCAGTCTTTGCCAAAGCGGAAGAACTCGGAGTCTTGGTATTCTTGCATCCCAACGGATTCAGCGATGGTCGGAGGCTCGCTGACCACTATTTCATCAACATCATTGGCAATCCACTGGATGCTACAATAGCGGTCAGTCATCTGATCTTCGATGGCGTACTCGATGCGCTGCCCGGTCTGAAACTTTGCGTCGCGCACGGCGGCGGCTTTCTGCCAGCATACGCTGGCAGAATGGATCATGCTCATGCCGCGCGTCCAGACTGCCGCCGCTGCATCCAACAGAATCCCACGAGCTATCTGCGGCGCCTGTTCTTCGACACGGTAGTGTTCAGCGCGGTGCAACTGGAATACTTGATTCGGGAGTATGGTGCGGACCGCATCGTTTTAGGAACCGATTACCCGTACGATATGGCCGAGGCAGATCCTTTGGGGCTGATGAGCCGCGTCACAAATCTAAGTGAAAGTGAAAAGTCCGCAATCCTCGGAGGCAATGCCGCACGCCTGTTGGGATTAGGTGCCGACCATGCGTCTGCGGCCCTTCGTTTTAAGGGGGGCGTTGTCCCGTGAGAGCCTGCCATCGCATCGTCTGCGCCTGAGTCAACAAGGGTATTCGGGGGCCTGGCACGAAATCATGCGCTTTCAGAAACTGGATCTTAATCTTCTCGTAGCACTTGATGCGTTACTAAGCGAGCAGCAGGTCACACGCGCCGGGGAGCGTATCCAATTGAGTCAACCGGCGATGAGCGGGGCACTCGGGAGACTGCGCGCGCACTTTGGCGACGAGCTCATTATTAAACTGGGCCGGAAGATGGTGCTTACCCCGCTTGCTGAGAGTCTCCACAAGCCGGTCCGCGATACGCTACTACTGGCGCAGGCCGTGATGGATATGAAACCGGTTTTTGAGCCGGCGTCGTCGCATCGCCACTTTTCAATTGTTGCGTCCGACTTCGTAGATCGGATTTTGATAGGCGACGTGCTTCGGGCACTTGCCGTCTCGGCGCCGACGCTCGTAATCGAGCTACTTGATCCAATGGGCGGAAAAATGCTGGAGGATCTTGATCGAGGTGACGTCGACTTGCTGATTGTGCCGGCACATTATGCCTCCAGTGAGCACCCCATGGAGGTGCTATTTCGAGATCAGCTGACGTGTATCGCTTGGTCCGAACATCCAACCATCGGCGGAAATCTGAGTCTCGATCAGTATCTGGAGATGCACCATGTCGCTATGAACTTTGGACGCGCACGCCTCCAGAGTTTGGAAGGGGAGTTCTTGCAGGGTCTGGGATATCGTCGCAAGGTGGCCATATGGACGTCGAGTTTCATCGCGTTGCCACAGCTTGTCGTGGGCACGGATCGAATCGCGACCGTCCCGCGCCTGCTCGCCGACGAGTTCAGTAAGACGCTACCGCTTAGGGTCTTGGACTCACCGGTGGAATTTCCAGAGGTGGTCGAGGTTATGCAATGGCATCAATTTCGCGAGAACGACCCCGGTGTCGCTTGGTTGCGCACCACGCTTCATGCCGCCGCGGCCTATCTCAAACAAGACGTGGGCACGGCTTGCAACGCAGAACGCCAGACTCTCTCGAGAACATAAAGCGCCAAAATCCGCTCTATTAGATCGACCGCCGGCAAAGACATGGGTGTCACGCCATAACCTCGCTGACTGCGAACCATTGCGGGATCCGACCCTCACCTGAGGGCAATCGAATAGCCTTGCTGCGGCCATATTCACGCAATGTCTGCAGTGCATGTTCCCGGCCATAACCGCTGGCTTTCGCGCCACCGAACGGAGTACCGAGGATGGCGCGATAATAGTTATTAGCGAACACTACGCCTACATTTAACCGGCGGGCGGCGCGCATAAGTAATTGAGTATCGCGCGAGTAGATGCCCGCCACTAGGCCGAACTCAGTATCGTTTGCTATTTGAATGGCTTCATCGAATGTCTCAAAGGGGGTCACGAAGGTCACTGGGCCGAACACTTCCTCCCTGGCGACTCGCATCGATGGCTTGACCCCAGTAAAAAGTGTGGGCGGTACGAAAAAGCCCGACGCGAGACGCGGGTCAGTCGGCAACTGGGCCTGAGCGGCGATCGTAGCACCTTCCTGCTGACCTAGCTCGATGTAGCGCTGCACCCGCTGCTGGTGCGCTCGCGTTACAAGCGGCCCCACGTGTGTTTGCGGGTCCGATCCGTCGCCGACCTTGAGGCGGCCCATTGCGCGTCCCAGTCTTGCAACGAATTCGTCATGAATGGTCCTGTGCACCAACAGCCGCGACGCAGCGGTACAAGCCTCTCCCTGATTAAAAAATGCGGCGTCGATGGCCCCCGCAAGTGCCGCATCGAGATCGGCGTCGGCAAAGACAATGAAAGCGTTCTTCCCCCCAAGTTCTACAAGGGCAGGCGTAACGTTCTCAGCAGCGAGCTTGAGTACGGAGCGCCCAGTTGGCGTCGATCCCGTGAAAGATAGTTTTGCGACCAGGGGGTGTCGGGCAAGCGCGCTGCCCGCAACAGAACCGTGTCCAGGCACAACGCTCAGGACATCAGGCGGTAACACAACCTGCAGCAACTCGACGATCCTCATGATCGTCAACGGCGCCTGTTCGCCTGGCTTGAGTACGACCGTGTTACCAACGGCAAGCGCCGGGGCTGCCTTGGCGCCGGTGTGAATCGGCGGCCAGTTGAAGGGGATGATACCCGCAACTACTCCATACGGCTCAAGCAGAACCAGGTTATGAATAACGCCGCCATCGTGAAACTCGCCGGCAAGCTTATCGATGGCGGAGCCGAAGTATTCAAATGAGCCAATCAGCAGCTCAATATCATACGGTCGCGACTGCGTGTAAGGCTTGCCGTTCTCGAGAGTTTCCAAAGCCGCCAGTTCATCAGCATGGCGACGCAACAGGGCGGCGCATTCGAGCAGTAGGCCGCCACGCTCGCGGGGTGTGAGCCACCGCCAATGCTGCTCATAGGCACGTTGTGCTGCTTTTACAGCGGCATCGATCTCGGGCTCACCGCAGCCCTGTACGATCGCGATGACCTCGCCTGTCGCGGGGTTCTCAACCGAAAATCGGTCTTCGGGGCGGCCTGACGACCAACGGGTCTCGCGACATGCGGAAGTGCCTATCACGTCAGGACGGCCATAAGTCGCTCTTTGGATTACGCCGCAACTGCGCGATCGCGATATTTGTCCTGAAGCGCGCGCGATCGGCGACCACACTCTTCGGCAATCTTTCTACGCTCCGGCGATAGAAATTGATACGGGGGCAGAGCTGGACCCGGTTTGAGGTAACCAGCAGCAGCGAAGCGCGCCTTCATGAAGGGTACCTTATCCAAGTGCCATGCTTCGAAGTTGTGATTTGGAATGAGTCCCTCGTAACAATGGCTAATTTCGCGTGTGAGTCCTTCTGCCTCCGACCATCGTGACCCCGCTAGGGCATCTCGAAGCGCCATCACGGGAGCAGGTCCACCGCACACTAAGCTCGACCAACACGTATCGTAGCCGTACAGGCGTGCGGCGATATACCAATCGAATTCGCCCGGTAGAAGCTTAATATGTCCAGCAACGGCCTCGATATCGGCGTTATAAGAATTATCGGTCAGTCCAGATATGTTGAGACGAGTGCGGTACTTGGCCGCAATAATCTGGGGAATCTTCGCCATCTCTCGATAGACCACTGTCGAGATCGGCCTTCGGAAGGCCTCCGGATCGTCGTATACGATGATGTTTACTTCCGGGCAACCTTGCGCTACGTCTCGGTAAAAGCGCAGGGTGTTTTCATCGGACAAGGGTGACATCATCGGACGTCCAAGCATGAGTCCCTGCGCTCCCATGTCACGAAAGGCCCGCGCACGCGCTACGGTGTCTCGGGTATTAAGAGTCGTGGCGCCTGCGAAGACCGGGACGCGGCTAGCTGCGGCCTGTATGACTGTCCGCGTGAAAAGCTCTAGCTCCTCCCATCGCAGCGATGCCACTTCGCCGAACGTTCCATTGAGGCAAAGGGCGCTCACTCCATCCCGAATAAGCGCGTCGGCGGCGCGAGCTGTCTCGTCGACGTTAATGGCATTCTGAACCGTGTAGTCGACAGGGCCGTCCTTCACGGGCGTTAGCAGATAGCCGACCACGCCGCGAAGCTCACTAGAGCTCATCAGATCGATTTGTTTCTTGGGCATAGGAAATCCGGTTTGCTTTTTAATGTGGGACGGTGCTAACGGGGCATCCTAGCAAGGCCCATTTCCGCAAGAATGGCGAGGGTCTCCGGACCGAAGGGGGGAACGGGCTGACTGATCAATGTTTCAAACGGTGTACCGGCTTCGTATCGCCTTATCCACTCTTCGGGGTCCATTCGGACCCCCAAGGTGTTCCGTGCATACTCGTCACTTTCAAAAAACTCATTGAGTGCTTCATCGGTCGGAAAATTCTCGACCTGCAGCTCGACGCGGTTGGCATCCGGATCTTGGTAATAGAAGGATGTCGTAATACGGTGGTTTATGGTCCACCGCGGCACGATTCCCTGCGCCTTAAGTCGGCTGTAAACGGAAAGAAGCTCTCCAATATCACGATAGGTATAGGAGACGTGATCCACGCCACAGGCGTCGACGGCTCTGTCAGAGAGGTAGGGTACGTTGACGATCGCTAGACGATGATTCTCGGCATCGTACGTCAGGAAGCACATGCTCGGCCCCTCTTGCACCACACGCGCCTGTAATACGGCTTTGTACCAGGTGACCATCGCATCGAATCTCGCCGTCTTGATAACGAAGTGTGCAAATTTCCAAGGCACGATGCGAGTCGGTAGCTTCGGAATGGATCTTACCGGTGCCGTTACGCTATTCATGCTCATGCCTCACAAGAGTCCGTGTGGTCGACATTTGGTTTGTGCCTAAAGAGCCCATATTTAGCCTATCTGTGTCGCTGCCGACGAGAAATGGTCGATGCTTGCCGCTCACGAAAAGTTTCCAACAGCATGGCCATCAACGCGGAACGCGATTCACGCTTAGAACAATACGGCAAGCCCGGCTACCGTCGTGTGATCCAGGATGATCAACCGCTCCTTTAACTTCCAATCGCCACCACTGCGTCGCCACTTGTCCTCTCGGGCGCCCACTAGCATGTGCTCCCTTGATCCGACGTGACTGCGGAACAGCAGGAAGTTAGAGGCTACTTCGTAAATCCCATCGGTCGAAGCCACGACTCGAACATTCGAAACGAAATGCCGTACTCGTGCGGGTGGTTCGTCGGTATACGTGGCCCCGGTTTGTATACGCTTCACCCGGTATACCAGTCCCTGATGATCTTCATCTAGGTGAGCCATCTGCCCAGGGCGCCAGAAGTCCTCCTTGCCACGAGCACGATCCAAGCGCACGGGTGCCCAGTAATGGACGTCATTTGACATCAGCTCGAGCCATTCATCTAGGCAGTTGTGATCTAGAAGCCAAGCCTCGCGGTATAGCAAGTCCTCTATCTCCGCGCGTAGTTCGCGATACGCCTGATTTTTCACTTGAAGTTGTGCGCTCATGGTGTCATCAACTGCCGCCAGCGCTCATAAAACCCGAACATACCGGCCTCTGATGGTGTTGAATCTATCAGCCCCGGGCGCTCCGTCTCCCGACGACCGGTCTCCGAGCCAAGTTGGTAGTTCAGCGGATACTGCGAGCGGTAGAAGCCGCCAATAGGTTCCTGGCATCCACTCCACATTTCGGAGTCGTCCATATCAAACAGCCCCGCAGCCGTAAAACTTCTAATGTTGAGATCGCGTGACATCTTTTGACGCCATTCGGGAGCGTCGGCATCCGCGGCAGTCCAAAACCAAATGTCGGTTTGCGTAGGGCTTCTAGGCTGGGTGACCCTAAATCCAATAGAACCGAGAAATGAAATGAAGGCGAAGTTCGGAAATACAGTACCGACCGCGCCACACACCGTAAGCTCTGCTTGCTTGGGTGTCAGGATCTGAGCGGCCTGCGTCCGAACGCCCGCCTCATAGGGCTCGAATGACTCCGAGACGTCAGGAGGAACGGTGGGTGATAGATTGATCCAGCTATGACCTTGCGGTGTCCTGACTTCAAAGTCCTGCTCGTAGGGAGCCGCTTTGGCGAATTGACCGGGTTTACCGAGAAACCCCAACCTGCCCACGGACGAGTGCACGATGGGGGCGTGATAATTGTCTCCAGAAAGCTGTTCGCACACGAATTTCCAATTGGTATTGATAGTCCACTTCTGGACACCGGGGAATATGACGCGTCCTTGTGGGGTTCGTTTCAGCTGAGTGTCCATGTACCATTTAATGTCACCGAGATACTGCTCGAGTTCAGACGCGCTATCGTCGAAGCAGCCGAAGACGAAGCCGGCATAGGATGAAACACGCGGCACGGGGATCAGGCCCCAGGCCGAGGGGTCAAATGTGGAGCTGTACTTCTGCGGTTCGGGGCGACCAACCAGATCTCCGTTCGAGCTATAAGTCCAGGCATGGTACGGGCAAGTAATGCGTGAGGCGCTGCCTTCGTCCAGTCGGCATATTTTCATACCGCGGTGACGGCATGAATTGA
>Ga0182030_10023690_pt1 | contig 11331 bp, 11 predicted proteins | sample 812S3MmetaG_FD_121299 | JGI IMG/M metagenome (GOLD analysis project Ga0182030, IMG submission 121299) | Permafrost microbial communities from Stordalen Mire, Sweden - 812S3M metaG (Illumina Assembly) | ecosystem: Environmental > Terrestrial > Soil > Wetlands > Permafrost | place: Sweden...
CTTTCGGTACACCAACCTTAGCCAAGGCCAAGCCCTCCGTTACAAACCTAATTTACACAATGTAAAAAGCAATTCTAGCCCGCTATATGACGTTTTGATATGCTCTTGATATTGTTTTAGTTTAAAATAATGCCTTTGACCTTTTGAGCAATCTCTCAGCGATCTGTGTATCGCTATCTGTGATACTTCTTCCGCGCATTAGGCAAGCGTCGAATTTCATAGTAGTCTGCTTGTCTGACGCGCGGGCGATGACCTTGAGACCTTGATAACATTAGCCCGCGTATCAAAATTTGGATTCTCCATACACTCGAAGAAGATAGTCAAATGACAGTTTCAGTAGCAAATAGCATGAATGACCTAATCGCTCTGTGCAAACGCCGGGGCTTTATTTTCCCTAGCTCCGAAATCTATGGTGGACTGCAAGGTCTGTACGACTACGGTCCACTCGGAGTAGAGCTGAAGAATAATTTGAAAAACGCCTGGTGGCGTTCGATGGTTTATGAGCGTGATGATGTCGAAGGACTTGATTCATGCATTTTGACGAACAAGCTCACCTTAAGACATTCAGGGCATGAAGCTACTTTTACAGATCCTCTTGTCGATTGCAGGGACTGTAAGAGCCGCTGGAGAGCCGATCACGTTAATGGCAAATGCCAGAAGTGCGGCTCCACCAATCTTACTGACCCGCGCCCTTTTAACATGATGTTCAAAACCACGGTCGGTCCAGTTGTGGATGAAGAGTCGTATGCTTATCTGCGCCCCGAAACGGCGCAAGGCATTTTCACCAATTTTAAAAATGTGCTGGATTCAACTTCTCGCAAATTGCCTTTCGGCATTGCCCAGATTGGTAAGGCTTTTCGAAACGAAATTACCCCACGCAATTTTATTTTCCGTGTGCGTGAATTCGAGCAGATGGAATTAGAATTTTTCGTCGAGCCTGGCACTGACATGGAATGGCATGAGCGTTGGGTAGAAACTCGCATGAACTGGTGGAAAGAGCAAGGACTTTCGGAAGCCAATTTGCAGGTTTTGCATCAAAAATCAGAAGACCTTTCTCATTACAGCAAAGCCACGGTCGATATTCTCTATCGCTTTCCGCATGGTCTGGAAGAACTGGAAGGAATTGCCGATCGCACTGATTACGATTTGGGCTCGCATAGCAAAAATCCAGAGGACATGAGCTTGAGCGCGCATGTTTCGCCAAATATCGACTCCACAGAAAAATTGATTATTCGCGACACTGTTTCGAACAAAGCCGTGGTTCCGTTTGTGATCGAGCCTTCAGCCGGAGTCGATCGCGGTGTGCTTGCTGTTTTGACTGAAGCTTTCACCAAAGAGACATTAGAAAATGGCAGCGAGCGTATTGTCTTAAAATTAAAACCGCATTTGTCGCCCATTAAAGTGGCGGTAATTCCGCTTGCCAAAAATAATCCAGCGATTGTGGAAAAAGCGCTGCAGATCAAAAAAGATTTGCAGAAACTGGGACTCGGTCGCATTTTGTTCGAGAATACAGGTAACGTGGGCAAAGGGTATCGACGCCATGATGAAATTGGTACTCCAATTTGCGCCACAATCGATTTCGAATCGATTGAACAGACGCCTTCATCAGTGACAATTCGCAACCGCGATACAACCGCTCAAGAGCGTATTGAAGTCTCTAATCTGGTCAACTACGTGCGTGACTTCTATCAGGCGCAGTCTTAAATACAGTCTGAAAGCAAAAAAATGAAAAAGGGCTCGATTCGCGTCGAGCCCTTCCTTCTAATTTTGACCAAACGCCAGTCAGATAGTTAGCCGCGATTCCAGGTCGTCACGTATTTATTTTGCTGCACGCGGGTGGGTGCCTGATAGCCCTGACGGACATAAATATATTTGCTGTATGGATTGTCTGCTGCGGCTGGCTCGGCGTCAGCTTCTACAGAACCACTGAACATAGGCGTTGGACCGATTGACGGAACATACGCTGGCGGCGGTGGAACGAAATATTGATTGTAGTGGTGGGCGATCAAGTGCTTTTTGGTTTTAGCGGTAGCACCCTGGGCTTGAGTTGTCAGGCCGACGGTGCAAGCCAGAGTGGCGACCGACATGAACTGAAAGAAGTTCTTGAAATGCATCGAGACCCCCGCAGAAGACGAATTAGCGACACGAGCACTCGCATGTACTCATATCGAGAAGTACAGCAGTATAACTTGAATGGATCATACCACTGCCTTCACAAGCTTAAACCATCTTCAGCTAAGGGGGCTCGAAACGAGTCAAGAGTCGTTCGAGGACCTAGTGAAACCAGTGATTCTCGGCGCGGGTCTTGCGTTTTTGCTCGATTGAATCAACACTTGCGCCATTTACAGGATCCCAGGTGCCAATAGATTCTCCGTACCAGGCTTTAATATCCTGGACAGTGCCATCCATTATTCGTTTACTTTTTCCATTTTTGGAATCAGCGTCACCGTTTACAGAAGCAGCAGTAGCTTCTGTATAGGCTTTTAGGTTTTTTTGGTCAATATCTCCGGCGGCATGAGCCAGATCGTTGACGAAGTTTGCAATTTCATCCTGCGGAGCCGGGTCGGCACCAATTCTTGCCAATCGTTCTTTCGCCAGGTCTCGTAAATTCTGTTTCCATGGGCGTCCGTCAACCGATGGATCTTCAACTGGCTCAGTTTGAGCCTGCTTATTGAATATCGAGACGAGTTTATTTAGTCTCAGCCGTATGGCGCTAAGCATAGTCGTTCTCCAGAGTGGGCACTATCCATTCATGCCGCGCTCGAACTCTTTAATAACGTCTAGCGGATAAATTCTAACTTTTAATGTGAAGGGTTTTAAACGCGTGTCCTGGTAGCAGTTTCAGGGTCAGCACTAAACTCTGCGCTGACAGGGCTCAATGAGCCTGAGCTCAATGCTGAGCTTACAAGAGACAATTGCGGCGCCTCTTTTGCCACTGGCAAATCAAGCTGCAGCTGGTCTTCATAGGGCGGCTCGAAGCAATGAATGCACCGTGCTTCATACTGCGCGTCACCGACCAGGATTTGCTCGCTGGAATGAACAAGACGTTGCGTGCGACAGGCAAAATCACTGCCACATTTGCGACAGACAGCTAGCAACTTATCCACTCTGTCGGCAAGCGCTAACATGTGCGGGACAACACCAAAGGGCCTGCCGCGGTAATCCAGGTCGAGCCCCGAGGCTATGAGCTTTTTCTTCTGTCTTAAAAGATTGAGAACGACATCTATAAGATCGTCGGAGAAAAATTGACTTTCATCAATGCCGATTACTACAGCTTGCGATGAGTATTTGAGGATGTCTCGCGGAGAATCCACGACTATCGCCTGCGACGCCAGACCATTGCGTGATTCAACCAGATTTGGACGTGAGCGCGTGTCGGTCGCCGGGCGGACAATAATGGTAGGTAGGTAAGCCAGGCGAGCACGCTCGATACGACGAATCAATTCACTTGATTTACCGGCGCTCATACAGCCGACGATTATCTCAAAACGGTATCCACTGAACATATCTGTTTTGTTCCCCGAAAAATCGTACGCGGCTCATAGCCATACTTTGCGCCTTAACCGAGCCTTAATAGTAGCGAAGATCGGACTCAGACTCCATGTCTATTTAGTTTCATATTTCTTTATTTGATTTCTGAGACTTCTTCTTAGATTTGATTTGTATTTTGGCGAACATTTTGTCCGCGCTACAAGAACAGCCGCTCATAGTTATTGTGGTATCGCTTGCGGTGCGCGCATCGACCATCAAGTCTTTGTTTCGCGCGAAATATTTTTATTGGAAGTAATCTGTCCAGGGCGAGTCAGTGGGCGCAAATACATGCTTTTTTCAAAAGCTTCTCTGGTCATCAAATTTTGTTGTAAAACCAATTCTTCTATAGTTTTGCCACTGCGTGCTGATTTAGAAAGAACTTGCACGGCCTTCTCTTCACCAATATGTTCTATCAATATCAAAGCTACATTTTCGCTATTGAGCAAGACTTTGCGACATTGTGCTTGATCGGCTGTGACTTGAGCCAGACATTTTTGATTGAATGCCTGCAGCGTCAACTTCAGCAATTCAATCGAACCCAAAATAGACTCGGCAATCAAAGGCAAGTTAGGGTTGTTTTCCAGCTGTCCACCTTGAGCACATAAAGAAACTGTATTTTCGCTGGAGATGACCTGAAATGAAGCCATAATTAGCGAATTCAACAATATATGATTCTCGCGATTAGACAGTGGTGCGGGCATCACCTGGCTGATTTGAGTTGGCATTTTTATCTCACCGAAACCACCGGAAGGACCGGAGTTGAGCAGGCGCAAGTCGTTGCCGATTTTGACCAGCTCGAGGGCCAGCAGTTTGAGAGCACCTGCATAGCGCACGTAATCTGCCATCGATTGAGTAATGCGGAAATAGTCATCTGGTGGTCGAATCGGCAAACCCGTCAATTGACGAAGTTGATTCAAGGTTTTTTCAGTGAAATCGGCGCGGGTCCCCAATCCAGAGCCGACATAAGCGGCTCCCAAATTGAGTTCAAATAATTCCGAGGCCGCTTCTTTTAATTGTCGTAGGGCTTTTTCAATAGCAGTAGCATAAGCATTGAATTCCTGACCAAGCGTCACCGGAAGAGAATCTCTAAGTGATATTCGGCCCACTTTGACGATGCGCTCAAATTCGAGAGATTTGCGCCGCAGCAGCCTCTCGAGATCGAGTAACACCAATTCCAAATCGCGCATGCTCAACAAAATTGCAATGCGAATAGCACTGGGATAGATATCATCGTTTGTCTGATTGAGATTGACGTGTTTAATTGGATGCACGTATTCGAATTGGCCGATTTTGCCGCCCAGTGTTTCATTGGCACGATTGGCCAAAACTTCGTTAATGTTATCGACGAGACAGCTTCCCGAGCCGACAAAGCGATCTGTCAAAAATTGATCGCGAAATTGTCCTGAAATTATCTCATCGCAGCATTGTCGAATCGATCTGCTTGTAATCAGCTCCAGTGCGCCAATTTCAAAATTGGCAATGGCTGCTGCTTTTTTGATCATGAGCAAAGCGTCGAGCAAATGCTGGCGCGATGAGCCTGGCTGGTTGATTGCCGATTCTCGCGCTCTTGCTGTTTGGCATCCCCAGTAGGCTCCAGCGGGGATTTGGACCTCGCCGAATTGATCCTTTTCGATGCGCTGATTGTCTTTTTTAGTCATGATTATTCGATTGAAAGTGTCTCAATTCTAGGCGATAAACACCATCTTGCCATTTGTCTGGCAGGGCAAAAGAGTTAGCACATTGTAATTTTCAATGTTCATACTCGAGAGTTCTTACAAGCAGGCAAAGGGAACTTTCCTGTTAGACTGGGGTTTATGAGTGATAATGCATCTACAAATATTTTGCCAGATTCGCAAGATGGTACTTCTTGCAAGGTGTGCGAAAAGAGTCTGTGTCTGCGCCAACAAGTAGTTAATTACGTTCTGGGACACGACGAAGAATTATTTTGTTTGTCTTGTCTTGGCGCGCAAAACCAGTCTGGCGCAGCCGAACTCGTCGCCGACGTGCGCGAATATATTCTTGGACGCGAATGTTTTGCCAAAGAATGGAAGAAATATCCGGAGCGGTCCTATTGCCCATGTCCTTCCGGTTGTATCATCGACGTTTGTTTTGGAGATTAAGATGGCTGATTTTTCCCTGGATTTACGAGGCGTTGCCTGCCCGATTAATTTCGTCAAAACACGTTTGTTTCTCGATAAAATCAATTCAGGACAATCTCTTGAAGTGTGGCTTGATGACGGCGAGCCAATCGAGAGTGTAACGTCGAGCATCGCCGCTGAAGGGCACCCGATATTGTCGTCAGAGCAAGATAGCAGTGGTTTTCACAAGCTGTGCCTGGTCAAAGCATGATACTGAATATGGTGAAATCGCCTTAATCCCCTTAATCCCTTCCTTTGGCATTTTTGGATCTCAGTCAGGTATTTCTTAAATAGCTGTTAAGGGCTGGTGGGTCTGAATGAATGGCGCTTTGCGTGATTATGATAGCGCTCTTGTTGACAAAGTTGGCGTTTTCTTGGACTATAACCGGGCTTATGGCATCGTTAAAATAATGGCATAGGCTTTTAGATTAAAGGTCTCCGCTCACTTTGCACCTAGAAAAGTCAAACAAACACAGTGAAGCACTTCCTGTTTGCGCGTCGCGAATAACGACGTCACTTTTCTGCCGAGTTTTTCACTTGGCTGTTTCAACTGCTGTTTGTTCTTTTTTCGTGATTGCGGCCACACCCTCTTTTGCCGACGAGGCGCCAGCTTTGCCGGTACCAACTGCTACCGAAGTTGCTGATTTACAAAAACAAGTAGACGATTCCCCTCAGGAAGCGAAGCTACATCTGGCATATGCGCATGTCCTGCGTTTGAGCGGTAAACATGAACAAGCGGCAAAAGAATATCTCGAGGCGACCAGCCTTGAACCTTCGTTGTTTGTGGCATATCACGAACTGTCTTTGAGTAAAGCTCGCCCTGAGCTGTTGGATGAGGCTATTGAGCGCCTCAATCATTTGAGAGCAAATCAGCCTAAGAATCTAATGTTGCGTGTGGCGCTCTCTGAATTATTAGAGCAACGCGGAAAACTCTACCCAGCGGCTAAAGTGCTGGTAGACCTTGTTTATGATAATGCCGTGCCCGAGCAATATATGCCAAAAGTGAAGGCTAGAATTCACTATCTTCTGGCTAAAAACAAGGATGCTATGGCTGTTGAGAAAGCGGTAAACGATGATTTGGAAAATGACAGCACGCCCTTGCCCTTGCCCGAATCTAGCCTGCGTCGCAACGCTGTCACCAAGACCATTAAAGATGCTAAGGTTATGCAAAATTTCGGCAATTCGACACTGTTGCCTTAGTTATTACGAGGCTCTGCCTGCGGTCCTCTTTCAGGAAACCAAGCTGGTATGCTGAGTCCACTAAAGTCGTTTCGGTGTGGAGATTTGCTCGTGCTGTCAACAAAAATCGCGTTTTGTTCTCTCGATTCAGTTAAAGCTTTTTCGATTGCTGTTACATTGACTGGTCTATTGAGTGGATGTGGCGCTACGGTGCATGCGCCAGACGCTGCCACTAAAAATGCAGCTAATGCTCAATTGTCAAAAAATCTTGTGGGCAGTGGGAAGTTTGTTGCAGACAAAAAAGACGGCGTGATTTGTGACGAATCTTCCATTTCTTCGTCGAAGGTGGACGCGGTTGCCGGCAGTAATTTTTCACCTGACTCTCCTGATATGAAAGCCGAAACTGATGTCGATGAAAAAGTGCTGACTGCCTGGCGGCTGGCAGTTAAAAACGATGAAAAGAACTCATTAGAGATGATTGATGCTCTCGACAAGAAATATCCGAAGTTTAAAACAGTGGCCGCAATGCATGCTCAAATACTCGACCATTTTGGCCGTAAAAAAGAAGCGCTGAAATATTATGAGGAAGCAACTTCTGGTAATGATTTTGACTTATTGCACACTTTTAAAATGGCTCGCGTGTATCGCACTGCTGGTGATACCAAAACGGCTATTGTAAAATATAGAAAATTAGTCAAAGAAGCCCCGGATTTTCCACCAGGTAAATTCGGTCTTGCACAGGCTCTCTTGAGCGAGGATAAAAATTCTGCCGAAGCCAGAGACCTTTTGGGCAGCCTTCACGCCGATGACAGATCCACTCTTGAGGCTGAGGAAGCGGCGGCAAACGAAAAAGTGAAATCCAGTAGCAGCAGTTCATCAAAAGAAGTGAAACAAAGCAAATGAGAGATGCGCACTCAATGTCATTGCGTTATTTTATCTGGACGGCAATTTTGCTGGCGTGCAATTTTGTCGGTGGACCAGCTCAGGCTAAAATCACGCTACCTGCAATTATCGGGGACAATATGGTTTTGCAGGTGGGCGAGCCTCTGTACTTCTGGGGGCTGGCTGATCCTGGCGAGTATGTCACTGTAATTATCGGCGAAGAAAAGTTTGGTGTGGTGGCTGACAAAAAAGGCCGCTGGATGGCCCGCACCACTCCTTTTAAAAATGGTCCAAACGAAATTACAATTCATGGCAAAGCCGACATAGTTTTGAAGAATATTCTCTGGGGTGATGCTTGGCTGTGCGCCGGTCAATCCAATATGTTGCTGTCAGTAAATCAGACCACGCACGCACCAACTGATTTACCTGAAACTGAATTTCCTGAGATTCGACTTTTTCAAGAAGAGCCAGCCGCCGCCAAAAAAGCCGAATTTGCAGGCTCTGGCAAATGGGTGGTTCTTGACTCTGAAACGGTGCGTAATTTTTCTGCAATTGGATATTTTTTCGGCCGAGAAATTTACGATAAGACGCGGCATCCTATTGGATTAATTCAGGCTGCGCGCTCTGGTGCCACCCTATCTTCCTGGCTTTCTCGCGAAACTCTGGAGAAAAGCGAGTTTAAAAGTGTCGCTCCTGGACACGATGAAGAGTTCGAGAGAATCGAAAAACTGCAAGAAGAATTATCAAAATTAGATAAGGTGGAAGAAGCGCAAAAGTATCAGCGAATGAAATACAAACTGGACTATATCCTTGCTCGTGCACACTCTGCAACTTCCACATATAATTCGATGATATCGCCTTTGGTGCCATTCTCGTTGAAGGGTATTGTCTGGTATCAAGGCGAAAATGACCTAGGCGAGCCGCTCAAGTATGGACGTATGCTGTCTGTGTTAGTGCTCAGCTATCGCCAAGAATTCATCCGTCCGTACTTGCCCTTTCTATTCGTGCAAGTGCCTAATGTCCTGAAGCGAGCGAAGGAACCAGAGGAAAGTTATTACGCTGATTTGCGTGAGGTTCAAGAAGACTTCAGGAAGAAAATGCCCGCTTCTTATATGGCCGTTGCCATCGATTCAGTTGCCGGTACAGAAGCTCCTCTTCATCCTAAAGATAAGCGTCTTATCGCTCACCGGTTGGCTAACATTGCTCTCGTCACGCAGTACAAACAAGCTGACAAATACAACAGTCCAGTTTACGAGAGCATGGAAGTAGTGGATGGCAAAATCAAATTGCATTTTAGATACGCTGGTAGCGGTTTGACTGTCAAAGGTGCCGAACCGAAGGGCTTCTCCATCGCTGCCGAGGATCGTCTATTTGAGTTTGCCAAGGCTAAGGTGGTTGGCACTGACGTAATTGTCTGGAGCGATAAAATCAAAAAACCTGTGGCTGTGCGCTATGCCTGGGCAGACAATCCAGTGGCCAATATATACGGACCGAATAATTTGCCCGTAACGCCTTTTCGCACAGATGTCTGGCCGAGAAAGAAAAAAGTGGCTCCAGACGATATGCCCAAAGAAGATTTGAATAGCAAGATGCCGCTCCCGAAAGAAAACCCCCCGGCGAAAGAATAATCTTCAGCCGAGGGTTATTTTGAATTGCTTTTAGCGCTGCCTTAGAGAGCCAGAGCCTTTTGTATGCCTTTGACAACTAATTCGTTGTCTTCTGGCAAGCCAACTGTGATGCGTAAGCAGGTTGGTAGACCGAAGGCAGCCAGCGGTCTTATAGCAACACCATTGCGTAACAGAGTTTCATGAATATGATTCACTCTTTCTTGAGTACCCATCTCGAGCATGATGAAATTTGCGTGGGTGGGAATGCGGTGCAATCCCATTTTGTCAAATTCAGTCTGGAGATAGTTCAAACCAATTTTGTTGTTTTCTAGCGTGCGCACCAGAAATTCAGGTTCATGCAAAGCGGCATTGCCAGCTGCTTGAGCAAGAATATTCGGTTCGAAAGGAAGTTTGATGCGATTGATAAAGTCGATTAAATACTCGTGTCCTAATCCGTATCCCAGTCTCAGTCCAGCCATTGCATAGGCTTTTGCAAAGGTGCGAAGTGTGAGCACATTGTCGAGACGATAGCTCATTGAATCTGGGAAATCTGGGTTATCTGCAGTGAATTCGTAATAGGCTTCATCAAGAAGGACAAGTACATGTTCAGGAATCTTGGCGATGAATTTTTCGAATTCGACGCGGGTAAATATTGTGCCTGTCGGATTGTTTGGATTGCATAGATAGATGATCTTCGTTCTGTCGTTGACTGCGTCAGCGATGGCATCGAGATCGAAAGCATAATCTTTGAGAGGCACCATATTTAGTTTCACGCCCTGAGCGCGAACCAGAACTTGCAGTCCTATAAATGTACCTTGCGAAGTCAGGACTTCATCGTCGCCATGCAAAAAAGCGCGAACGATGTTAGCCATGATGCTTTCAGAGCCTGAGCCGATGGCAATGTTGTTGACGAAGACTTGATGGCGTTCAGCAAGAGCGTGGCGTAATTGCAAACCACCCATATCTGGATAGCGACTGATTTCTGTCATCGTCGCTTCAATGGCTGCTACGGCACTGGCTGGTGGTCCAAGCGGATTCTCGTTGGAAGCTAGATTGACGATACGCTCTAACCCGAGTTCCTTTTTCAGTTGCTCGTTTGGACGACCAGGTTGGTAAGGCTGTAGTGATTCGATGTGGGGTGGCACCAGGCGCTTTGTGGGCGGTGTGGTGGGTACTAACTGCATGTGTCGCGGGTCGTTCATAGCCGCCAATTGTTGAATTAGAGTTGCCATAGTCACCTACTGAATGTTTTTGCAGGATAAAGCAAAGCCAGCGGCGCGAGATTGGTTGCTCCCGGCTGCGGACTATGGATTTGATATACGTAACGTATCATTGCTAGAAGTTGAAGACAAGTTAAAGACGCGCCATCCGAGCGCTTCTGTGAAAATTCTAAGATTTGCGATTTAACTGGAAAATTTCGCAGATCTAGTATCCAAGCTGTTCTTTGCGGATATCCACTTGGCGAGCCTATTCTCTGAACCGTGTAAACCGCGCGGAGAGCAGCTTTTCGGCTGATGAGTGAGCGAAGTCGACAGTTGTTTGGCACTTTCGTTTTTCGATTCTCTTTATGGTTCGCGCGCTTGGGCCAGGTGTTTGCGCAACCTTTCGTAATCAGCGGTTACAAACGGTCGTAGAATCAGCATCACTGCTCGTGCTATGGCGGACGTAATGTTCGAAAGCCACTGTATATGCGGATCTGGGTATAAAGAGGTGTTTTTAGATGCGATTGGTCTACTTTACAGAGTGACGTTTGTAAACACTTATCTGTTGGCAGGCATAATCCGTATTTTGTACATGACTTAAGCTGTGCTACGATTGCCAATACGCGGGTGTAGTTCAATGGTAGAACGGCAGCCTTCCAAGCTGCACACGCGGGTTCGATTCCCGCTACCCGCTCCAATTTTTCTATTCGATATAATGTCTTACAGTTTCCAGGCAGGGCTTCTGCGAAGCTGGATTAGCTATTTGCTTTGTTAGCGGTATTCAAATGTCAA
>Ga0182030_10023691_pt1 | contig 11331 bp, 11 predicted proteins | sample 812S3MmetaG_FD_121299 | JGI IMG/M metagenome (GOLD analysis project Ga0182030, IMG submission 121299) | Permafrost microbial communities from Stordalen Mire, Sweden - 812S3M metaG (Illumina Assembly) | ecosystem: Environmental > Terrestrial > Soil > Wetlands > Permafrost | place: Sweden...
GACGTACCTGGCCTTCGTTCGATCGCCGCGCTCGCCGCGCCCTTGGATCACGCTCGGCGTGGCCACGGCTGTCACGGCGTTCGTCAGCTACGAGCGCGTTCGCGCCGGCGAGCACTTCCCAACCGACGTCATCGCGGGTTCCATGGCGGGCGCGGCCGTCGGGGTCCTGGTGCCGCACCTGCATCGCCACAAGCAAGAGGCACCGCCGGTGTGGATTGGCATCACGCCGGTGCCGGGTGGGGGCGCGGCGTCGGTGACGGGATTCTTCTGACAGGCCGTCAGACTAGTATGGAACGACCGGCTCGCTCGCAGGTAGCGCACGAGACGTGTCGCGGATCGCGCTCGGTCGGCGCGAGACCCAGGGCAGTGTCACGGACTCGAGATCGGAGTCCCTCGAGAGCGGCTCGCGCAGCGGAAAGCGCTGCTCCGTCGTCGAGGCACACCCCCCGAGAGAACGACGACCACGCATGCGAGCCCTACGCCTCTCACCTCCTGTTCGATGCACGAACGCGCTGCGTATGACCGATCCCCCGGCGCAGACTTTGCATCGCGCCCTCTCGTCGTTGCTTCGGCGGTCCAAGTGTTGCGTTCTTCCGAGCCGATGGCCGATGACGTGCGGAGGTTTGCGCGGTTGTTTGCCCGCGTCAGCCTCGACCTCGTCACGGCGCCGCTGCAGTGGCGTGCGCGCCAGTGGATGCTGCTCATCGCCGTTGCCGCGACGACCCTGCTCGCGTACGTCGAGAAGTGGCCGATTCAAGCGCACCTCCAGGCCAGCGGCGGCATCGGGCCGAGCGCGATCGCTCTCTTCATCGACGCCTATGGCGGCGGCTTCGCCGTCACGCTGCTGGGCCTTGCGGCGTTCCTCGTAGGCGATGGGCGCGCAAGCCGCTGCTGGTCGACGCAGCCATCGCGCTCGGAGTCGCGGGGATCTGGTGCTGGATCTTCACGAAGACCGGTCAGCTGGTGCTCGCCGAGCACCGACCGAATGACGGCGGCGCGATGCGGCTCTTCGCGCTCGACGGTCGCGGCGTGTCGGGGCACGCATCGGCGACCGCGCTCCTCTTCTGGCCCGTGCGCGACGTCCTCGCTCGCAGCGCCACGCCGCGGGCTCGCCTCCTCGTGACGGCTGTCCTCATCGCATGGGCCGTCGTCGTCTGCTGGTCGCGCGTGTGGCTCGGCATGCACTTCGTCTGGAACGTGATGCTGGGAGCCGCCATCGGCCTCTACACGGGCTTCGTGGCCGCGCGCGTGCCGCCATCGTGAGGCTGCCGCACGCCACCTGTCCCGGCTCCGATGGGTCGACCCGAGGCGGCTCGAGAACGACACATCGCCGAGCCTCAGCTTCGCTTGGCCTCATGCATCGTCAGCACAGGGACGGGCGAGAGGCGCACGACCTTCTCTGCGACGCTCCCGAGGAAAAGGTGCTTCACGCCGGTGCGACCGTGCGTCCCGATCACCACCAAGTCCGGATGAACCTCCTCGATGACGGAGAGGATCTCCGTGGCCGGGAGCCCGCAGCGAAGCACCGCTTCGGTTCCGGGAAGCCTTTGCTCGACCTCTCGTCGTGTCTTCTCCAACGACTCGCTTGCCAATTTCTGCATGGGCCGGAACAGGTCCGCCGTCGCGTAGGTCATCTCGCTGTAGGCGTAGGCTGGGATCTCGTAGACGTGGACAAGCGTCACGTGACTGTCGAATCGGCGTGCCAGCTCGATGGCGGCATCGAGCGCGCACTGCGAAGGCGACGCGAAGTCGATCGCTACCACGAGATGCTTGAAGTCGATCGTCATGGCGCTGGGCAGGAGCATCGACTGTGCCGACGGGGACCAATCGCCTCCACGCCTCGGTCCCCAAGACCGGTCGAAGACCGCGCTTCGCGCACTGCATACGTGGCCGCGCAACATCTGCGCTTGCTGATTGCCGTTTCGCGCCATGTTTCTGGGTCGACCTCTTCCCATGCCGCCTCAGCACCGGGTGGGCGGGAAAGCGGGGGGGCCGCAAGTCCTGCACGCAGACGAAGAATCGTCGGCTCCGGAGGCCGGTGTGACCGCGAAGCCGTGGCTTCGTCCTCGCCGATGAGCGCGAAGCCTGCGGCGAGAGAGTTGCATCGGAGTGAGGCATGCGACGCGCTCTCGCGGCCTCGGTTCTCGTGACGCTCCTCGCGCCGCTGGCGTTCGCGCAGACGGCTACCGGTCAACCCGTCCGGACCGTGCCGACGCAGCCCGAGATCGCGGCTCAGGCCACCTTCGACACCGGCTACCTCCTGGCGTTCTACATGATGCAGCTCGCGGCCGCGGGTGCCCCGCCCAGCCAAGCCGACATCGACGAAGCGACCCGGCAGTACCTCACCAACGGTGCGGCGGTGACCAGCGTTCCGACGAGCGGTCCGGGCGCCGCCTACTTTCACAATGGGGCCGAGGTCATGGCCTTCCCGTCTCGGTCCGTCGCTCCCGCTCCGGACGCCACCGTCAGCGCTGGCGCAGCTTCGGTCGCGAGCGAGCCGTACGAAGAGGCGGCAGGCATTCCCCCGGCACCGGCGAGCGGCGAAGAGGCACCGCAGGCCGGCACGTCCGCGCCGCAGGCGGCGCCCGCCTCGGAGATCCGGGCCGGATCGACGGGGCTGACCTGCGCGCCCCTCGAGATCGAGGCCGCGATGGCGATCGCGAGCCAGTTCGCAACGGCTGCCGCACCGCCGCCGCCGGCGACCGCATGCCCGCCGACCAACGCCTCGACGCCGGCACCGCAGCGCGCCGAGCCAGCGCCCCCCGCCGTAGAGCAGCCCGCGACCCAATGCCCAGCCGGTCCCTCTGCCCCGTCCCGTTTGACCCCCGCGCTCGGCGGCGCCCTGCTCGGCGCCCTCGCCGCAGCTCTCTGGTCGCGCTCCCGGCCGGTCCGCACGACGCGAACCCGGGACGCACGGTGAGCTTCGCCATGCCTGCGGAGCAGCGCCTTCGGCGACGGAGCCGGAACGGGGGTTGCAACGTGAGGGCGCATGAAGCCCATCCTGGTCGCCTACGCCACACGCGCGGGCCATACGCGAACGGTCGCCGAGAGGGTTGCCGAGACGCTTCGAGGCCGTGGCGATGAGGTCGAAGTCGTGGACGCGAGAAGCCCACCGGAAGGGTTCGACGCGTCTCGTTACGGCGGGGTGATCCTGGCGGCGTCCGTGCACCTCGGACGTCACGAGCGCGAGATGGTGACGTTCGTGAAGGAACACCTCGCCGCGCTCGAGCGTGTACCCACCGTCTTTCTCTCGGCGAGCCTCGTCGAGGCGAGCGTGGAGGACATGACGGCCCCTTTCGCGAAGCGAGCCAAGGCCGCGGAGGACGTGAAGCGTCTCGTCGAGAGCTTCTGCCACGAGACCCACCTGCACCCGTCGCGCATCTGGCCCGTCGCAGGCGCGCTCACCTTCAGCCGCTACGGAGCGCTCCAGGGCTTCGTCATGCGCCGTATTGCGAAGACCGAAGGCATCGACGACGTGGCGCACGACCACGACTTCACCGACTGGAGCGGTCTCGCACGCTTCGTGCTCACGATCGCCCCGGAGCTCGAGCGCAGCACCACGTAGCCCCCGCGGTGGCGTGGAGACCCGCTCCCGCGCTCTCACGGAGATGCGTCGCTGCCCCGGTAGAGTCCGTCGAGCAGCTCTCCGTGGCGATCGACGACCTTGCTCCGTTTGACCTTGAGCGTCGGGGTGAGCGTGCCGCTTTCGACCGAAAACGGCTCCGCCAGCAACGCCAGAGCCGCGATCCGCTCGAAGCCCTTGAAGTCGGCGCTTGCACGAGCGACCTCGCTTTCCATGAGCGCATGGACCTCGGGCCGGCGCAGCAGCGCATCGAAGGACGCGGTCTCCATCCCACGGTCGCGCGCCCAGGCTTCGACGAGCGCGCGGCTCGGGACGACGAGCGCCACGTTGAACGGCCGGTCGGCGCCGTAGACGAGCGCCTGATCGATGAAGGGGCTCAGGGTGAGCTGCTCTTCGAGGACGGCGGGCGCGACGTATTTCCCGTTCTCGAGCTTGTAGAGCTCCTTCAGCCGCCCGGTGATGTAGAGGAAACCGTCGGCGTCGAACCGCCCGAGGTCACCGGTCCGCAGCCCGCCGTCGCTGGTCAGCGTCCTCGCCGTTTCGACGGGGAGCTGGTGGTAACCCGCCATGACGCAGTGACCGAAGATGACGATCTCGCCCGAGCCGCCTTCGGCGCCGCTGACGCTGCGGTCGATTTCGACCCGCACGCCGGGGAGCGGCTTGCCCACGCTGCCGATGCGCCGGTCGTCGGGACGGTTGATCGTCGCGGCGCAGCTCGACTCGGTCAGGCCGTAGGCCTCCAGCACGACGATGCCGAGGTCGTCGATGAACTCGGCGACCTCGGGCGCGAGCGCCGCGGCGCCCGAGACGGCCAGGCGCAACCGACCGCCCAAGCGCCTGCGGATCGCGGCGAACACGAGCCCCTTCGCCAGCCCGAGGGCGATCGAGTCGGCCACCGTGAGCGCCTCCCCCGCCCGACGCCGGTGCATGGCGTCGGTCGCGCGCTCGACGATGCGCCGGAGCACGCGAGACTTCTCGGCGAGGCGTTGCTGGACCCCCTGGTACACGTGATTCCAAATGCGGGGGACGGCGAAGAGAAGGGTGGGACGCACCTCGGCGAGATCGCTCGCGATGCGATCCACCGACTCGCAGATCGCCATCGACGCTCCGACGGAGATGATGCCGTGCAGCTCGTCTCCCCCCATGACGTGCGCCCACGGCAAGAACGAAAGACTCCGGTCTTCGTCGGAGAACGGTACGACGGACGTCACGGCGTGGACGTTGGACACGATGTTCGCGTGCGTCAGGAGGACGCCCTTGGGCGTGCCCGTGGTGCCCGACGTGTAGACGATCTCCGCGACCTCGTGGCTTTCGACCGAGATCGCTGCGCGCGGAAGGCGCGCGCCGACCCGGAGCAGCGCGCGATACCCGGCGGGATCGTCGCGCGACGCATCGAAGTCCACCAGGCGGCGCAGCGTGGACACACCGCGCGCGGCCGCGGCCACACGCTCGCCGACGGCGCCGCCGGAGACGAGGCACACCCTCGCGCCGCTGTCGGCGAGGATGTGCCGCCACTCGCGCTCGAACTGCTTCTCGTACATGGGCACGTACGCCGCGCCGAGGCCCGCGCTCGCGTAGCAACCGACGGCCCAGTCCACGCGGTTGCGCGAGATGACCGCGACACGGTCTCCTCGCGCGACGCCGAGCGAGGCGAGCCCCCCGCGCAATGCGTCGACGCGACGGGCGAACTCCCCGTAGCTCATCCAGCTCCAGCCCTCGTCCGATCGCGTGCCGAAGAGGGGCCGCGATGCGTGGTCGCGCACCGACGCGGCGAGCATCGAGACGAGGGTGCTCATGTTCGAGAGTCAGTGAAGGATGACGAAAGACTTGCACGAGCCCGCATGGGCTGCGGCCATCTCCGCGCCTCGCGGGTCTCGGAGGCGAACGAACCCCTCGTACGCCTCGTAGGCGGGTCGAGCCTCGGCACACCGATGCGCCTCGTCCAGCGCTCGCGCTCGACCCCAGAGGGACGCCGCCCGTCCCGTGTCGTCGCCGACCTCCTCGAAGAGCAGCGCCGCTCTCCGGAAGGCCTCCACGGCTTCGTCCGTCCTTCCCAGCGCGACGAGCGCGGACGCGCGATCGTAGTCGAGCCACGCACCGGTGGGCGCGTTCGACGTGGACTCGCTCAATGCGAGGACTCTGGCGTAGTCGTGCGCCGCGAGCGCCTCGTCCGCCTCGGTCGTCCGCGGGTCGATCACAGGGCCGCTAGCTATGCCGCTCGGCGGCTCGGTCGACGGCCGATTGTCGTCGGACGCCTGGAGGTTCGCGACCCCGCCAGGGTTGCGGGAATGCCCAACGCTTGCGGCGCACGCGGCGGCGAGGAGGCCAAAACAGGAGCCCAGGAAGAGCGCGCGGGGGAGCATGCCCTTCAGGTTTGCATCCGACGTGCCGTCAGCGCGGGATGCTCTCCGTGAGCTGCGTCACTTCCCTCTTCAGATCCCGGATCGCGCCATGGATCTCGCGACGCGTCCGCTCGGCCTCGGCATCGGCGCTCGTCTCGAGGGCGACGAGCCGCGCCCGGAGCTCGGCATCTCGCCTCCGGAGCACAACGAGCTGCAGCTGGACGTCGCCCCTCACGTCGTCGCGCGCGACCTCGAGCCGCTTGCCCAGGCGGGTCAACGTGACCTCGATGGCGGCCAGCTCGTCCTCGAGACCGTCGCGCTCCGTCCCCCCTTGCGCCTCGGCAGCCCCGGTGGGTACCGGCTCGATTCCCGATGGGACCGGTGACGGCGCCGAGGCCGGTGGGGAGGAGCTACCCGCACAGGCGATGAGGAGGGAGACGCTGAGCAGCAAGAGCTTGGTCATGCGGCTCGCGAAAGCGAACGCCGTGCCGTCCGTGATATGCCCTCCCCTAGTGCGCCGTCGCCGCGACGGAGGCGCCGCACGCGACGAGCCATCCGAGTGCACCGAAAATGGTGGAGGATGATGTCCTCGGAGGTCGGCGTCACCGCGAAGCAGTGAGCGCTCAGGTGCGTCCCGGGCCGGGGCGTGCTGCGGCGAGGGTGTCGTCATCGCGACCGGGTCGCGTGGAGCGAGCCGTCGCGACCAGCGTCTCCGCATGAGGCGCACCGGACCGCGCGACCGAGCTCGAGTGCGCGAGCTCGTGGCGCGCTTCGGCGATGGGCTCCGACGTGCCCGGGCGTGCCCGCGATAGCGTCTGCGGCGGAGCCGGCGCTCGAGCAGGGTGCGCGTGGACGTAAGGCGGCGGCTCGGGCGACGCGCGTGGCGGTTGAAGCAGAGCCGCGATGTCCGAAGGCAGACGCTTGCGAAGCCACGAGCAGAGCTCCGGGTCGAGCTCTTGTGCGAGCACCTGGAGAACGACCTGCAGGTGCTCCTTGGCAAAGCCGAGGCCCACACGCTCGCGCCTGTCGGCCTCTGCGTACAGCGACGGCGCGCTCTGGACGACGATCGATGGTCGGCGCTCGAGCACCCGGCGCAGCGGTGGCGGCAGCGCCCGCGTCATGGCGCGCGCCTCGTCCTCCTCCATCGCGCATCGAAGCGCGCCCAACGCGGCCTCGAGTGCACGCTTGGCCTCGTGCGCCGTGCGCAGACCTGCGCGACTCTTCACCAGGAGAGCCAGCTCATTTTCGTCCATGACGGCGCCGGCTGCATACCGAGTGCCAGGTCCAGCGTTGCGGGCGTTCCCTCGCACCCGGGACCGTAGGATCGGGGATGGTTTTACCGGCCGTGTCTCACGGCCACCTCGGCGGAGCGGCCGTCGCCGGTGCTTGTTGCGATGCGGGCGCGACCACGAAGGGCGCCGGGTCGGGGGGTGACGGCCGCCGCGGGTAGAGCGGCGGAGCCTCGGGCGGTGGCTCGCAGGCCGCCGCGCACAGCAAGGCGAGGAACAGCATCGGGCGGAGGAACACCATGGTGGTCTTCCCGAGAGCGAGCTTCATGCCGTCGACCCGGTCCGGCACGTGGCTTTGCTCCTCCCCCGGAGACGGGAGGTGCCGCACGGGTAGGGGCACATCAGGCTCCGCGGGCGCCCGCGCCTACCCGTGCAGGCCCTGCGCCGAAGGCGAAAACTTGCGCTCATGGGGCGACCATCTTCAGCAGCCGGGTGTTTGCTCGGGGTGGATCACGGTGGTGAGGTTCCTAGCGACGGTCATGCCGACGACCGTCCCGCGCTCACGGCGACGCCGACGGGGCGCCTCTCCGAACGAGGCACGGCGAGCGCCTCGAGCTCTCCGCGCTCGAGCGTCTCTTTGACGAGGAGCTCTCGACCGATCGCCTCGAGCGCGTCGCGGCGGTCGCGCAGGATGCCCTTGGCCCTCGCGTGGCTCTCAGTGATGATGCGCCGTACCTCCGCGTCGATCTCGCGCGCCGTCGCCTCGCTGTAGTCCTTCTCCACGACCTCCGCCCCCTGCATGAAGCGCAGCGCGTCGCTCCGGCCCCACGTGATCGGTCCGAGCGCGTCGCTCATGCCGAAACGACACACCATTTGCCTCGTGATGGCCGTCGCTCGCTCGAGATCGTCCTGGGCGCCCGTCGACACGGCCCCGCACGCGAGCTCCTCGGCGGAGCGCCCGCCGAGCAGCACGCAGAGCCGGTCCTCGAGCTCCTCACGCGTCAGCACGTAACGCTCCTCGGTGGGCAGCTGCAGCGTCGCGCCGAGGGCGCCGATCGAGCGCGGGATGATCGTCACTCGGTGCACCGGGTCGGCGTGAGGTAGCGACAGCGCCACCAGCGCGTGCCCGGCCTCGTGGAAGGCGACGCGCCGCTTCTCGTCGTCGGTCATCACGCGGCCTTCCTTCTTCAGACCGAGCTGGATTCGATCGATCGCCTCCTCGAAGTCTGCCAGCGTCACGGCGGTAGCGTCGCGGCGCACGCTCGCCAGCGCGGCTTCGTTGACCACGTTGGCGAGGTCGGCGCCGACCATCCCCGGCGTGCGCTGCGCGACGACGGCGAGATCGACGTCGGGAGCGAGTTGCACTTTGCGGCCGTGGACCCGGAGGATCGCCCCACGGCCACGGACGTCCGGGCGATCAACGAGGACCTGGCGGTCGAATCGACCGGCTCGCAGCAGGGCCTTGTCCAGGATCTCGGGGCGGTTGGTGGCCGCCATGATGACGAGTCCCGTACCGGGCGCGAAGCCGTCCATTTCGACGAGGAGCTGATTGAGAGTTTGCTCTCGCTCCTCGTTCGCCGCGAAACCGGCGGCCCCGGACCGGGCCTTGCCCAGCGCGTCGAGCTCGTCGATGAAGACGATGCACGGGGCGCGCTCCTTGGCCTGCTCGAACAGGTCGCGCACGCGGCTCGCGCCGACGCCGACGAACATCTCCACGAACTCCGAGCCGCTCATCGAGAAGAACGGCACCCCCGACTCGCCTGCGACCGCGCGGGCGAGGAGCGTCTTGCCCGTTCCCGGCGCGCCCACCAGGAGCACGCCTTTGGGGACGTGCGCGCCGATGGCCTGGTACTTCTGCGGCTCCTTGAGGAAGCGCACCACCTCGACCAGCTCGGCTTTGGCCTCGTCGACGCCGGCCACGTCGTCGAAAGTGGCGCCCTGCTCGGCGCTGCGGTCGTAGAGCTTGGCCTTGCTGCGACCGAACGTCATCGGTCGCGTTCGCGCCGCGCCCCCCATCCGCGCCGTGCCCCAGAAGAAGAGCGGCAACGCGAGGAACGGGAGCACGCCCCAGACGAGCGGCCCCCACCAGGTTCCCGCAGGCTGCCCCGAGACGATGACATGCTGCTTCTCCATCGCCTCGAGCAACGAGCGCTCGTCCATGTGCGGGATGCGCTCGACGGCGATCGTCGCGCTCTTCGAGCCCTGCTCGTCGCGCAGCTTGCCCACGATCCGCTCGGCCTCGAACCGCGCCTCCTGGACCCTCCCGGCCTCGACGTCGGACATCAGTTCCGAGTACGGCGCCTCTCGCGGCTCGACGCCGGCCAGTACGCCGCGAACCACCCAGAGCGACACGAGCAGCAACCCCAGGAAGAGAATCTGCAGTCCGAAGCCCTTCCACGAAGGCGCCGCTCGCTTGGCCATGCCGCACCACAAGCAGCCGCCGCGCCAACGGTGGCGGATCGGCGCACCGAAGTACGTCCGTGGCCCTGACACGCGCATCCACTCGGAGCTCGGGCTGGTCCTGGCGCGGGTTCTGCGCGTGCCGGAAAACGGTGCGCTTCGCGTGGGTCACCGGCAGCCGGCGAGTCAGGGTCGCGCGGGCTTTCCCGCCCGAGGCGCCCGATGGTACTCATCCATCAACGGGGATATTCGGCCGTCGATCGATGGCCCATCTTTCCGAAGGCGCGCTCGATCCACTTGGCTTCTTCCACAGCGTAGCGTGCCCACGGCACCGCCTGCAGGCGCTCGAAGGGAATAGGCCGCAAGCTCGCTTCACTCAGTCCGTACGTGCCCGCATCGAGCTTTGCGAGAGCTCGGTCGATGTCTTCGAGGAGCGATCGATCGTGGTCGTCGATCCGGGCGCGCACGCGATCTTCGACGACGCCCTCGGCGATGTCCTCGACCTCCGCCGAGTCCACCTCGATGTCAGCCCTGTCGTGCCCGAAGCAGCCGGTGCTCCGGAGGAGCTCCGCGCGCTTGGCCACGAGCGCCTGGCGCAGCACCCCGCGCTGGTCCGGCGTCAGTCTCTTGCTATTGCGGCTCATGGCTCGCTCTTTCGCAACGTCCGTGCCGACCTCCGGTCTGGGCTTTCCTCCAAGGCCACCCATTGCGCCCGGTTCGAAACCGCTGGCGTCGCCCGCGCAGACCCAGCTCCTCGCGGGTGGATGGAGACGTGAAAGCGGCCCCGCGGCGGTGATGGTGGCCCGCCGGCTCGACGACGACGTGGCAGGAGACGATGCGGTCGAGCGTCACGCATTTGCCCGGCCGTCAGAAAGAACCGCCGATGCCGAGGGTCGCGCCGCTGCCACGTGGAGCGGGTGCGAAGTCGACCCATACCGGCCGAGTTCCTCGTCGATGCAAGTGCGGGACAAGCACGCCGATCGAGGCGCCTGCAAGCGCTCCCATGATGACGTCCGTCGGGAAGTGCGCCCCGGCTCGAACACGCTGGTAGCCAACGAAGCCCGTGAGCAACGTGCCGCCTGCTAGCGTGAGCCACGGGCGAGGCGAATCCGGCGAGTGGATGAACGCCATGTACGTCGCCGTGGCGGTGAGCGAGGAGAGCACCGCCTCGTGCCCCGAGAAGAAGGACAGGGACAGATCCGTGTTGCTGGTGTTGCCCGCGTTCGCGGCGCTGTAGTCGATGGGACGTGGTCGCCGGACGGCGATCTTGACGAGGTCGTCGACCGCGAGCGTGAGGGACACCGACTCGCCGTACATCACGCCATCCGTGAGCGCCGCCTCCCAGTGGTCTCGAAAGGCCGTCGAGAGGGTGTCCACGACCGCGAGGCCGATGCCGGCGTACAAGCCGATGTCCGAGTAGGTCCCCGCGTGCGGGTCGATGGTCTGCGTCACCGCGATGCGATCGATCCCCAGCAGCCGGTCCTCTGCGTCGGACGCCACGGGGAGAGGCTGGATCTCGCCCGTGTTCAGGACCATCCCGAGGAGCACCGAGAAGCCGGCGCCGGTTACGATGACTGCGCCGTCGGCGACGGGCTGGATCGCGAAATGGTCCGACGGTGCGTCGTCCGCGCGCGCGACCGACGGCAAGGCGGAGAGGCACAACACGGCGAGCGTCCATGGCAGTCGTCGGGTACGCACGTCACGGCCACAGCAGGATCCGTTCCGACGGGTGCGTTTGCGGCTCGCTGCGAAGCAGGCGCGCAAGGTGTGCGCGCCC
>Ga0182030_10023692_pt1 | contig 11331 bp, 7 predicted proteins | sample 812S3MmetaG_FD_121299 | JGI IMG/M metagenome (GOLD analysis project Ga0182030, IMG submission 121299) | Permafrost microbial communities from Stordalen Mire, Sweden - 812S3M metaG (Illumina Assembly) | ecosystem: Environmental > Terrestrial > Soil > Wetlands > Permafrost | place: Sweden...
AGAACTCGTCGACCAAACACTTGGTACAGACTGGTCCGGGGGAAACATTGTCGGTACCCTGCAATATCAAAAACAAAGCGCGCTTCTAGCGAGCGATCGCGACTTCGCTTCCGCTCTTCCAAGTCCTAGCGATCTGTTACCGACGACGCGTAGCTATGCCGCGACGTTGAATGCACGGCAGACGCTCTTGGACGGATTGGAGTTGTATGGGGATGTGCTCCTGTCGAGGCGCGACTTTACGAGCGATCGACGTATCCCTGTACCTGGCACCGGCGGATATGAATTTAACTACGATGGCAACACTCGAAGCATCAACATCACTCCCGGACTTCACTACGAATTTACGCCTCGATGGTCGATTGACCTAAATGGTCTGTTCGGACAACAGCAGGCAATTTATCTCGGGGACCAGGGCCTTCCAGGGCAGATAGGAGTCAGTTCGACCGACAATAAGTTCACCGACAAGTCGGTTGACCTGATTGTGAACGGTCACTTGCAAGCTACTCCTGCGGGCGACATTGGGATCGCGGTTGGAGGCTCTTACCGCAGCGAAGATTTGAATTCGATAACTACAACATCCACCGGACTCGCAGTCCCCCTCCAATTTGATCGCCATGTCATAGCCGGCTTCGGAGAGGTCTACGTTCCGATAGTCGGTACGGCAAACCGAATCCCGATGGTGGAGGCGCTTGAATTCTCGGCGTCGGCGCGTATAGACAAGTATTCGGATTTTGGATCAACTACCAATCCCCGAATTGGGTTGCGTTGGGCGCCTTGGACCGACTTCTCCGTGAGAGCGTCCTACGGCAAATCGTTTCGCGCACCCACCGCTGTTGAGGAGAACGAAGAAGCCCCGGCTCGTCAATCGGCGCTCACCTTCCCTTTCGCTGATCCCGCAGGGGGTAGCGTCCCGGTGCTTGTCTTGGAAGGCAGTAAGCCCCTGACGGCGGAACGAGCCCGGACGGCGGATCTTGGGCTGGAGTACAAACCGTCAAATATCCAAGGCCTTAGCGTTGCGGTGAATTACTACGACATCCGCTACCAAGATCGAATTATTACTCCGGCATTCGATCCAAATGCGCTTCTCCAGCCGACCGTGTATGGACAGCTTATTTCGCCAATCGCGAGCGCCGCGGCCGCGCAAGCGATTGTAAATGCGATCCTCGCGGAGGGTGGGGGATTTGCCGACTATGCGGGCAGCGGCGTGGCCGGCGTCAGATATCTCTACAACGCCCAACAACAAAACGCCGCACTTGTTCGCCAATCAGGATTCGATCTTACACCCCGCTTCACCAAAGCGTTCGGCGCGCACATGCTTACTGTTCAAGTCAACATAAGTTTTATCGATAAGATAGACACCGCATTTGCGCCCGGAGCGGCGGCCGCCAATCTAGTTAACACGTTCGGAAATCCGACGAGATGGCGTGGGCGCCTCGATTCGGCATGGTCGAGCAATCACTGGTCGCTCAGCGCCGCGCTGAACACTGTGGGTAGCTATGTCAACACATCTGGCGCCGGCAACCCCCCGATTGCATCGTGGACAACGCTCGATCTAAACGCGACATTCAATGCGGGTGCGTATTTCGAGTCGGCGGCATGGAAAGGTCTTTCCTTGTCGCTGATCGCTCTGAACGCACTAAATCGGGATCCTCCGTACGTGAACACAGCGTCGTCTCTGATCCAAGTGAACTATGACCCTGCAAACGCCAATCCTCTTGGCCGCTTCGTCGCGTTGGAATTGAGGAAGGCATGGTGAGAAATTACCATGCTATCCCGTTGAATCTATTGATAGCGATCAACGCAGTTGTGACGCCGTCTCCGGCTGTGTCGGCGGCAAGCACCAAAACGTTCACCGTAGCGGATGAGATCGAGACGGCGAGATTCAAATTGGACTATCAAAACCAGGCAGTATTTTATTCTCCTGACCACTCCCGCTATGCGGCTTTGCTGATTCGCGGTGACGTCGCGCACGACGGAGTATGGGGCGAAATCATTTCAGGTAGAACGAACTCGATTGCGGAGTCAAAGCCTGAGGTGGTAGCGCGGCTGTTTACGAAAGCACTAGGCTCGAGCGAGGGTTTTGGCGTTTCATTCGGGCAGGGCGCATTCCTACAGCAAGGCTCTGACTACCTCGTCTGGCTGGATAACGAGCGGGTTGCGGTCCTTTGGGAAGCTCCCGGGGAGCAAAACCAACTCTTCTCGGTCAATGTCAAGACGCATGCCCTCAAACAGCTCACACATGACTCGGGAGAGATCGTGTCGTTTCAGGGAAGTCCGCACGGGTCGATCGTCTACGATGCGATAGTCCCATATTCGCGCAAGCGGTCCAACGAACTGTTGGCAAACGGGTTCTCCGTGACGAGCACCGATGCAATGGTACTGCTGGCGGGGGTCGTTGATGGCGGAACGGCATTCGACTTCGGGATGCTCAGACGAGTGGCCGTTACGCTGCATGGCGAAGACGTCAAAGTGCATCCCGTGAAGGCCGAGGATATCTACTTTCCGTTCTCACTTCTTCAACTAAAGGGGGCAACCGGACCAACGTTGTTTTCGCCGGACGGCAAACAGCTTCTCATTACCGCCGGCGTGGCACAGATACCCCAAGACTGGAGCGTATATCCAGACCCGCTGGCGCAATCGCTCAAGGATCACGCTCGTGATCCTCACTCGCTGTTTGCGCAATGGATCAATCAGCTGTTGATTGTAAACGTCGACACAGGGGAAACGCGGCCTTTGTGGAGCGCTCCGGGGCTAACGTTCAATCCGATTCCACAAATTGCATGGTCGCCTGACGGGCGCAACATATTGCTCGCACCGACATTTTTTCCACCTGATAATGCGGATGTGGACGGCCTGAGTGGCTACGCGGTTGCGGTGGTTGACACGCAAGCAGGTACGTATCGAAAGCTACCCGTTACTCAGGATGACGCCAAGCGCATCTCTTCCGTTTCTTGGCGCACTACTACTGCGATCGACATCGTTCTGAAGGATGGTACGAGCTTACCGTTCATCAAGCTCGATAACGACGAGTGGCGAAAGGCCGCGTTGTGGCGATCTATAAAACCAGAACCTTTGTCCCAGCTGGTGCGCGGCGTGTCCGTTGAGGTACGCGAAGGACCAAACGATCCTCCGGTCCTAGAGGCCCGTGATACGACTTCCGGGCGCCGGAAAGTCGTGTTCGATCCGAATCCCACACTTTCCTCCGGCTTTGCATTGGGGCGTGTCGAGTTCACGGAGTGGAACAATAGCGACGGTCGAAAATGGATAGGGAGACTCTACTATCCCGCAAGCTTTGTGGCCGGCCAGCGCTATCCTCTCGTAATCCAGACCCACGGCTACGCGCCCAAGACGGAGTACTCACTCTCCGGTCAAGGAGGTGTCAACGGTGTGGGCTTGGGTCCCACATGGTCGGCGTACCTCGCGCAGCCGCTGGCTAGCATCGGAATTGCTGTGTTACAGATCGGCGGCCCGGCGGAACAGTCGAGCACATTTACACGCAAGGGCGAAGCTGCATTAATTGCGGAATATGCTCAAGCGCTTCAAACGGCTGCAGAACACTTGGTACAGGTGGGACTCGCCGACCCAGCAAGAATCGGTCTCATGGGACACAGTGCTACCGGACGAATGGTCGAACAGGCGCTCGTGGATTCTGATTTTCCATTCGCTGCGGCGATAGCAGGTGATTATTCCGACGACAATTACCTGCAAGAATGCCTATACAATTGGAGTCGTGATTTCGGGATATCACTTCCATTTGGGCACGAGCTGAAGGGATGGCTTGAAACGTCTCCGGCATTCAACGTCGAACGCGTACGGACTCCACTGCAGATGTTGCTCTATAGTGCGAGTGAGGGAAATGGCACATTTCTGTGGCCGTGGGAGATGTTTAGCCGTCTAAGGCATTTAGGCAAGCCGGTTGAATTGTACGTGATCCCGGATATAAAGCATGGAAGCCATCTGTTTCAGAACCCTCATCAACAGCTTGCACTTCAGGACCGCGCACTCGACTGGTGGCGCTTCTGGCTACAGGACAAAGAGGACGATTCGACTCCTATGAAGAATCAGCAGTACGCAGAATGGCGCACACTTCGTGAGAAGCATCTCGTCGACTTAAAGCTGCCAAGGGCGCCGAGGCTGGTCTGGTCTTCATCCTCTAAGTAACGGTCGCGTTTTCGTTCGCAGATCTCAGATGCTGCTTGCACGAGAACAAGACCTCTGAGCCGCTCACGAGCGGAAATGATTCAACGGCCAAGGGGATGCCCGCCCCCGGGCGCCGATGATTACGCCGCAAATCTCCCGACCTGTGAGCCATCGAAGTGCCGCAACCACATTTCGAGGTCTAGATACGTGTAAAACTCGGCGGCAAAGAACTGGTCGTTAGTCGAATCACCCCGAAGCGTTGTTTCAATGGCACCTTTGTCGAGGAAGCCCGCCTTGACGAGCGTACCACCAACAAGCGTGTCCCTTATAAAATTGCGGTTCAGAAGTGTGACCTCTTCCGTAATACCGGGCGATCGGTCTTTCCATCGACGCCTACCAATCTCGTCTGGTATGTTGTTCGCAAACGCGCGCCGTGCGAGTCCGCGATCGTGACCGTCAAGGAAGTGAACGTACAAAGGAATACGCAGAGCCAATTCGATCACTGGCTGCGAATAGAGTGGCGCAATCCGTAGCGGATGAACTTCCGTCGGGTCCGAGAACGGATCGTACAAAGACGGTGTGCTCAGGAGGTTCCCCATTCGCCAGATTGTGCTCCAAGGCACATGGTCCAGTTGGCTAAACCATGGATGAGGGTAGCTCTGTGCCTTAAAAGCCGCTTCCCGCGTCTCCTTGGAAACCAGGGTCGCCGCACCCACGAGAGTGTCGCGGAAATCACGCATTCGCGTCCCAAAACACCAGCGCCGAAGAGCGCCCGCCAGAACCGTCCAAAGCAATCTGTCTCGGCACAACGCGACGTTCGCGGCGAGCGGAAGCACCCCCAAGCTCAATCCGCGGCACCGCAGATAGTCGTCGACCGTCCATGAGAGCGCCTCGCTGCCGAACGTCGAGTCTCCGCCGTCGCCGGTGAAAACGGCGCTGTGCCCTCTTGATCTAGCCGCCCTGCAGTCAATCAGGTGGCTCTGCAGATACGCCAGCAGAGATACGGCCGATACAAACGGACGTGTTCGCAGTATTCCGTCCAGGCGAATGCCGGCCTTCTCGATCGGACGTTCGATGTGATCGGCAATTGCGGCGCGCTGCGCAGCGAGGTGCGCCCATCTCAACTCACCGGAGTTGCCGCCGGGCACAAAGGAAGTAAACGCCGTAACGATCGGTCGTGTCGGAGCGTCCGCCAAGCAACTGGCGATGATAGAGGAATCCAGGCCGCCCGAGAGCCGGAGCAGAATTCCTGAGTGGCAGCTTGCAAGAGTATGGGTAACGGCTCGGACTGTTGCTCGTAAGTTCGTTGCCGCAACCCGCCAGTCTTCAATTGCGTCCGCGGAGTCAGTGAAGGGGCCAGGAATCCAGTAAAGCGTCCGCGTTAGGCGATTGGCGCTGTCAATGTCAATTTGAAGACACTCTCCCCGGTGTACCTGTGAAACCTCGTTCAGACTGTCGTGTTCCGAATCGTGGTATCCCCCGCCGACGCGGTAAGCAACATAGTCCCAGTTCACGGAGAAGCGCACTAAGTCAAGATTGATACAGTCCTCAAGCAGCGAGAAAGCGACAAACACCCCCTGCCAAGTTGTGAAGAAGCAGGGTAGGTCGCCCGTGGGATCCTTGATGATCCGCACAGTCCTGGGAGTATGGTCATCGAAAAGAAGCGCAACGTAGTCCCCCCAGTAGTCTGAAATCAGGAGGCGACCCTTCGACTTCAATATGCAGTGTGACTCTTCGGCGTTCAAGGATGCCGTTCGATATGTCGTATCCTCTTCCGGGGTCTTTTGACTGCGGTAAAGATATCCAAGGACGACGCCAGTCTTCACGGGTAACACGCGCGTCCCATGCATGTTTTCGGCCGAGCCGCGCGAGATTACATGAATACCATTTTCGCTCAGATCCACTTCGAATCCCGGCAGACTAGTTTCCGCGCGATTACGCAGGTTCCTCGCGGCGCCATTTTGCAGCCCATCACGAGGGTTCCAGATGAAGGCTAGGTACCGAAACATGCCTATGACCTCCTCATGCTTAGAGTGCCAATATTGGATTGAACGTACATACCTTCTCCGGATTCGTATCCAGAAGCAGGTTTTCATGCTGTACCCACGCGTGCGCGCTCCATGGATCGACGCGCACACCGAGGACTAGAAGGGGGAATTCGTCGTAATGAGCTAAGAAGCGGATTAACGTCAATGAATGTAGAAGGCAATGACCGCGCGCCGCGAACAAGTACGGCCGAATCCTGCGAAACACACACACCAGCTCAATCACGTGAGCAACGTTAACGCCGCGTCCCGCCTTCTGGTTTGCGATTCGCCGCTCGCGAATTGCCTGCGCGGTGGACGATATCGATCCGAATCGCAACGCAATGATGCGAGACAGTAGTGCCCACACGACGACGGCAACATGACCCATCTGCACCGAGACTGGTCTCTCAATTTCGTCGCCAATCGCAACGAGAACCCCATTCAGAGAGACCGGCTCGGAATCAATCGTACGCGGTTCAGTTGCGTCGGTACGTAAGATTCCTTCCGCGACCAATGAGCTGAGAAGAGAGTCCTCATCCACCTGATTCTGGGTGGGCGACGGTCCATGGGCAGCGGTCTTCGGCCAGTCTTGAACTAGAGTTTGTAAGATGCTCGTTTCAGAATGCGATATTCCGAGGTAGCGATTTCGAACGAGATCGAGAAGCACGGCACCGTGTCGGGTATGTGCAACGAACACCAATGGTGACAGCCAAGCCCGAGATGCGTGCTTCGGCTGCGCCGTTTGAGTCACTCGAGCCTCCGTCTGGGCAAGCGTGTCTTTGTTTACATCGTTCATGCGACTACAAAGAGTGAGGCTGTGTCGGGCAAGGATCTGAAATCGGGTGTGCGGCATTACGGCGCACACCCGTGCGCATAACTGCTGCGCTTAAGACTCAGCCACTGAATCCAGTCAGCGGCCAGTTGTCGTTGATCTGCGGCTGATTGGAGTTCTTTGTCTCTTCAGTCACGCGCCCCATCACAACTACTTTCGATGCAGCCGCGGGACTCTCCTTCACATCGATCTCTCTCTGCTTATTCATGACAATCTCCTTCATTCGAACGTTTTGGTTACACACGCCACGCTATGCGTGACGCCATCGACGTGACTCCCATGGAAAGAAAATGTCAACGTACAAGTTGGCTACGAGATATTTGGAACCTCGGAATTGCCCGGGCTGTATAAGTTATAAGTACGTTGGGTGGCGATGCTTGAACAACGAAACGTTGGCGCCGCCGTTGCATTCGCTGTCGAGTGCGACGGTCCGGTGTGGCGAAATCTCACGACGTTTCATGTGGTTGCGTAGACAGGTATGGCCATGTGCATGTTCGACGAGCGTATCGCGGAATTGCCACCTACCGCAGTAGGTCAGAAAGTTGGGTGTCCTACCAACGGGAATCTGCACGATGTCGTAGCCTGGTCGTGGCAGACACCGAGAAGAAGACATAAGTCCCATCACGCTTGAATCAATCGTTCAAGAAATGTTTTGCCTGACACCGCCGAAGTGTCATAACTGCGAGTTTCATTGACTGGAGCGCAACGTGTTGGTACATAACTCTTGCGCCCTAGCTCGGGCGTTTAGTTTCATCGGGGATCGTATCGTACCTCACGGAAGATGACGATTAATCTGCTCGGGACCGCGGTCAGTGCAACGTTAGGTTCAGAATCACTGGCGCTCTGCGGTTGGTTCGCCAAAGGAGTGGATAGACTTTCGCGAGGAGTCCGACGGCTCAATCATGGAGGAGCCAGTGATGCCGCGTCTCGCACGACTGCCGCCTATTCCGTTTGGGTGGTACTACGTCGCTCTGCACAGCGTAACGAACAGGAGAATTGTCACAAGCCACGCTGAACTCAAGACCGCGCTGAAGCTACTGCGGGTAACGCTGCGGGAAAGGGGAGCGCGGCTGCATGCGGGTTACATCGCCGAGCACGAGGCGCATCTGGCGCTGCAAGTGGGAGAAGGGCGCTTGAGCGCGATCACCGGCAGCTTTCAACACGAGTACGCGCGGCTCTTCAATCTAACTCACGATGAGCATGGCTCGTTGTTCCGGTTGCACTATCACGTGCTTTTGTTCCAGCACCAACAGTGGCTGGTGCCGCTCGCCCACTTTATTCACTGGATTCGCCGCCTCGAGGCGCCGGACGATCAGGGCGGCCTGTGGTGGAGCAGCGACGCCGTATACCGAGGAACCAAGAAACAGGACTGGATGACGACGAACGTCGTCCTTCGCATGTTGACTCGTGGTGCATACAGCCGTCAGATTCAGGAGGAAGCGTATCGAAAATTGTTCGACCAAGCGCCGGCGCCAAGCCAGGCCCTTTTGTTCAGACGTGGTTCAGCAAAGGATCCACGGCTTTTGGGCGACGCCCAATTCATCGCCGACGTGTGGCGCCAGACAGGTCGACGCTCACCGGATCGAACGCAGCGTGCGCGCGATCTTGAAGGAGATATTCCAGGTGTCGTGACGCAGGTGATTGAGCAATTCAATGCTCTATGCGATCAGCGATTGCCGCAGGGCCAAGCCGCAGCCTGGAGACGGATCGTGACGTACGAAAACTTGAGATCCAGATCACGTAAGCGCCCGCTGCCGATGGTGCGGGCCTTAAGTGTGTCGTACCTCATCAAGCATAAGATCGCCACGCCCGCACAAGCGGCGCGCTTCTTCAGTTGCGGTCCAAGACCTGTTTCTGCACATAGGCGGCGTTTCTACGAGGCGCTCTTTCGCGAGTGCTTTGGCGCCAAGCTCGAAATACTATTTTGCCCCACTTCGGCGACCGGAAAAGTGGGAAGGAGGAGTGAAGACCATGATAGTGGTCCTTGATCGCGCAGATTGCTCCTGACGGCGTCGTTCTGCGGGTATTCATCCGTTAAGCGGCGAGCCGATGAGCGCTTGCCTGGAACTCGCTTAGTGCAAGGGGATGTGTTTGATCAACGAATGCCGTGCAAAATACCTCCTCGATCTTGTTACGTAGGAGGTGTTGCCGCAGCGTGAATGGATCCAGACCGTTGATTGACCGATCGACCAACTCGCGCGCCAGCTGCGCCACAGCAGGGTAGTACGGGCCGCCGAGGGGGTCGTTTTCGTACTCCATCGAGACCACCATACAGGCCAGCAGCGACTCCACTTTGGACAGGTTATCGCGTTCGGTTTCAATCGCTTCGTGCAGACGTTCGGGAACCGGTACGCCGTAGACGTGTTCCGAGGCACGGGTCTTTCGGCTAGGCCGATTTTGCCGGTCGCCAGGCGCCTTCAGCGGACGACTTCGAGCCCGCCGAGCCTTGGACGCGCGCTGCCGCGTAGCCATAGTCACACCTCGAATTCAGGTTGATTGTCAGTCAGAAAAAGGTAGCATACAGTTATGTAACTGTATATACATCCAGGTTCGAATTTGACGAATATTCAATGCACGGTGGTGAGTTCACTCCCAACCTCACCCCGCCCCCATCTGTACCCGATTTCTGCCCAGGGCCTTGGCGCGATACAGCGCCGCATCGGCGTCGGCAACCAGCCGGTCTGCGAGCGCCTTGAGATCCGTCTCATCTCTTCCGGGGGAGACCGACGCCACGCCCACGGACACGGTCAAGCCGCGGGAGATTTGCGAGTTGAGGGCGAACGGCGTCGCCGCAATGACTTCTCGAATGCGTTCTGCCATCCGCGCCGCTTCCGGGGCAGTGGCTTCGGGCAACAGGATGGCCAGTTCGTCGCCGCCGAAGCGCGCGGCTGTGTCCATGCTGCGAATTTGTGCCTCGATGCGGTGTGCAACTTCTTTGAGCGCGCTGTCGCCTGCGAGATGCCCGTAGCCGTCGTTGATGCTCTTGAATCGATCGATGTCGATCATCAGACAGGCAATGCTGCTGCTGCGCCGCTGCGAGCGGGCCAGTTCTTCCTTCAAGCGCTGTTGCAGGTAGCGTCGATTGTGCCAGCCGGTGAGGAAGTCCGTGATGCCGGCGCGCAGCAGCCGCGCACGGTTGACCGCGTTCTCGATGCACACCGCTGCGACCGCGCCTAGATGCGCGAGAAAATCCGTGCCGTGATGGCGCGTAAAGCGCGTAGCTTCGCGGCTGCCGAAGCACAGCGCGCCGGTGGCGCGGTCCTTGCGCGGCAGCGGTAACAAGGCGGCGCTCTTGAGATTTGCTATCCCGGGAAAAAGCAGGTGATGATCCGCGCCCACAAAGGGTCCGAGCCACGGTTTGTGCAGCACGGCCAGCTGTGGGGCTAAGCCAACGAGCGAGTCGACAAAAAATATGTGCTTGAATTCCTCCGGCCGATCGCCGCCGGCGACCAGCAAGTGCCGTACCTCATGCTGAGGATCGAGCAGCACCACGCTCACCGCGTCGAGCGAGTACGATTCGCGCAGCCCGTCAATCATGGCATGCAATAGCTGCGACAAGCTATCGGCGCGCAGCAGCGTCAATTCGCGCGCCTGCGTGCGCTTCATGATGGTCTCGTTGTTCGACGCCTCCGCGGTCATTTCCGCAAGACGCTTCTTGAGTTCTTCGTTCTCCCGGCCCACGTCGTCTAGAGGCATTTCCATTTCCCTCAGCCTGCGCGCGCCGCTGCGCGCACGTCCAAGTAGGCTCGGCCTCGATTCATGATGGCCGTGAACTCCGTCGCATTCTTAGTCTTCACCGTTGCCACCAAGCGCTCCACCGCTCTCTGTAGCGCCAGCAGCGACTCGCCGCCATACTCATTCGAACTCTGGATCTCGAAATACAGATCGGGGCTCTCTGCCGCGACCCGGCTCGCCACCTCCAGCTGCGAATCAAAAGTGGTGCTCGACAGCTTCGCCAAGCGCGGCGCCGCTTCGCCGCTGTCGGCAAGCGCCGTGAAGAAGGCGATATTGAGTGCATGCGATAACCCCAGCACATAGGCGATCAAGCGATCATGTTCGTCCAGGTCCATGACGACGCGCTCCGCCATGGTGGGCGCGAACAATTCCTGGGCCTCCGCCAAGGCCTCGGGATTCCCTAAGTCGATGAAGATCACGTGCCGGCCCGACAACAGTTCGGTATCCGGTCCGAACATGGGATGCACGGAGGTCACGCGGCAGCCGGCTTTGACCAGGGCGGTAAGCCCCGCCCGCAGCGGTGTTTTAAGCGACCCTAAGTCGAAGATCAGCCCTCGCGGCGCGCGGCACGCCAAGACCTGAAGCAGCTCCGCCGTG
>Ga0182030_10023693_pt1 | contig 11331 bp, 10 predicted proteins | sample 812S3MmetaG_FD_121299 | JGI IMG/M metagenome (GOLD analysis project Ga0182030, IMG submission 121299) | Permafrost microbial communities from Stordalen Mire, Sweden - 812S3M metaG (Illumina Assembly) | ecosystem: Environmental > Terrestrial > Soil > Wetlands > Permafrost | place: Sweden...
TATTTCGTCGATCCGAAGTTCGCCAGCGATCCCGACACCAAGGACTACACCGACGTGACCTTGTCCTACACCTTCTTCCCCGTGGCCAAGCCGGAGCCGAAGCCCGTCCAGGCCGCCAATTCCGTTCAGGCCCTTGGCGGAACGGCCGGGGCGGGGCTATAGCCTAGATTCGAAACGCCGACCGTGCGGGGACCTTGGGGGATCCCGCCAGACACCTTGAGGTTCGCTGACGACATGTCCACCGCCGACGTCAAACACGACTACCACCTGGTCAATCCCAGCCCCTGGCCGCTGATCGGCTCGATCGCCGCGCTGGTGATGGCGATCGGCGGGATCATCTGGATGAAGGGCCTGTTCGGCCTGCCCAAGCATACGCCGTGGGTGTTCTACGCCGGGCTCGCCGGGGTGCTCTACACCATGTTCGGCTGGTGGATGGACGTGGTGAAGGAGGCCAACGAGGGCGACCATACCCCGGTGGTCTCGATCGGCCTGCGCTACGGCATGGTCCTGTTCATCGCCTCGGAGGTGATGTTCTTCGTGGCGTGGTTCTGGATCTTCTTCGAGATGTCCCTGTTCCATCACGTCCGGGCCGCCTCCAGCATCGACGACGTGCGCGCCGCCTGGGCCACCTGGCCGCCCAAGGGCGTCGAGCTCGTGCCGGCCTTCCATCTGCCGCTGGTCAACACCCTGACCCTGCTCTTGTCCGGCACCACCGTCACCTGGGCCCACCATGCCCTGCAGACCGGCGACCGCCGCGGCGCCAAGATCGGCCTGTTCCTGACCATCGTGCTCGGCATCCTGTTCACCTCGATCCAGGCCTACGAGTACAGCCACATTCTGTCGGAGAAGCTGTTCTTCTCCACCGAAGCGGCCAATTCCGGACTGTTCGGCTCGGCCTTCTTCATGGCCACCGGCTTTCACGGCTTCCACGTGATCATCGGGACCATCTTCCTGACCGTCTGCCTGCTGCGCCTGATGGGCGGCGGCTTCACGCCGAAGCAGCATTTCGGCTTCGAGGCGGCGGCCTGGTACTGGCATTTCGTCGACGTGGTGTGGCTGTTCCTGTTCGCCTTCGTCTACGTCATCCTGCCCGGGCTCAACTGACGCCGCGGTGGCCGCCGCCAACCCCTTCGTCACGGGACTGACCTGCCGCTGTCCCAGGTGCGGGCAGGGGCGACTGTTCGAGGGCTATCTGCGGGTGGCGGCCCGCTGCGATGTCTGCGGGCTGGATCTGCGGGCGGCGGATTCCGGGGACGGGCCGGCGGTGTTCATCGTGCTGATCGTCGGCATGATCGCCTGCTTCGGCGCGCTGATCACCGAGGTCGCCTACCACCCGCCGGCCTGGGTGCACCTGGTCATCTGGCTGCCGCTGACGGTGATCCTCACCGCCGTGCTGATTCGTCCGTTCAAGGGGGTGATGCTGGCCATGCAGTTCCACCACCGGGCTTCGGAAGCGCGGCGTGATGACGAAGGCTAGGCGCGCGCTGATCACTTCTCCCCTTGTGGGAGAAGGAGGGGCCCGCCCGCGAAGCGGGAGGGAGGATGAGGGGTCTCACCGACTTCCCCGCGCCTGCTCTCCCATCGTGAGGCTGGAACAACCGGGAACTCGGCCAGACCCCTCATCCTCCCATGGCTTCGCCATGGGCCCCTCCTTCTCCCACAAGGGGAGAAGGGCTGGTGGATCGAGCCCGTTTTGACTCCAGAGCGCAATCCTGGACGCGCCGGATTCCCCATCGGCCTGACCCTCGTCACCGCGATCGCCCTGGCCATTCTGATCGGCCTCGGCTTCTGGCAGGTCGCGCGGTTGCACTGGAAGGAGGGCCTGCTGGCGCGGGTCCACGCCCTGCAGAGCGCGCCGCCGCGGCCGCTCGCCGAGGTGTTGGGCCGGCCGGGCGCCGACCTGGACTACACCCGCGTCACCGCCGACTGCCCGGACATCGAGACCTCGGCCTTCGTCAAGCTGTGGGCCGTGCCCGACGCCCGCTCCGGCTTCCGCATCATCGCCGCCTGCCGGCTCGCCGGCGCGCCCTACGCCTCGATCCTGGTCGACCGGGGCTTCATCGTCGAGGACCAGGCGGCGGCGCTCGCCCCGGGCCTGGGCGCGCGTCTGACCGGGCCGATCACCGGCGTGCTGCGCCGCGGCGACAAGGCCAATTTCGTCACCCCGCCGAACCAGCCGGCCCAGAACCTGTGGTACTCCCGCGACATCCCGGCCATGGCCCGCACCCTGGGCGTCGCCGTCCCCGCCCCGGTGTTCCTGTTCCTGGAGCGCCCCGCCCCGAAAGGCGCCGGTCCCACGCCGGCGCCGCTGCCCGCCGACATCCCCAACAACCACCTGCAGTACGCGGTGACCTGGTTTGGCCTTGCCGCCGCGCTCGCGGGCGTCTACCTCGCCAGCCTTTGGCGAAGGCGGCAGGGCTAGGATGCAGTACGTTTCGACCCGGGGCGAGGCGCCGCCCGTCGGATTCATCGACGCCGTCCTGGCCGGCCTGGCCCCGGACGGCGGCCTCTATGTGCCCGAGACCTGGCCCCAGCTGACCCGCGATGAGATCGCCGGTTTCGCCGGCCGGCCCTATGCCGAGGTCGCCGCCGACATTCTGGGACGCTTCGCCGGCGACGCCTTCCGGCCGGAAGACCTGCTGGACATCACCAGCGAAGCCTATGCCGGCTTCACCCATCCGGCGGTGACGCCGCTGCGCCAGATGGACGACAATCTCTGGCTCCTGGAGCTGTTCCACGGCCCGACCCTGGCCTTCAAGGACGTGGCCATGCAGATGCTGGCCAGGCTCTACGAGCGCGCGCTGGCGGTCCGCCAACGGGATCTGACCGTGGTCTGCGCCACCTCCGGGGACACTGGCGGCGCGGCGGTCGAGGCCCTGCGCGGCCGCGATCACGTCAAGCTGGTCGTGCTGTTCCCCGACGGTCGGATCAGCGAGGTCCAGCGCCGGTTCATGACCACGGTCCCCGATTCCAACGTCCGCTGCCTGGCGCTGAAGGGCACCTTCGACGACTGCCAGGCTATCGTGAAGGGCCTGTTCCAGGCGCAGGGCTTCCGCCAGGCGGTGGACCTGTCCGGGGTCAATTCGATCAACTGGGCCCGGATCGTCGCCCAGACGGTCTACTACTTCACCGCCGCCGTCGCGCTGGGCGCGCCGCATCGGCCGGTCTCGTTCACCGTCCCCACCGGCAATTTCGGCGACGCCTTCGCGGGCTTCGTGGCCCAGCGCATGGGCCTGCCGATCGAGCGCATCGTGCTGGCGACCAACAGCAACGACATCGTCGCGCGGATGGCGCAGGAGGGCCGCTACGCCCGCGGACCGGTGCGCCACACCCAGAGCCCGGCCATGGACATCCAGGTCGCCTCCAATTTCGAGCGGCTCTATTTCGAGGGCGTCGAACGCAACGGCGTCGAGACCGACCGCGCGATGCGCGCCTTCGCCAATACCGGCGCCATCGACATTCCGCCCAGGGCGCGAGCCATGATCGACGCCCTGTTCACCGGCGCGGGGGTCGGCGAGGACGAGACCCGCCGCTCGATCCTGTCGACCTATAACCAGACGGGCGTGCTGATCGATCCACACACCGCCGTGGGGGTCGCCGCGGCGCGCGGGGTCTGGCGCCAGCGCGCGGCCACGCCGATGGTGGTGCTCTCCACGGCCCATCCCGCCAAGTTCCCGGAAGCCGTCCAGGCCGCCGCCGGGCTCGCGCCGGACCTGCCGCGGGCGGCGCGCGGCCTGGCCGCCAAGCCCGAGCGGATCGACCGCCTGCCGTCCGATGTCGAGGCCGTGCAGGCCTATATCCGCGATTTCGTCCAGACGTGACGGCGACCTTGCCTCCCCGCATCCACACCCTGGCCAACGGCGTCCGCGTGGTCTGCGACCCGATCCCGGGCTTGCAGACCCTGGCTCTCACCGTCGCCGTGGGCCGCGGCTCGCGCAGCGAGAGCGCCGAACAGTCCGGCTGGGCGCATCTTCTGGAACACATGGTGTTCAAGGGCGCCGGCGAGCGGTCGGCGCGGGACATCGTCGAGGCGGTCGAGGCCGAGGGCGGGCACATCAACGCCGCCACCGGCCATGAACGCACCAGCTTCCAGGTGCGCGCGCTGAAGGGCGGCCTGCCGCTGGCCATGGCGGTGCTGGCCGACCTGATCCAGCGGCCGACCCTGCGGGCCGCGGACCTGGCCAAGGAAAAGACCGTGGTCGGCCAGGAGATCGCCGAGGCGGCGGATCAGCCGGACGATCTGGTGTTCGAGCTGGCCCAGGGCCACGCGTTCGCCGACCAGCCCCTGGGGCGGCCGATCCTGGGCACGCGCAAGAGCGTCGGCGCGGCCAGCGCCGCGCGCCTGTCGGCCTATCGCGCCAGCCTCTACGCCCCCGACGCCATCGTCGTCAGCGCCGCCGGGGCCGTCGACGAGGATGAGTTGCTGGCCCTCGCCGAGGCCGCCTTTTCGGGTCCCGCCGAGGCCGCCGCGCCGGCCGACCCGGCGGCTGCGCGGTTCGTCGGCGGCGCCGCCCGCGCGGCGCGCGACCTGGAGCAGGCGCACCTGGTCCTGCTCCTGCCGGCGCCCGGCCTGCGCGATCCCGACTATTTCGCCCTGCGCCTGTTCGCCGAGATCCTGGGCGGCGGCATGTCCTCGCGGCTGTTCCAGGAGGTGCGCGAACATCGGGGCCTGGCCTACGCCATCGACGCCTATGCCGACTGCTACGCCGACGCCGGGGTCCTGGGGGTCTATGCCGGCTCGGCGGCCGAGACGGCGGCGGACACGGCGCGGGTCGCCGCGGAACAGATCGCCGCCCTGACCCATCGCGCCCAGGACGCCGAATTGGCCCGCGCCAAGGCCCAGCTCAAGGCGGCGACCTTCATGGCCGCCGAATCCACCATGGCCAGGGCCGAACAGGCGGCGGGCCAACTGCTGACCTACGGCCGGCTGTTCTCGATCGCCGAGACCGCCCAGGCGATCGATGCGGTGACCGCCGCCGATCTCGGCCGGGTGGGCGAGCGGCTGTTGCGGGGCGGGCTGTGCGCCTGCGCCGTCCTGGGCCCCAAGCGGGCCATGCCGGCCGTCGACGCCTTCCAGAGATCGCTTTTCGGCTGAAGCGCCGCGCGCGGCCGCATTTGCCAAAACGCAAAACCGATCTAGGCTGAGCCGCAGGAGGCCGCAACGATGGCTCTGCTCGACTGGATCGCGCCGGAAACCGGCCTTCGGCTGGATGCGGGACCGGTCTATCTGCGGCCGCCGCGCGCCGGCGACTATGGCCCCTGGTCGGACCTGCGGCGCCGCTCGCGCGCCTTTCTGCAGCCCTGGGAGCCGGCCTGGCCGGCGGACGATCTGTCCCGGCCCGCCTTCCGCCGCCGCCTGATGGCCTATCAGCGGGACATGGACCTGGGCGGCGGCTATTCCTTCTTCGTGTTCCGGCGCGAAGACCACGAACTGGTCGGCGGCATCACCCTGTCCAACATCCGTCGCGGCGTGGCCCAGATGGGCACGGTCGGCTACTGGGTTGGCGAGCCGTTCGCCCGCATGGGCTTCACCCTGGCGGCGACGCGCGGCCTGACCAACTTCGCTTTCGGGCGCCTGGGCCTTCATCGTCTGGAGGCCGCCTGCCTGCCCGAAAACGAGGCTTCGCGCCGCCTGCTGCTGAATGCGGGCTACGAATTGGAAGGAAGAGCCTCGGCTTATCTGAAAATTAACGGCGATTGGCGAGATCATCTGCTGTTCGGGCTGGTGGCCGACGCGGCATTGCGTGGCGGTCCGAACACGTAGATCGCGGCGTAGCGCGAGGTGGCGGGCTGCTTATGGCGCTGATCAAGGCGCACGAACGTTTCCTCTGGGACGCCACGGTGACCCTGGAGGCGCTGGGCGCGGCCGACGTCGTGCTGTGGAACTGGGAGCCGGAGCGCGATCGGCTGCACCTGACCGGCGCGGCGCGGAGCCTGGGCCTCTCGCCGCTGTTGCCGGAATGCTCGTCCGCCGCCGTGCTGGCCTTGTCGCTGCCCCAGGACCGGGCGCTGGTCGAAGAAATATTGCGCGTCCAGGCCCCTGGCGGCGAGATCGCCGCGCGGGTGCGCATGCGCGGCGCCGAGACCTGCGTCTGGCGCGGCGTCTGGCTGGAAGATGGCGTGCGCGCCGCCGGCGTGATCGTGCCCGAAACCAAGTTCGCCGCGTCCGAGCAGGATTCCCTGACCGGTCTTCTGGATCGCCGCAGCTTCGTCGGCCGCGCGCGGGAGCGTCTGCAGGCCCCGGGAACCTACACCCTGGTGGTCGGCGACCTGGACCGCCTTCGCCGGCTCAACGAGGCGTTGGGCCACGAGCGCGCCGATCTGGTCCTGGCGGCCCTGGGCTCGCGCCTGGCCGCCGGCTTTCCGCCTGGCGCCTTGCTGGCGCGGGTCGGCGAGGACGAGTTCGCGGTGCTGGCCCCGGAGGCGATCGACCAGCCGGCCGAGGCCATGCGCGCGGTGATGGAGCAGCCCCTGCGCGTGGCGGGGTTCGATATTTTCCCGACCCTCTCCATCGGGGCGGTGACGGCCGAGGGCGGCGATGAGGCGCCGGATGCGGCGGAATTGCTGCGCCGGGCCGAACTGGCCGTGGAATCCGCCAAGACCGCGGGACGGGGCGGGGCGGCGGCCTATGGACGCTCCCTCGAAAGCGACGGCCTGTCGCGCCTGGCCATGGAATCCGACCTGCGCGGCGCCATCGGCCGCGGCGAGATCGTGCCCTTCTTCCAGCCTGTAGTGCGGCTGTCGACCGGAGCGATCTCCGGCTTCGAGGCCCTGGCCCGCTGGCGCCACCCGCGGCGCGGCGTGATCCCGCCCGACGAATTCCTGCCGCTGTGCGACGAGATGGGCCTCCTGGCCGAGCTGGGTTCGCACATGATGCGCACCTCGGCGCTGCAGCTGGCGGCATGGCGCGAGGCCCACCGCGCGGCCGGCGAGCTGTCCTGCAGCGTCAATCTGTCGACCGGCGAGATCGACCGCGAGGGCCTGGTGGACGAGGTCGGCCGCCTGCTGACCGAGACCGGCCTGCCGCGCGGCGCGCTGAAGCTGGAGATCACCGAGAGCGACATCATGCGCGACCCCGAACGCGCGGCGGTGATCCTGGGCGAGCTGCGCGCGGCCGGTGCGGGCCTGGCGCTGGACGACTTCGGCACCGGCTTCTCGTCGCTGTCCTATCTGACCCGTCTGCCCTTCGACACCTTGAAGATCGACCGCTATTTCGTGCGCACCATGGGCTCCAACGAAGGTTCGGCCAAGATCGTGCGGTCGGTGATCAATCTGGGGCGGGACCTGTCGCTGGAGGTGGTCGCCGAGGGCGTCGAGAACGCCGGCATGGCGCGCCACCTGCTGCAGATGGGCTGCCACTACGGCCAGGGTTTCGGCTATGCGCCGGCCCTGTCCGCGCAGGAGGCCGAGGTCTATCTGAACGAAAGCTACGCCGACGGCGCCGCCCCGGTGAAGGCGCGCGGCTAGCTACGCCCGCCCGGCATGGCTCGACAGCCGCTCGGCGCTCACGCCGATCCGGGCCAGGGCCATCGACCATTTGTGTTCGTAGTCATGGCCGAACAGCAGCGATTCGTCCGGATCGCAGGTCAGCCAGACATTGTCGCGGATCTCGCGCTCCAGCTGGCCGGGGCCCCAGCCGGAATAACCCAGCGCCAGCAGCGATCGGCGCGGACGTTCGTTGTGGCTGGCGATCGCCTCCAGCACCTCGCGCGTGCCCGTCAGGGCGACGCCCGCGGAGACCTGGGTGCTGGAGCCCTCGCTGACATAGTCGTCAGTGTGCAGCACGAAGCCCCGCTCGGTCTCCACCGGCCCGCCCAGCAGGACCAGGTCCTTGGGCAGGGTGATGTGGGACTTGACCCCCAGCCGGTCCATCAGGCTGGGCACCGTCAGGCCGTCGACGGGCCGGTTCAGGGTCAGTCCCATGGCGAGGTCCGGGGTATGGGCGCAGATCAGCACCACGGCGCGCTCGAACCGGGGGTCCTCGATGCCAGGCATGGCGATCAGCGCGCGCCCGGTGAGGAACGCCGGGGTCTCGTCGCTAACGCCTGGATCGGCAACGGCCATGGCGCGCATGATCCGTCTTGATTTGGACCGGTTCAAGTCCATTCCGAGGCTGGAAGGCGTGCAAAACGACCTGTGCATATTCGGTGACCCGAAAGCGGCGCTTGGCGGGGCGTTTCCAGCCGACTATCTGTCGTGCGCCGCCGGTGTTGGCGGGGCCCAGGGACGGGAACTGAACCCATGACGATCAAGGTTGGCGACAAGCTGCCGCAGGCGAACCTGATGACCACCACGGCCGACGGGATCGCGCCTGTGACCACGGACGACATCTTCAAGGGCAAGCGCGTGGGCCTGTTCGCCGTGCCGGGCGCCTTCACCCCCACCTGCTCGGCCAAGCACATGCCGGGCTTCAAGGCCCACGCCGCCGAGCTGAAGGCCAAGGGCCTGGACGCCATCGCCTGCATCTCGGTCAACGACGCCTTCGTGATGAAGGCCTGGGCCAAGGACCAGGGCGTCGAGGGCGAAATCATCATGCTGGCCGACGGCAACGGCGATTTCACCAAGGCCCTCGGCCTGGAGCTGGACGGCTCCAAGTTCGGCCTGGGTTCGCGCTCGCTGCGCTATTCGCTGGTCGCCAACGACGGGGTGGTCGAACAGCTGAACGTCGAGCAGGGCGGGGAATTCAAGGTGTCGTCGGCGGAGTACCTGCTGGAACACCTGTAGGGATCGCCGCGCGAAGGGTGCGTGCTTCGACACGCGCCCTTCGCTCGCTACTCAGCATCACGAACTGAACAGGGATTCCATCACTACGTCATGCTGAGCAGGCCGCGCCAGCAGCCGTGTCGAAGCCCGCGCTCCCGCTACCCCAGCGCCGCCGCGGTCAGGGCCTCCAGCGCGGCCGCGCCGGCGGTGATCCCCGCGAGCTGGCCGGGCGCCTGGGCCAGGACCGTCTCGGCGAAATGGCTCGCCAGACTGATGCGGGACCTGGCGAAGGTCTCGTCGCCCGCCCGGCCCTCGGCGGCGGCCAGCGCCCCCTTGGCCAGCAGCCAGCCGCCGGCGACCTCGCCCATCAGCTTCAGATAGGGCGTGGCGCCGGCCATGGCGTCCGCCGTCGCACGGTGCTCGCTCATCCAGGCGGTGGCCGTTTCCAGACCATCGACCGCAGGGCCGAGCCGCCCGCCGATCGGCGCCGTGGCCGGGTGATCGGCCAGCGCCCGGACGGTGGCGCGCATGTCGTCGATCAGGGCGCGCACCGCCGCGCCTCCGCCCAGGTTCAGCTTGCGTCCGGCCAGATCCAGCGCCTGGATGCCGTTGGCGCCCTCGTAGATCGGGGCGATGCGGGCGTCGCGGTAGTGCTGGGCCGCGCCGGTCTCCTCGATGAAGCCCATCCCGCCGTGGACCTGCACGCCCCACGAGGCGACCTCGACGCCGATGTCGGTGGACCAGCCCTTGGCCACCGGCGTGAGCAGCTCCTCGCGCAGGCGGGCCGCCTCGCGCTCGGCTTCCGTGGCGCCGTGCCGCGCGAGGTCGCCGCTGAGCGCGGTGAGCAGGCAGATGGCGCGCGCGGCCTCGACCCGGGTCTTCATGTCCGCCAGGGTGCGCCGCACGTCCGGATGGTCGAAGATCGGCGCCGAGGCCTCGCCGGTCCAGACCGAGCGGCCCTGCCGGCGCTCCAGCGCGAAGTTCAGCGCCTGCTGATAGGCCCGCTCGGCGATGCCCACGCCCTGCATGCCGACGTTCAGCCGCGCGGCGTTCATCATCGTGAACATGTGCGCCAGCCCGTGGTTGGGCAGACCCACCAGTTCGGCGCGGGCGCCCTCGAACAGCATCACGCAGGTCGGCGAGGCGTGGATGCCCAGCTTGTGCTCGATGCCGCCGGGCCGCAGGTCGTTCGGATCGCCCAGGGCGCCGTCCTCGCCCACGAGCCGCTTGGGGGCCAGGAACAGGGAGATGCCGCGGCTGCCCTCCGGCGCGTCCGGCAGCCGCGCCAGCACCAGGTGGACGATGTTTTCTGCGCAGTCGTGGTCGCCCCAGGTGATGAAGATCTTCTGGCCGTGCAACCGGTAGCCGCCCTGGCCGTCGGGCTCGGCGCGGGTGCGCAGGGTCCCAAGGTCGCTGCCCGACTGGGGCTCGGTCAGGTTCATTGCGCCGGTCCAGGCGCCCGCGATCATCTTGGGCAGGTACAGCTGTTTCTGGCGCGGCGTGCCGTGGGCGTGGATCGCCTCGATCGCGCCCTGGGTCAGGATGGGGCACAGGGAAAACGCCATGTTGGCGGCGTCGACCATCTCGAACACCGCCAGCTCCAGGGTCTTGGGCAGGCCCTGGCCGCCAAACTCCGGATCGGCGGCCAGGCTGGTCCAGCCGCCGTCGGCGAAGGCCTTGTAGGCCTCGGCGAAGCCCGGCGCGGCGGTGACCTTGCCGTTGCTGTAGGCGGCGCCCGCGCGGTCGCCGGACTGGTTGATGGGCGCCAGGATGTCGTCGGCGAGCGATCCGGCGGCGTCGAGCACCGCGCTCAACGTCTCGCGGTCCAGGTCGGCGAAGGCCGGCGACTGGTTCAGCCGTTCGATCCCGATCACCTCGGTGAGGGCGAACAGCAGATCGCGTACAGGGGCTCGAAAGGTCATGACCGGCTCCGCGGGTGGCGCCCAGTTCTAGAACAGTTTGCCGCCGCCTCAAATTGCCCACATCGGGCCCCAGGAAGTCTGGACGGCCGGTCTTTCGGCTGTGACGGAGTCCCGGCCGGACAGGACTTTCGGATCCCGGAAATAAATCGACCGGAATTCTGGTCCAGTAGGTTCGAGAGGGAGATCGGCGAGGTTAACCGTCTCGCCATCAAGGCCGAATTCCATCACAAATGGGCCCGCTGCGAGCCGCGCGGCCACGAGAGGAACCGTCAATGGCGACGATCAAGCAACGATACAGCGGCGTGGCCATCGCCCTGCACTGGACGATCGCCCTCCTGCTGCTGAGCAATATCGGCATCGCCTGGTACTTCAACACCCTGAGCGGGACCGCCAAGATCGAGCCGACCCAGCTGCACAAGTCGATCGGCATCACCATTCTGATGCTGAGCGTGCTGCGGCTGGGCTGGCGGCTGGCCGTGCCGGCGCCCAAGCTGCCCGACTACGTCACGGGCTGGGAGAAGTGGCTGGCCAAGACCGTCCACGTCCTGTTCTACGTCGTCATGCTGGGCATGCCCTTGAGCGGTTGGGCGATGAGTTCGGCCAGCCCGCTGATCAAGATGTTTCCGATCACCCTGTTTCACGTCGTCCCCTGGCCGACCATGACCTTCCTGTCGACCCTGCCGCACGACCAGATGAAGCAGGCGCA
>Ga0182030_10023694_pt1 | contig 11330 bp, 8 predicted proteins | sample 812S3MmetaG_FD_121299 | JGI IMG/M metagenome (GOLD analysis project Ga0182030, IMG submission 121299) | Permafrost microbial communities from Stordalen Mire, Sweden - 812S3M metaG (Illumina Assembly) | ecosystem: Environmental > Terrestrial > Soil > Wetlands > Permafrost | place: Sweden...
GACACAGGCCGTCAGTTCCACCCGCCCGACCACGCCGTCGTCGAGCACGGCCATGACGTCAAGAGGAGTGGAGTCGATCTGGACCACCTCACCCGGCCGGGCGGCGGAGGTCCGGGTAAAGGGAGTCGGAGGCCGGTTTGCCTGGGTGCGCCGGGTGGTGGCGTCCCCGAAGGTGTGGCGGCCGCGGTCCATCACCTCGACAAGGCGGTTGAACGTGGCCGGAGAGGGCATCGCCACCGCCCCGGCCCCGTGCTCAGCAACCAGGGACTCCTCCACGCGTCGACGGAGCCTCGTCTTGGTCCCGGTCGAGCGGTCCTGCTCGTTGTCGATGGCGGTGGCGACGGCGTCGACGAGGCGGGGGTCGGCCCGGCCGTACGGGCCCACCTCGCGAAGCACCCGCTTGTCCACCAACCCCCACAGCCCCTGGGCCCGGTAGCGGCGGCGCATCCGCTTGACCGTCTCCGCGCTGGTTTGCCGGCCGGCAGCCGTGAGCTCGGCCGCCTTGGCCGCCTCCCGCTGGCGGACGGTGCGTTCCGATGGGTCGTACCCGTCTGGTTGCGGGGCCCTGTGATCGGCGCCCGGCGGCCGCCCGGTATCCACCTCGATGACATGGCGCTCCCACTCCTTGGCCCGTTGCAGCACTTCGTCGGGGAGCTCCTCCAACAGGCCGATCCCGGCCAGCCGGGTCCTCGGGCTGCTGCCCACCAGCTCGAAGTCGGGCGAGGCCAAGAGATGAGAGAGCAGGACCACGCTGGGCTGCCCGGAGACCGAGACCAGGCGGACCGACGTGCCGGCCAAGCCAGCCACGGTGTGCTCGGCCCCGTCGAAGACGACCCGGTCGCCAAGCCTGAGGACAGCGCGGGCGCTCTGCACCTCAGGCCGCGGCTAGCGACACAAGCGACGCCTCGTGGAGGGCCACCGCCAGCTCGACCCTGAGCAGCCCTCGCCACAAGAGGTGGTACAGGACCGGCAGGACGCCGAGCGGGTCACCGGTCATCTCCGCCCCCGCCATCAGGGGCCTCGGGCGGGCGAAGGCCTCCGTCAACGAAGCGGCGACCTCGGGCCGTTGGTGGCGAGGATGACGGTAGCCGGCCAGCCACCGCACGTTGGCGACGAGGACCTCTTCAGGGGCGTGCAGCAGCCGGTAACGCCAGCCGACCCGTTCACAAGCCCGCTCGGTGGCCCCGAACACCTCGGCATCGGCGGCGGCGACGCGGTCGGCTGGCCGGCAGTCGATAACCACGCCAGTGCTGTCGGCCAGCCGCGCGAAGAAGTCAGGGCCGTGAGAGCGGCGGCGCCCGTCCCACCACGAGAGACGAAAAGGCTGCGAGGAAAAGCCGACGACCTCCGGGTCGAAGTCGAGCAGCATGGCGTGCTCGCGTTCCAGCCAGGACTCGAAGCCCACGTGACGCCTGGAGGTGGCCGACCACCAAAGCCCTGGGAAGTTCGCTTGACCCCGGTAGGACGGGAACGAGCGGACCGGCGCTGCATGCTCGAAAGCAAACGACGCCGTCTCAGGATCGAGCGGCTCCCGGCGCTCCGTGCTGCCCTCGAGCCGGAAGGCGACCTCGCAGGGCCCGGCAAGCAAGACCACACTTACAAGTGTGACGCCAAGAGCTCCTGGGAGCGCGGACCCTGGGGTCAACTTGAGTGAGCGGGGTCACATTGGGGTCAGTTTGATTGAGCAGGGGTCACGTTGCTTGAGCCCTGACAATCGCCCGCGAGCCTAGCCCCTACTGGCCCGAGCTACTATCGATTCCTGTCATTCTCTCTACCATTAGGAATGCTGTCTTTAATGTTGACTCTTTGGTTTCTGAGTACGGTGGTGGACGCGTTCTCTTGACCGTCCATCATGAGCGATAGGGCGACGTTTGCTAGCCAGGGACCGAGGTATTGGCAAGCGGATAGTTGCAAGCTCTGGAGGGTTAGAGAGCCGTCCCCAATTGATCCTGAATCTGATGATTACGCGGCTCGGCATTCGTGACTCGACTATTGACTGGCCGATTTACAGTGAAATTGTTGTCATCTCCGAGGCGGCAGCTTTGGCAACAACCTTGGCCGATCGACCATCGGTTTGATCAGCGTTTGGTGCGTGACATCCCAACCCTTCACGACGGTGAGCGTGATCACGCATGCGACCCAACCGACCGCGCAGGTCAACAGGCTGGCGGCGATGGCCCAGCCGATGCTGCCCGTCAGTAGGCCCACTGCGACTGCCACCGAAACGATAACGAGCCAAGTTGTGGACACCACGCCGACCATCAGCAGCTTGCGCTGCCGGGTCAGACGAGGACGCTTGCCCCGAACTTCGCACACCCGGCTAGCTCTACCAGGTGTGGGCTGCGGGCACAACAAGGAACCTTCAAGGGTTTCGCCAATGCGGGGATAATAACGCTTATCCCCGACTAAGGTCGGGGGAGTGGCTCCTACGCCGGTACCCGTGGTCGAGCTCGTGGAGGACTGGCTTACGGCCAAGCGGGCGCTCGGCTCGGCCGCCCAGGCGACGAAAGGCAACTCGGACCGAGCGCGGCGCTCCGACTTGGACCGCTGGGCCTTGGTGATCGGCGAGGCCCACGGGCGTCCTCACTCCGACGGTCAACCGCTCACAGGGCTCGCTCTAAGCGACCTGTCCGAAGAGGTCCTCGTCGGCGCGGTGGCGGTCGCCAAGAGCCGGTGGTCAGACGCGACCGTGGCCCGCATGTTGTCGACCCTACGGGGGTTCACCCGCTGGGCGCACCGCCGTGGCTACCTGGAGGCGGACCCGCTGGACGCTGACCTGTTCCAAGCCCCGTCACGGCCACAGCGCCGCCCGAGAGCGCCACAGGACGAAGACGTCGAGCGGATCCTGGCGGCCGCCGGGGACGAACCCCGCGGCCGCCAGCGAATGTTCTGGCCCGCCCGGGACGTGGCGGTGATGCGGTTCCTGGTCGGTACCGGTGCCCGGGCCGAGGAGGCTTGCGGGGTGTCCATCGGCGAGCTCGACCGGCGCGCCGAGCGGCCCATCTGGAGGGTCGGGCGCTCCAAAGGCGGCAAGACACGCGACGTCCCCCTGCCTCGCAGCACCGTCGGCGCCATCGACGCATGGCTTGCAGAGCGGGCCCGGCCCGTAGAAAACCGTCGTGCTCTGAAGGCCCGGCCGACCGACCCGCTGTTCGTGCGGGCCGACGGGAGCGCCTTGTCCCCCCAAGCCCTTGACCGCTTGGTGCGCGGCCTGGCAGGACGGGCAGGGGTCGTCCTGCCGGCCGGGGCTGCGGCACATGCTTTCCGCCACCACTACGGTGTCACCCTGGCGCTGCGAGGCGTCCCCGGCAACGTCATCTCCCAGCTCATGGGCCACGCCGATCCCCGGACCACCTCGATCTACACCACCGTCGCCTCCACCCAGCTCATCGCCGCCCTCGACGACGCCGGCCTGCTCGGCTGAGACCGTTGACCGGTCCGCACCCCTGGGGGTGAGCCCCGGTCTGGTCCACATGACCGCGTGAATCGAGTGACAGCGCGCGTCGAAGAACGTCAGGCCAGCCCTTCCGATGTCAGATCGTCTAAGTAGTCGCCCTCGCAGAGAAGAGGGGGTTTCTCGACCAGTCGAGTAACCGGCTGGTGCCGGGAAGCGGGACTGTGGCTGCCTTGTCGTTGCTCATCAGCTCAGGCCAGGTTTCACGGATCCAACCCTCATCATCAACTGAAGTCTGGTCAAATCGTTTGCGCAACAGTTCGACGAGACGGACCTTTCGTCCGCCATCATCGCCTAGGTGCCGGACCAGATAATCGATTGCGTGAACGGTCGGCGAGGTCCTCCCGTACCGCACTTTGCTCGTCTGACGGAGGCGTTTGGCCAGCCAGTCGAAGACTTCGTCCCACCCCTGTCCGTCGCCCACGGCCGCCAAGCAGGTCAGCGCGTATTCCTTGACTGCTGAGGTCGAAGAGGAAAGCCCGACAAGAAGGTCAGGCGTCGCTTCACCACCGAGACGCTTCGCCAGGGCGAGCACCGAGGCACATCGGATGTCAGCCGTTTTAGGGCCACTCAATAGGGCGAGTTCGCGGAGAGCTTGGTCCCCTGGGCCGTGACCTCGGAGGTCGCCTAGAGCAGCAGCGATGAGCACCGTCTTGAAGCCGTCGGCACCTTGCAGGCAGCGGACCAGGACGGGCTCAACATCCTTCCCCTGGCCTAGTGCTTCTTTGAGAGCTGGTTCCCAAACCGTGTAGCGATCATGGCGCAAGCGGTCTTCAAGGGGCAGATGGCCTATTTGCACAGCATCCACCGCCCATATGGTACTGAGGACAGAACACTGCCAAGGATAAGCGCGAGGCGCGATCGCCCCGGCCTTGATTTCTCCATACCACCCAGGCCGATAACGGTCACAGGGTGCTCGTACCCTTGTTCGCCTCGGCCTGATTATGGGCGGTCGTCCCTGGGGGTGGCGTCGTGCGCGTCCAACGAGTGGTGATGCCGGACGGGGAGGAGTCATGGACAGTCCTCGATGACGCCGGCCAAATCGTGGCCGCGGCGGAGGCCTTCCTGGGCCATCTTCAGGCCCTGGACCGGTCACCTACGACCGTTCGCGCCTACGCCTTCAGCCTGAGGTTGTGGTTTGAGTTCCTGGCCCTGATCGTCGTGGACTGGGACCAGGCCCGGGCCGAGCACGTGTCCCGGTTCGTGGCGTGGCTACGCTCTCCGGCGCCGAACGTCGTGGTGCTGGAGAGCGGCAGCGCCCGCCGGTCGTCGGCCACGGTCAACCGGCACTTGGCCGGGCTTTTCTCGTTCTATGACTACCACGCCCGCAACGGCGTCCCCCTGGCCCAGGCGCTGGTGGCATGGCGGCGCTCGAACCGGGGCGGCTACAAGGCCTTCTTGCACCACGTCGGCGGGGGGCGGCGAGCCCCCACCCGGCCGTTGCGGTTGCGCCAAGGCCGGCACCTGCCCCGCACCCTCAACGAAGAACAGGTCCTGGCCCTGGTCGAGGCGTGCGAGCACCTCCGGGACCGCTTCTTGCTGGTGCTGCTGGTCGAGACGGGCATGCGTATAGGCCAAGCGCTCGGGTTGCGCCACGCCGACTTCGTCTCCCACCGCCGGGAGCTGCGCATCGTGCCCCGCCCTGACAATGCCAACGGGGCCAGGGCCAAGACGACTGACGTGGCCACGATTCCCATCTCCGCCGGCCTGGTCCGCCTTTATACGGCCTACATGTTCGACGAGTACGGCGAGACCGACAGCGACTACGTGTTCGTGAACCTGTTCGCCGAGCCCCGAGGGGCGCCCATGCGCTACCAGGCCGTCTACCGGCTCGTCGCCGCACTGCGGGCCCGTACCGGGATCGAGTTCAGCCCGCATATGTTCCGCCACTCGCTGGCGACCGAGCTCTTGCGCCAAGGGGTCGCCGTCGAGGTGGTGGCCAAGATGCTCACGCACCGCTCCTCTGTCACGACTTCTGGGACCTATGGGCACCTGAGCACGGCCGACCTTCGGGCCGAGCTCGAACGGGCCGGGGCATGGCTGGCCGAGGGGGCGCCGTGAGCGGACGTACCGTCGGCGCGGAGCCTATCGGTCTCCCGAGCGACGCGGGCACCCTCGAGGGGCCGTACGCCGCCGACACGTGGTGGGCTGAGGAGCTGGGCGTGCGGGCTGGTCGAGACCGGGCGACGTTGAGCTTCGTAGCCATCTCCCAGCCCTGGCTCCGCCAGGGAGCAAAACGCTGGGCGCGGCACCGCTTAGCCCTCAACCATGCCTTCAACACCGTCATCGGCGGTGTGCTCTCCCTCAAGCGCTTCTCGGCGTTCCTAGACAGCTGCCAGCCGCCCGTCAGTGCCCCCTGGCAGGTCGACCGCGCCCTGCTCGAGCGCTACCTCGCCTGGCTGCGCCCCCTCCCCCTGGCGGAGTCGACCAAATCACATACCAGGGTGTTCCTGCGCCAGTTCCTGGAGGAGAACCGGCGCCAGCGCTGGGTCGAGGGCATCGGGCTCGACGCTGTCCTCTACCACGACGAAGTGACCGCCCGGAACGAGTTCTTGCCCCGCTTCATCACCGAGCCGGTCATGGCCCAGCTGGAGTCCGAGGCCAACCTGGCCAAGCTGTCGCCGAGCTTTCGTCACCTGGTCGTCGTCATCACCGAGACCGGGCTACGCGCCGGGGACGCCTGCGCCTTGGCCTTCGGGAGCATGGTCGCCGACAGCGCCGGCTGGCCCTGCCTTCGCTTCTACTGCTCCAAGATGCGGGCCGAGCAGATGGTCCCCTTGTCCGCCCGGGCCGTCGAGGCTGTGCGCGCCCAGCAAGGCTACGTCAACCAGAAATGGCCGTCCGGGTCACGCTGGTTGTTCCCGTCCCGGCGGGACGCTAGCCGGGCCTTCAGTTATGGGGTGTTCCGCTGGGCGTTCGAGGACTGGCAGGCCCGCATCGGCCTGCACGACGGCGCCGGCCGGCCGGTCCGAGTAACGCCTCACCAGCTCAGGCACACACTCGGGACCAGGTTGATCAACCAAGGGGTACCCCAGCACGTCATCCAACGCCTTCTCGGTCACGCCAGCTCGGCCATGACGGGTGTGTACGCCCACCTGCACGACGCCACATTGCGCCAGGAGTTCGAGCGCTATTGCCAGTCCAGGGTCGACGTCGAGGGACGGCTCATCGGCTTCGACCCCGATGCCGCCACCGCAGATGCCGAATGGGTAAAGCACAACCTCGCCCGGGCGGCCGACACCCTTCCCAACGGCTATTGCGGGCGGCCGCCGCAGCAGGAATGTCCCCACCCTAACGCTTGTCTCACGTGCGCCCAGTTCCAGACCACCGTCCAGTTCTTGCCTGTCCACCGCCAACAAAGAGCACTCACTGCGGAGATGGTGGATGCCGCCGACGCCGCCGGGCGTCAGCGCCTGGCCGACAACCACCGACGCGTGGCCGCCAACCTGGACAAGATCATCACCACCTTGGAGAACCTCCCGCGGGCGGGAACTGAAAATGACTGACCGCGTCGAGGCTCTCCGTCAAGCCGCCCAAGCCCGTCACAGTGCAACTCTGCGCCGGGCCAAGGACGCTCTTCAGGCCCTGGTCGCCGCCGGGACACCCGTAACCTTCGCCCGGCTCGCGAAGGTGGCCAAGGTGTCCCGGTCCTGGCTCTACTGCCAAGACGAACTTCGCGCCGAGGTACAGCGCCACCGCGGACCGGGCCCGGTCAAGCCCCAGGACCGACCACGGGACCAGTCGGCAACCGTCGAGTCCCTACGTCAACAGCTCCACGCCTACCGAGAAGAGATCGGCCGCCTACGAGCCGAGAACCGCGCCCTTGACGACCAGCTCGCCCGCCGCTTCGGCGCTGAACGAGCCGACAACGTCACCCGCCCGTGACCATCGTCGGCGACATGTCCACGACGTAAAAAGGTCCTCCCACCTGGGCTTTTAGCCTCTCAGGTAAAGAGAACGTACATTATGGTAAGTAACTCACGCACCAGGGTCCACCCACCGGACGCCGACAGGGACATACGGCAGAGCCGTGCTGTGCTCCCCACCGGTCCCACTCGGCGGCGCCTCGCCAGGGGTGGTCATCGAAGCTGACTCGACCAGGTGTCCGCCATCGGCCATCACTTCCCGGAGTTTGCCCGACCTAACAGATAGCCTGAACCCGTGTCGTTGACGAGGTCGAAACAAAGGGTGGCAGACCACGGAGAGGTGTTCACACCAGCGTCGATGGTCGAAGCGATGCTTGACCTAGTCAAAGCCGAGACTGAGCGTATCGACTCCCGCTTCCTGGAGCCGGCATGCGGCTCGGGCAACTTCCTTGTACGAGTTCTCCGACGCAAGCTCGCAGCGGTCGAGCTGAAGTTCGCCAAGTCTGACTTCGAGAAGCGTCATTACGCCCTATTCGGTCTGATGTGCACCTACGGCATCGAGCTCTTGTCCGACAACATCGCCGAGTGCCGTGACAACATGCTGGAGATCGTCTCCGACTATCTAAAGCTCGACGCCTCCGATGACATCAACCGAGCTGCCACCTACGTGCTCTCGCAGAACCTCGTACACGGAGACGCCCTGACCATGCTCACCACCGATGGGCAGCCCATCATGTTCGCCGAGTGGGGCTACCTGGGAAAGGGCAAGTTCCAGCGACGTGACTTCCGCCTCGACACCCTCACCCAGTCGGCTGCGTTCGCAAAGGAAGGCACGCTCTTCGCCGACCTCGGCAAGCACGAGATCTTCACGCCGAGTAGAACGTACCCGCCCATGACGCTTCACGAGCTCGCAAACGTCACCGCGTCACCGGAAGACTCAGTGTGAGAGAGGCGCGCGCCGAGTTCGTCCTTCGGGGCCGCAACCCCGACGTGCTGACCTGTATCGCAAACCTTTCCAACGACGAGGTTTTTACGCCTCCCGAACTGGCCAACAGGATGCTCGACACCCTCGCCGAGGCGTGGTCCGTCGATCGAGACGGGGCGAACATCTGGGCCGATCCGAACGTCACGTTCCTCGATCCCGTCACGAAGTCCGGTGTCTTCTTGCGCGAGATCACGAGCCGCCTGACCGGCGGGCTTGTGGACGAGATCCCCAATCTACAAAATCGGGTCGATCACATCCTGACGAGGCAGGTCTTCGGCATCGGCACGACGCACCTCACCAGCCTGCTCGCGCGCCGTAGCGTCTACTGCTCGAAGTGGGCCAACGGTCCACATTCGATCGCCAAGTCGTTTGCGACGACGGAGGGCAACATCTGGTTCGAGCGGATGGAGCACACCTGGGTTGGCGGCACCGAGTGGGTGCTAACCGCCGATCAGGACGGAACGCAGATCAAGAAGTTCAAGGACGGCAAATGCAAATACTGCCGGGCGAGTCAGAAGGTCCTCGACCGCGGCGCAGACTTCGAGACGCACGCCTACGCGTTCATCCACACCGACGACATCACCGCTCGCCTCGTCGAGCTGTTTGGAGCAGACATGCAGTTTGACGTCATAATCGGTAACCCGCCGTACCAGCTCGCGTCGGATGGGGGCACTCGCGACGTTCCGATCTACCAACACTTCGTCGAGCAAGCGAAGAAGCTCGAGCCACGCTTCCTATCGATGATTGTCCCTTCGAGATGGATGGCTGCTGGCCTGGGTCTCGGCGACTTCCGGGCGGAGATGCTTGGAGATCAGCGGATCAGAAAACTTGTCGATTTCCCGGATTCGAGCGAGCTATTTCCCGGAGTGAAGCTAATGGGTGGCGCGTGCTACTTCCTTTGGGACCGCGATAATCCCGGAATGTGCGAGACGACGCTTGTGAGAGCAGGGCGAGAGCTCGAAACGGTTGAACGACCCCTTGATGAGTTCGACATTCTCGTGCGCGATAGCCGTGCGCTGGGAATCCTCCGTAAGGTGCGCGATCGACAGGAGCAGTCGATTTTCGACGTGCTCTCAGCGGACAAAGAGTTCGGACTCACGAGCAACTTCGACGATTACAAGGACGATCCCTTCCCGTCGGCGATTCCGCTCTACGTGTATCAACGAGGGCAGCGACTCGTTGGATGGATCGCTAGGAACAAGATTACCAAGAGCAGTGATCTCATCGACACATGGAAGGTACTGATACCTGCCGCGGGGTTCGAATCGCAGATCTTGCCGACCCTCGTCCTGAGCTCGATTAGACGCGCGCCTAATCCCTCGGCTTGCACTCAGACCTACCTGTTCCTTCCGGCTTCATCTGAGGCTGAGGCTGACAGCATGGAAAGCTACGTGAGGACTCGATTCTTCAGGTTCCTCGTCTGGCTCCGTAAGGTGAGTCAACATGCAACCCGATCCACCTACACCTGGGTTCCACAGCAAAGTTGGGACCGGTCTTGGACGGACGCCGACCTCTATAGGAAGTACGGGATCACCGATGACCAGCAGGCCTTCATCGAGTCGATGATCCGCCCGATCAACGGGACACCAGGAGCGGACGATGAGTAGGCCGATTGAGGAGATCCTTCCACCGAAACCGGAGGTGCACCTTCGCATCTATGCGTGGACGCCGAACGACCCGCCTCCCGCGTACGTCGGCCTCATCAAGGTTGGGCAGACCACCCTGGAAGACGTGAACGAGCGCATTCGCCAGTCGCAGGGTCAGATGCGGCAAGCCTACACGGTGCATGTCGATGCTCTCGCCGAGCGTGAGGATGGCACGATTTTCCGGGACAGTGATGTGCGCCAGCGCCTGATCGACAAGGGCTTCGAAAACGTTGTGATCGGCTCGTCACGGGAGTGGATGCTCTGCTCGCCCGCCGATGTGAAGACCGCGTTGGTCGAGCTTCAGAAAGGTCTGCGTCTCACCGGCACCCACCATGAGACATTCCAGATGCGCCGCGAACAGGAGGAGGCTGTAGGCAAAACCCATGCCTACTTTCAATCAATCCGGGAGGAGCACATCCATGCTTCCCCCCGCTTTTTGTGGAACGCGAAGATGCGCTTCGGAAAGACGTTTACCACTTATCAGCTAGCGAAGAAACTTAACGCTACCCGCGTTCTCGTGGTTACTTTCAAACCCGCGGTCGAGGATGCGTGGCAGACCGATCTGGAGTCTCATGTCGACTTCGATGGCTGGCAGTATCTCTCGCGGACGTCCGGTAATGACCCGACGCAGATTGATCCGGAGAAGCCGGTCGTTTACTTCGGCTCGTTCCAAGATCTGCTCGGCAGGGACGGCTACGGCAACATCAAGCCCAAGAACGGGTGGCTACACAAAGTGAAGTGGGATCTAGTCGCGTTCGACGAGTACCACTTCGGTGCATGGCGTGACACCGCTAAAGAGCTGTTCGAGGGCGAAGACGATACGGTTGCAAAGAAGGAGACCAAGCTCGAGTACGCCCCCGACTTGGCTGGCGTGAACGAAGACCTAGAGGAGTTCTCCGAACCGGAGACAGAGTTTCTGCCGATCAAGACCAAGGCGTACCTGTATCTTTCCGGGACTCCGTTCAGGGCGCTGGCAACCGGTGAGTTCATCGAGGAGCAGATCTTCAACTGGACCTACACAGACGAGCAACGCTCCAAGGAGGAGTTCCCAGCCAAGAACCCCGGCAAGTGGAACCCCTACGGCGCGCTGCCGCAGATGCGTCTTTTCACCTATCAGATGCCAGACGAGCTACTGGCGATCGCGAGCGCTGGAGAGTTCGATGAGTTCGACCTCAACGAATTTTTCGCCGCTACCGGCAGCGATGCGAGCGCTCATTTCAAGCACAAGAACGATGTGCAGAAGTGGCTCGATATTGTCCGTGGCTCCTACGCGCCCACCCAGGTCGACAACCTCAAGCTCGGCTCGCAGCGCCCGCCGTTCCCGTACTCCGACGTTCGCCTGTTGCCCTACCTTCAGCACTCGCTCTGGTTCCTTCCGA
>Ga0182030_10023695_pt1 | contig 11330 bp, 10 predicted proteins | sample 812S3MmetaG_FD_121299 | JGI IMG/M metagenome (GOLD analysis project Ga0182030, IMG submission 121299) | Permafrost microbial communities from Stordalen Mire, Sweden - 812S3M metaG (Illumina Assembly) | ecosystem: Environmental > Terrestrial > Soil > Wetlands > Permafrost | place: Sweden...
ACCGCTTCAAGCTCGATCTCGACGCATTCTTTTTCGCCGCGCGCATGGCGGAATCGTTTTCCGAGGAAGCCCAGCGCCTGCGTCCAGTCGAAGCCGTGGCGACGCTGGCGCGCTCGGTCGCCATGGAAATGGATTTCCGCCTGGAAGCCGCCGCGCTATCGGAGATGGCTGAAAACACGAAAGATGACGACGACTTCCGCGTGCCGGGCGTGGACTGGGACCGCACCGCGCGCGACGTACTCACGATGGAATGGATCGACGGCACGCGGCTTAACGACCGCGCGGCGCTTGAAGCGCAAGGGGTCGATTTGCCCGCGCTCGGCCACAAGGTGATCCAGAGTTTCCTGCGGCACGCGTTGCGTGATGGTTTCTTCCACGCCGACATGCATCCCGGCAATCTTTTCGTGGATGCGCAGGGGCGCCTCGTGGCGGTGGATTTCGGCATCATGGGCCGGCTTGGCCCGAAAGAGCGCCGCTTCCTCGCGGAAATTTTATTCGGCTTTATCACCCGCGATTACCAGCGAACCGCGCAAGTGCATTTCGACGCCGGCTATGTGCCAAGGCATCACTCGGTCGAGGCCTTTGCGCAGGCGATCCGCGCCATCGGCGAACCGATCCATAACCGCACCGCCGAAGATATTTCGATGGCGAAGCTGCTCATGCTGCTGTTTGAAGTGACCGGCCTGTTCGACATGCGCACGCGGCCGGAATTGCTGCTGCTGCAAAAGACCATGGTGGTGGTGGAAGGCGTTGCGCGCGCGCTCGACCCCAAGCTCGACATGTGGAGCGTGGCCGATCCGGTCGTGCGCCAATGGATCGAGCGCAATCTCGGGCCGGTCGGCAAGCTGGAAGACGTCGCCGAAGGCGCCGGCGAGATCGGCCGCTTCCTCGGCCAGGTGCCGTCATTGCTGACGCGGGCAGGCACCTTGATCGATCAGTTCGACGACATCACGCGTGACGGCCTGGTGCTGTCGCCCGAAACGGTGGCGGCGATCGGCAAAGCCGAAGCGCGCCGCAACCGCTGGACTGCGGCGGCGCTGTGGACCATCGCCGGCCTGCTGGCGTGGATGGTGTGGTTGCTGGTTTAGCCCACCACCAACTCTCCCAACTTGTCGATGGTCTGCGTCCAGCCCATTTCCATGCCGGCCAGCATTTGCTTCGCCATTGGCACGCGGCCGACAGCGTGAGTTTTCAAGACCATCGTCGTCTTGCTGCCTTGCTCGGCGAAGGTGACGGTGGTGAGACCCTCGAGTAACACGTTGCCGTCGGCATCCACCGCGTTGTTGGTGAACACCAGCCGCTCGGGCGCTTTCACTTCGCGGAACTCGCCGGCGCAGGGATAATCGTTGCCATCCGGCCCATGCATGACGATGCGCAAGGCGCCACCGGCGCGGGCATCCAACTGCGGTACCGAACTGGTGAATCCGCGCGGGCCGAACCATTGCGCCATCATTTTCGGGTCGGTCCAGGCCTGCCAGACCAGCGCGCGCGGCGAGTCAAATACGCGTGTCAGCGTGAAGCCGCCCTCGCCGAATTCGCTCGTGGCAGCCGCTTTAGTTGCAGCAGTCATGGTGTTACTCCTTCACTTTTCGCTTTTATCTATTTCGATCAGACCGCTTTCGCCAGATAGCCATCGAGCTGATCCATGGTTCCGGTCCAGCCGCCGGTCATGCTGGCGTGGCCGGCATCGAAAGCCGCCTGCTCCTCTTGCGTCGCGTTGTAAGGCGCCCAGCGCACGGTGAACTTGGTCTTGTCGCGTATATCCTCGAAGGTGAAGGTCGAGAGCATCTCCAGCGGCCAAGCCGGCGCCAGCGGATGGCGGCTCAGGCCGCCGGCTTCGTCCGAAAACGAATTGATGAACACCAGGCGCTCCGGCGGCGTGATCTCGCGATAGACCATGCGGCCCCACATCACTTTGCCGTCGGGCGTTTCCATGCCGTAGTGGTAGATGCCGCCGACGCGCAGATCCATTTTGGACGCGCGCACCTTGACGCCCTTGGGCCCCCACCATTGCTGCATGCGCTCGGGCTGGGTGAAGCATTGCCATACCAGATCGCGTGGCGCGTGGAGTAGGCGCGCAATGACAAAGTCTTTGCTTATGGTGTTCGGATTGTCCGGCATCTGCTTGTTCCGTCCGAATTACGTTTCTGGTTACATTTATTGCGCGGCCAGCACGATCCAGTTCACGCCGAACTGATCGGCCAGCATGCCGAAGCGCGGTGAGAAGAATGTCTTGGCCTGCGGCATGGTGACCTTGCCGCCGTCGACTAGCGCGGCAAACAACTTGTCGGCTTCGGCCACCGTTTTGGTGGTGATGGTCAGGGCGAAACCGTCGAAATTTGTTTTGCCGGTGTTGCGCCCGTCAGAAATCAACACGCCGGTCTCGCCGATATTTATATAAGCGTGCATGACCTTGTTCTCGCTGCCGGACGAAATCATGCTTTGATCCGGCGCCTCCTTGAAGCGCATCAGCATGTTCACCTTGGCGCCGAGCGCCGACTTGTAGAATTCGATCGCCTCTTCGGCGCGGCCGTTGAAGTACAAATAAGGCTGAATTTGCATGATTATCGCTCCGTCCTTGTGGTGGATTGCTTGAGGCCTGCGCGCGCCGCGACGTATTCCGCCAGCCGCGCCATGGTCTGCACCAGGCCCTTATCGGCGCCGTATTCTTTGATCACGCGGTCGCGCTCGGCCGCCGACGGGAATTTTCCGCGCCAGACGATCCGGGTCTTGGCGCCGAGATCGTCAAACGTAATGGTGGTCGAGAATTGCACCGGCTCGACATCGTCGCCGCCGCCATGCCGGTAGACAATGCGCTCGGGTGGCACGATCTCGTCATAGGTGACGCGGTTCTGGTAGTTGCGGCCGTCCGGCCCGTGCATGACAAAGCGCCAGACGCCACCGGGCCGGAATTCGTGTGAACTTGTCGTCAGCGTGAAACCGTCCGGGCCCCACCATTGCGCCAGGTGTTTTGGATCGGTGAAGGCTTCGAACACCAGTTGGCGCGGCGCGTCGAAGTCGCGCTTGCCGGTGATGGCCAGCGGATCGCCGAGATCGATGCTATTGTTTACCGCCACGTTTCGTCTCCCTGACTCGCGTGGATTTTGTCGCCTGCAGCGTTTTCAGATAGTCTTCCAGGCGGTCGAGCCGTTGCTCCCAGAGCTTACGATATTCGCCCAGCCAGTCGTCGACATCCTTGAGCGCAATTGCTTCGAGCTTGCACGGCCGCGTCTGCGCGTCGCGGCTGCGCCCGATCAGGCCGGCCCGCTCCAGCACCTTGAGGTGCTTGGAAACGGCGGGTCCGCTCATCTTGAAGGGCTTGGCCAATTCGTTGACCGTGGTCTCGCCGAGCGCAAGCCGCGCCAGGATCGCGCGGCGGGTGGGATCGGCAAGCGCGGAGAAAGTGGCGCTGAGGCGGTCGGGCGATAGTGCGGGCATTGTTATGAACCATTCGGTTAAATAACCTTACGGTTAATTACACGACAGGCGCGCGCGGTCAAGCGCTGGCCAAAAAGAATTTTGGACGTTATAATGATTGCACTGATTGCATTGCGATCAATGCCTCCTAAGTGACTGAATTGAAAGAATTTTAAGATGGCCTCCCTGACCGTCCGGCAGCTCGACGAGCGACTGAAGAAACTGTTGCGGCTGCGCGCCGCCCGGAGCGGCCGTTCGGTCGAGGACGAAGTGCGCACGATCTTGAAATCGGCGGCGGAGGAGACCGGGCGCGACGGGCGGGAGAATTTCGACCCGCCGGTGGCTAAATCCTCGCGCCGCGCCGCGCCCATAGTGCCCGCTGGCTCAAAGCGCGTGCTGCTCATCATCGGCGGCGGCATTGCCGCCTATAAATCGCTCGATCTCATCCGCCGCCTCAGGGAGCGCGGCATGGAGCTGCGCTGCATTCTCACCAAAGCGGCCGAGCATTTCGTCACGCCGCTGTCGGCCGGCGCGCTGGTCGGCGAGCGCGTGTTCACCGAACTGTTCGACGCCAACAGCGAGTTCGATGTCGGTCACATTCGCCTGGCGCGCGAAGCCGATCTCATTGTCGTGGCGCCGTCGACCGCCGATCTGATGGCGAAAATGGCCAACGGTCTCGCCAACGATCTCGCCAGTGCCGTGCTGCTGGCGACCCACACAAAAATCCTGCTGGCGCCGGCGATGAACCCGGCAATGTGGTCGAACAAAGCGACGCAACGCAATCTCGCGCAATTGATCGCCGACGGAGTCACGCTTATCGGCCCCAATGAAGGCGAGATGGCCGAAGCGGGCGAAAGCGGCACCGGCCGCATGGCCGAGCCGCTGGAGATCGCGGCCAGCGCCGAAAAGCTGCTCGGCGCCGGCACCGCCCAGCCGCTGCGAGGCAAGCGCATGCTGATCACCTCGGGCCCGACGCATGAACCGATCGACCCGGTGCGCTATATCGCCAACCGCTCTTCCGGCAAGCAGGGCCACGCCATTGCCGCGGCTGCCGCGGCCGCCGGCGCCGATGTCACGCTGATCAGCGGCCCGGTCAATTTGCCCGATCCCGCAGGCGTTAAGGTCATCAAAGTCGAGACCGCGCGCGAAATGCTGCAAGCGGCCGAGCATGCGTTGCCGGTGGATGTGGCGATTTTCGCCGCCGCCGTCGCCGATTGGCGTGTCGCCAGCGCCGGCACGCAGAAGATCAAGAAGAACCTCGGCCAGGTCACGCCCGACTTGCCGCTCATCGAAAATCCCGACATCCTCGCCAGCATCGCCAAGCGAAAAACCCAGCGGCCAAAACTGGTGATCGGCTTTGCGGCGGAAACCGAAAACGTCGCCGCCAATGCCAAGGCAAAGCTCGCCAGCAAAGGCTGCGACTGGATCCTCGCCAATGACGTATCGCCGCGGACCGGCATTATGGGCGGCGACCGCAACACTATTGAGCTGGTCACCGCCGAGGGCATCGAGCCTTGGCCGCCGCAATCGAAACAAGACGTGGCCGCGATGCTGATCGCGCGCATCGCGCAGGAGTTAAAGTCATGACCGAGGTGCGCATCATGCGGCTGGCGCACGGCAAGGACCTTGCGTTGCCGTCCTATCAAAGCGCGCTCGCCGCAGGTTTGGACCTATTGGCCGCGGTGCCGGCCGATGCGCCGCTTACCGTTGCGCCCGGCGCGCGCGCGCTGGTGCCGACTGGCATCGCACTCGCATTACCGCAAGGCACCGAGGGACAAGTTCGGCCGCGTTCGGGTCTGGCGATGCGCCATGGCCTCACGGTGCTCAATTCGCCGGGCACCATCGATGCGGACTACCGCGGTGAAATACAGGTCGCGCTTGTAAATCTCGGCGCCGAATCAGTGCGCATCACCCGCGGTATGCGCATCGCGCAGTTGGTGATTGCAGCCGTAGCGCGAATTTCATTATGCGAGGTGGCGACGCTCGACGAAACACCGCGTGGTAGTGGCGGCTTCGGTTCCACCGGGAGTTGAGGATTAGTTTCATGTTTGCGCCTAGACGGCTGGTGGACTGTAGCCTATTACCACTTGAATTCGTTGCGAGTGGTCCCAACCATGCCGCTGGTATCTCGCAAGGGCATCCTTGCCATTGCCGCTGTGATCGATGTCGCGATCCATGCCCATGGCCGGCCTGTGTCGGCGAAAGCCTTGGCGTCGCGCCATAAGCTTCCACCGCGTCATCTCGAACCTGTCCTGCAGGCGCTGGTGCGAGATGGCATTCTCAAAGGCGTGCGTGGACCGCATGGCGGCTACGAAATCGCGCGCGAGCGCAAGCGCATCACCGCCGAAGACATCCTGCGCGCCGCCGGCAGCGCCGAGGAAGCCGGCGACCCGCCGGTGCCGGCCTCCGCGCTGGTGAACGAGGTGGTGCGGCCGGCGCTGGCCGAGGCCGAGCGCACATTCTTGGCGGCGCTCACGCGCATCAATGTCGAGGACATGGCCAAACAGGCGCAGGCGCTGAAATAGCGCAAACCTTAACGGCGCCCGTTCACGGTCTGGACTCTTTCGGCAGGAGTCCCCGCGGGGGTAAAGTCCTGCGATTCGTGGACGGTGCGGCGGACGCCGTCTCCTCATCCCTGGGGCAATCCTGAATGCCGGAGACAATCCGGACGGCGAACGAGAGGCTGCGTTCTCGTCCGAAGCGGGACGGATTCTTGGCCGCCTGCTCGATCGCTTTCTCGATCGCAACGCTTGCCGTTGCGCCCGCGCGCGCCGACACCGGCGCGGCCTTGAGCGCCGTCGACGCCATGCATGGTGCGCTCGACACGCTCAGCCGCCAGGAAATCGCCACGCTGACGCTGACGCTTGGGCTGATCGTGTTCGCCGTGCTCGCCTCCATCGCCTTGATGCGCAGACGCAAGACCGCCGAGCGGGTCGAAGCCGTAGCGCGCGAACAGGCGATGGAAATGCGGGCCGAGATTGACCGGCTCAAGACGCTGCTGTTGTCGGAACCGCAAGTGCTGGTGGCCTGGGCCGCGGCCACGGATGAGACTGATATTCTCGGCGATACCGGCATCGTCGTCACCGGCGATGTACCAGAACGCGTGCTCGCCTTCGGCACCTGGCTGGAGCCGGCGGCGGCGCAGCGCATGGAACGCGCGGTCGAAACCTTGCGCAGCGAGGGCCGCGGTTTCGTCATGACGCTCACTACTACGGCGGGACGCCCGATCGAAGCCGAAGGCCGCGCGGTGGCCGGGCGCGCGGTTTTGCGGTTGCGCGATGTCAGCGGCATCGAGCGCGAACTCATCGATCTGGCCGCACGTCACGATAAACTGGTGAGCGACGTCGAGACCATGAAGGCGCTGCTCGATTCATTGCCGGCGCCGGTCTGGGCGCGAGACGAGAACGCCCGGCTGATATTCGTCAACCAAGCTTACGCCCGCGCCGTGGAAGCCAAGGATTCGACCGACGCGGTGGCGCGCGAAGTCGAGTTGCTCGACCGCGCCGCGCGCGACGAACTCGTCCGCGCCCGCGCGGCGGGCGAGGCTTATGCCGGCCGGCTGCCGGCCATCGCCGCCGGCGAGCGCCGCATCTTCGACGTGGTCGATGCCGCAAGCGGCGCCGGCAGTGCCGGCATGGCCATCGACCGCACCGAGGTGGAGGCCATGCGCGCCGAACTCGCGCGCATGATCGAGGCGCACCGGCGCGTACTCGACCAACTGGCCACCGGCGTCGCCATCTTCAACATCGACCGCAAGCTCATCTTCTACAATTCCGCGTTCCGCGCGCTGTTCGAACTTGACGCCGGCATGCTCGACCAGACGCCCACTGACACCGCCGTGCTCGATAATTTGCGCACCGCCCGCAAGCTGCCCGAGGAACAGGATTTCCGGCTATGGAAGCAGCAGCTTTACGAAGCCTACCGCGCGGTCGAACCGAAAGAGCATATGTGGCATCTGCCGGACGGGCGCACGCTGCGCGTGGTCACCACGCCCAATCCGGAAGGCGGCGTCACTTATTTGTATGACGACGTCACCGAACGCCTCGCCATGCACCGCCGCTATGACGCGCTGATCAAGGTGCAGAGCGAGACGCTCGATCATCTGGCCGAAGCGGTAGCGGTGTTCGGCTCGGATGGCCGCGTGCGGCTGCATAACCCGGCGTTCCAGCGCATGTGGAAACTCTCGCCCGAGGCGCTCGACGCGCATCCGCATATCGAGGCGGTGACCGCTTGGTCGCAGGCGCTGCATAACGAGGGCGCAGTATGGCGCTCGTTACGCGGCGCAGTGACCGCGATCGACGGCCGCGAGCCGATTGTCGCGCGCATCGAGCGGCGCGACGGCATGATGATCGACATGACCACCATGCCGCTGCCGGACGGCGCCACGCTGGTCACGTTCCAGGACATCAGCGATACCGTGAATGTCGAGCGCGCGCTCTTGGAGCGCAACGAGGCGCTGGTCGCCGCCGACGGCATCAAGATCGATTTTGTGCACCATGTGTCCTACGAACTGCGCTCGCCGCTCACCAATATCATCGGCTTCGCGCATTTCCTCGGCGACCCAGCCTTCGGTCCGCTCACCGAAAAGCAGCGCGAATATCTCGGCTACATCACTACCTCGACCAATGCGCTGCTCGCGCTCATCAATAATATTCTCGACCTTGCCACCATCGATGCCGGCGCCATGGCGCTTAGCTTGAGCGAGGTCGACATCGAGGCCAGCATGCATGCGGCGGCCGAAGGCCTGCTCGACCGGCTGGTCAACAACGACATCAAGCTCGACATCCGCGCCGCCAGCGGCATCGGCAGCTTCAGCGCGGACGAGTGGCGGCTGCGGCAAATTCTGTTCAACTTGTTGTCCAATGCGGTCGGCTTCTCGCCGGCCGGCGGCACCGTCACATTGTCGGCCGAGCGGCAGCCCGACGCAGTGACGTTCACAGTCACCGACCAGGGGCCCGGCATTCCGCCCGACGACAAGGATAAGGTGTTCGACTGGTTCGAGACCGACTCGCGCGGCTCGGAGCACCGCGGCACCGGACTGGGGCTCTCGCTGGTGCGCTCGTTCGTCGAACTGCACGGCGGCACGGTGACGATCGACTCGACGCTCGGGCAAGGCACCAAAGTGACCTGCGTATTCCCGGTCGCGCACGTGGCCACGCCGTTGACCAAGCAATCGGCGGCCTAAGCCAACTCCATAAAAATAACCCCCGTGACGAACCGCGGAGGTTATTTAGACTTTAGCTGACGCCTCGATTAGCGCATCGCGTGACGGCGATGGCCGATCGGCTGATCACCAACCCACACGCCGTTGACGCACTGATCGCGTGGCGTCCAGAGAATGCCGAAGCCGTGGCAATGGGCGGTAAGCCCTTCGACCAATGCAACGGTGCCGATGCCGGCAACGCCGCCGATCGCCGCAGCGCCGACCGCGGTCGCGGGCAAGGACGCGGCGAACGCGCCCGTGTGCCAGCCATTATAAAGGCCGACGCCGACAGCCGTACCGACCGCCGCGCCCGTTAAGGGCGCGACATAAGGTTCGACCGGATAACGGTCATCCGGATAAGCCAACGCGGGCGTAGCGACGGCAACCGCCGCGGCGAAGGCAAGGAATGGGAGAAGTTTACGCATGGTAGTGCTCCTTTGATTTCAGGCCGCCCCGCGACTTCAGGAAGAACGCAAGACATTTGCGGGTCTGGACCTGTGCAGTGCAAACACGCGAGCCGCGCATGCGTTCCGCAATCGACGGCGGATCAACTGCGATAGCCGTAAGCAACGCGGCGATATGTCGAGAGCTACGGAACCGCGTTGCCGCTGCGGTCAAAGCATGGCGTGAACGTGGCGGCGGAAACTATGCAAGGCGGCATGTAAATCCGGCGGAACCGCTAGCCCGCCTGCGCGCGAACCGCGGCGATTTCTTTTCGGCCGACGACCGCCGCATAATCCTCGATCGCGCGCGGCCGGCCGGTCAGATAGCCCTGTACTTCGTCGCAGCCGGCTTCGTTGAGCACGTCATGCTGGGCTTGCGTCTCGACGCCTTCCGCCAGGATCGGAATACTCAGGCTGCGGCCGAGTCCGATCACCGCGCGAACGATCAGAATCGACTGGTGGTTAGCGGCCAGATCGGAGATAAAGCTGCGGTCGATCTTGATCTTGTCAAAGGTGAAGGCCCGCAGATAGGACAGCGATGAATAGCCGGTGCCGAAGTCGTCGAGCGCGAAGCGTACGCCGAGCGATTTCAGCCGCAGTAGAATCGACACGGCGCGGGAAAAATCGTCGATCAGCACGCCCTCGGTGATTTCCAGTTCAAGCCGCGACGCCGCCAGGCCGGTTTCCAGCAAGATGGAATGAACCAGCCGCGGCAAGTCGCCATTCCGGAATTGAATCGGCGAGACGTTGACGGCGATGTTCAAAGGCTTTTTCCAGGATGCGGCTTCGCGGCAGGCCTCGCGCAACACCCATTCGCCCAAAGTGAGAATAAGGCTGCTTTCCTCGGCAAGCGGTATGAACTCACCCGGCGGCACCATGCCGCGCGTCGGCGAATTCCAGCGCGCCAGCGCCTCGAAGCCGGTGATCTCGCCGTCCATTTTCACCTGCGGCTGATAATGCAGGCACAGTTCGTCGTGCTGGATCGCGCTTCGCAAATCGGCCTGCAGCGCGACGCGCTCGCGCAATTGCGCGGCCATTTCGGCCTTGAAGAAGCGCACGTTACCCGAGCCGTCGGCCTTGGCGCGATAGAGCGCGGCGTCGGCATTGTTCATCAGTGTCTTGGCGTCGGTGCCGTCGTTCGGAAAGATCGCCACGCCAATGCTCAAAGCCTGCGGCAGGTGGTTGCCGTCTATGTCGAAATCGTCGATGAAAGCCGCCAGCAGGCGGTCGGTAAGCTTCGGCATGCTCGTTTCGTCGTCATTGGCGGCGATAATCGTGAACTCGTCGCCGCCCAGCCGTGCGATGGAGATCGTGCCGGTAATGGCGCGCAAGCGGTCCGCGATCCGACACAGCAGCAGATCGCCGACGGCGTGGCCGTAGATATCGTTGACCTCCTTGAAGCCGTCGAGGTCGATGCACAGCACGGCGAAACTTTTGTCATTTGCCGCGGAAGATTCCAGCGTCGCGTCCAGGTGCTCGCTAAAAGCCGCCCGGTTGGGCAAATCGGTCAGCGGATCGCTATGGGCCATATGCGCGATACGTTTTTCCGCCGCCCGTCGCTCGGTCACATCCTCGATGAGAGTCAGTATGTATTCCGGCTTCGTGTCGGTCCCTAGTATGGCGGCCTTTTTCGTGACGATCGTGCGATCGCCTTTTGGCGTCTGGATCGTATGACCGCGAATGGCGATCGGCTGACCGGCCGCCAAGCATTCGGCATCCTGGGCTGAAATACGCTCGGCGACTTCCTTGGAAAATACATCGTCCAGCGTTTTGCCAATAATGGTTTCGCGCCGATGTCCATGCAGGTCCAAGCTGGCCTTGTTGACCAATGTGAAGCGGCCGGTTTTGACGGTCTTCACCACGATCGGCATCGGGACGCTTTCGATCACAGTATTGAGAAACATCTTGGTGCGGCGCAGTTCGTCCTCGGCCAGTTTTCGCACCGTGATGTCGTTGATGGCCACCAGCCAGGCATTTTTATTGTCGTAGATCAAAGTTCTGGAAAAGATGGTGACGTAGATTTCCGTGCCGTCCGCCCGGCAATGGTGCCGCACGTGTTCGACGCTTTCGCTATCCGACAATCCGCGCACAAACGCCAAGGGCGTTGTGTCGTTGGGAGCACGAAGATCGGTCGCCACCATAGTCATGAATTTTTCGCGGCTATAGCCGTATTGCCGGATTGCGGCGTCATTGACCGCCAGGAAGCGAAGTGTTTCGCGGTCAAACACGCACATCGCCACGGGATTGCTGTCGAACATCAGCCGGAA
>Ga0182030_10023696_pt1 | contig 11330 bp, 8 predicted proteins | sample 812S3MmetaG_FD_121299 | JGI IMG/M metagenome (GOLD analysis project Ga0182030, IMG submission 121299) | Permafrost microbial communities from Stordalen Mire, Sweden - 812S3M metaG (Illumina Assembly) | ecosystem: Environmental > Terrestrial > Soil > Wetlands > Permafrost | place: Sweden...
AATTTCTGAACGTCCGCTTTTCCAAGTTTAAAAGTGAGATATTGTCGGATAATTTTTCGATTTATCACTTGAAATTACTCTGAATAGCCAGCACGATTTTCTTGGGGCGAAATATCATAGCTATATCTTCGTCAGCAAGCTCATACATAAGCTCTTGCGAGGAGATAAGAGATTTTCTGTCAGGCTGCTTAAGTGTTACCAAGACGCGCAACATTTCCGCGCGCAACACACTTGTTATGCCATCAGCTACATCTTCTCGACCATAACAGAGCGCGTCACAACACTCTTTGTAATATATCTTAGCAAACGGAGGCTGAAACTCTTCTGTGACCCAACGAAGAAGTCCTGCGCAATCATGAATACCAGACCGAAGCTCAAGAGAAGGGCGCTTAAATGTTTCCAGCACTGCTTTAACCTGCGGCGACAAAGTGCTCGTGCTTTTCTTCGCTGCCCAGACCAGGTCATCCGATCCAACACTGACAAAGTCATGCCCCAAAGAAAGTTTCTCGATAATGATTCGTGAATACTCGGACTGTTTAAGCAGTTTCAACTCCCTTAAATGCATTAACAGCGGCTGAAGCCAAAGCGTATCAGTGACCCCAACTTGGGTCGCCAGAAAGCGAAGAGCCCCATCTTCCGACAGAAGAATTGCATTGCGTTCCAAAGCGAGATAAATTGCATCAATAGATGTGTTGTCCAGTAGCTGCGCGAGTAACCTTTGGTTTTTGGTAACAGTAGAGGGGCCGAAAGTTGGTACGACTTCGCAATACTTGTTAACGCAGGCTAGTAGCCGTTGCAGAAATTCTTTGCGCTGCTCGTAATACTTAGCAGGAATGTCAGTCATATAGAACTGACCGTTTTCCTCTCGCATATTGCTCGACGCCTTCGGTGCGTCAACGAGCTGAATTAATCCAAGCAACTGTTCCTTGAGCGTTTGAGGTATAAATGGTGTACCTAGCAGCTTAATGGCGTTCTCAAATACGTCACAACGCACCAGCTCAGCCAGTGTCACCAAGTCCAATACATATCGAGTGCCATCGTTCCTGAACAGTTCGCTACACTGGTCACGTTCTAAATGTGTACCGCCACTTACAAAAAATCTTGCATGCTTATAGGGCCATTCAAGTAACAGTGTCACCGGGTCAGAGCCTAGAGCACCGGCAAAGGCCGATATAGGGAATGGGTGTTTTGAATACTGGGCAAAAAGCGATTCTACATATTTTGACCGCCTTCTAAGTGACTCCAGAATCGGTTCAACATCGAGCTTTCCATCCGATTTCGCAAGGTTCACGCTCCAGATAGGCCCGGATTGCCCGGCTGATGCAGCAATAATTTCGTGTGCTTTTCGTGCGGCGAACAGAAGAATGCTTTCGATCTGAACTATCTCAGCTTCTACCATGCCAAACCCGCCGCCAACTTCGGTTTTTTCACCAAGTTTTTTTCCAACAATATAGCCTGTCTGTACAGAATCAGGACGTACAACTTCTGGCCACGTGGCAAGAGGTGGCAATCCTGACTCTTCAATAGCAATCCATCGCGTATCATTTAGATAGCGAAGCTGCACGGCAACACCAGGCGCGACGACATCAGAAACTTGAGGTATCCCCATTTTTTCCGATAAGAACAACACCAGAAGATAGTATCCAGCGATGGTTGCATCCTGTGGATGAGAGCGAAATAGCCGGTATAGCCGCTTGATACCCTGAAAAGCAACACCGTAATTCGTTTCATATTTTGCAAACTCGAATTCATTTCCTGGCCTACCATTTTCGAAAACAGGGTTTGTCGCAAGAAATGCTTTCAGCTCTTCAACTTTCTCCAATTGGCGTAGTGCCCCAACATAACCAACCGCAACGCCGGAGTCGCAAGGCCTTTCCTCGATCTCACGTTTCAATATTTCATACAGACGTTGCAAGTCACCGGCTGCTTGTGCAAGATTAGCCGCGATGCGCCGGAATGCTGAAAGCTCATGAACTGACTCGGGCAAAGCCTCAATGGCTAGTCGCGCTCGCTCACGTTGGTCAGACTCAACAAGGCAAATAAGATATCGCTGAGTTAATGGGCCCCAGACATGTGTGTCAGCCAACCATCCATAGAGATCAGATGCTTCGAGGTAAAGCCTAAAATCATACAAAAGGTCTGCCACTTGAAGGATCGTCGGTGGCAAGGTTTCCTCAGTCACAACGGCAAGGCATTGCCTTGCCTGTTTCTCCGACTCCAAAATACTGCCTTGTTTGCGAAGCATCCGGGCAAAGAGAGTGGCAAGAGGGATATTGGCTGGTGCAGTTGTAAGCTGTGCTCTTGCGCTGTCTATAGCCTCTGTGTGTTTTCCCCCCGCCCACAAAGCGTGAAGTGAAAGTGCCAACAGGTCCTCTGCAATTTGTTCATCAACGTTTCTCGCATCAAGTACGGACTTAATATTCTCGTAGCAAGCCTGCTCCCCACCGTTGGCATACGCTTCTGCAAGAATTACGAGCACTCCAGTTGAAAGTTCATTTATCCGGCTGTCTGTGAGAGCGCGAATAGCGTCAATATCATCTTTGTCGACAAGCTCATTGATGCGAATCCGCAACAAACCATCAGCTAGTGGGAAGCGTTGAAGGCCGCGTAGCGCAATACGACAACTTCTACCTGTGTCACCAACAAGCTTCAAGGCAATTGCTATGTTATTTGTTACTTCAAAAGAAGCTTTTTCAGGTTGAATGGTTTCGAGTTCTGTCTCTACAGGTTCGAAAGCGGAAATGGCCCCATGTAGCGCCTGTTTTTGTTCGGCAGAAACCTGCCCAAAGTAGGCAATGACTGGTTCGACTAGCCCATATAAGAGCCGATGCAAGTAGCGCGCGTTTAGTCTCAAGTGATTTCGTATCCCTCTCATAACACCTGTAAGCAAACTCATAAGCTTCCTGCTGTCGACCCTGCTTTTGCCGTATATATGAAAGCGTATACAGAATATCCCCATCATTACGTAGCGATTCCGGGAGCCCTTCTTCTGGTTCATTTTGGCCGAGCGAAAAGCAACTGGCTATCTTTAGTGCCCATAAAATCGAACTGGCAGGATACCTCGCGATCCCCGCCTCACATGCAGTCAAGCTTTCATTGAACTGGTGTTTTATATGGAAGGCACGGGCTCGATTAGCCAGCGCTTTTTCGTTTTCAGGTGCGTAGTCGAAAGCTTTCAGATACTCATTGGCTGCTGCTTCTTCCTGACCATCAACGAACAAGCAAGTGGCGAGATTTGCATGCCAGCGAAACTTGGTAAAATCGTCACTCGTAGCGATTTCATCACTATGAGCATCCAAAATTTCGCGTGCCTCTTTGAAAAGGCCACTACGGATTTTGTCTCTTGCCATGTCAAGCTGCTTTGCCAGCAGTTTGTTGATTTCATGGCCGCTAGATTGAGGGGCTGAATTACTATCTAGTTTTGCGAAAAGCGCGGCGATATTCGCCTTTATTTCAGCCTGCCCACCAAGCATATCAGCCTGAAATATTCCTTGGCTGGTCTGGTTTTCAATATAGAGTAGCTTTTGCTGTTCAAGGAGATCAACGGTGTGGCTTGTATCTGCTTTAACGTCTTTGATAGCTAAAGACGTTTCTTCAATTTGCCTTCTATCTATGAAGCTCTGGAGAGTGGTTTGATCCTTCATCGCTTCCATAACGAAGTTGAGTAGGTCAGTAATACTCTCTTCGATATTAGCAGGACAAGATAATCCGATCTGTGTGCGGTACGCGGCAGCAATAACTGACACGTCCGGTGATTTATTGCGTGTCAGATATTTTGCTAACTCAGGACCTGCGTGATTCTCAAGAAAATGCTGGTCTAAAAGCGAAGCTGTAAGTTCTTTGTGTTTGTTAGCAAAGCGTTCAAATCCATTCTGGATGGCGTCTTTGAGCGCATTTTCGATAGCCGCAGCGTCATCGTGTGACTTAGCCGCATCAGCAACTTTTTGCCATAACCACGGCACGAATACCCCAACGGCAGTTTCAAGAACCATTCGAGTTCCTGGCTGAAAGAGTATTTGTTAAATGGGGCATAGATTATTGTTGCAATTTGGATCAATATCGCCGTGGTGATGAGCAATGCTAACAGATATTGATCCTAGCTGGATGGTAGTGGTTGGCCCCTTTGTATATTGGCACTTCTGCGCCTTGGCATGGGCAACGCGACAGGCCGTTTAGGGGTGAATAGCTCATTTGATATCTGCGTGAAGAGCGGACCTAATAAATGAGATTCCTTGATTATCAATCACAGTCCGGAAAGGCCGACAAACCGACCGCCCCGTTTTCGGCCTTTGCGGACGCTGAGGATTTATGAAAAAGGTGCTGAACTAGCCTGCGGGAGAGTCCGCTTTATAGGTCAGCCAGTTTACCCTTCTAACCCACAACGGCCTGTGGGCCTAGTCAATTCGCTGCCCGACACCAGCCATTCGCCAAGTAATGCAATCGATCCACTGCCGACCGACAAGGTAGGGCAATTAAGTGACTGCTTCACTCCAGATTGTGTTGAAATACTCTTTTTTCAGGCGTGGTCTAAAAATTAGACAAATGCCACAACATTGGGAGTCAGGATTAATTTTCGTTGCAAACATGAATCAAGCATCCTATAACGAACGCACGGGCCCCAATATTCTTTGATTGAAAATCCGTTAAGGAGCCTAGTTTTTTTCATGGGGGTCGAAAAAAGAGTTTTTCAACACAATCCTCCAGGTAGCAGAACTTCAATACTTATGTGAACTGGCTGGCGTAACCAATTATTTACAAAATACCATCACAGCCAGTCAGAACGCTTGAAGCGCAGGTACAGAAATCCGCAGACAGCAATGATAATGAGTAGTGCTACAGGATACCCATAATCCCATTGAAGTTCTGGCATATTTTTAAAATTCATCCCCCAAACCCCGGTGAAAAAAGTGGCAACGGCGAAGATGGCCGCCCAAGCAGCCAGTTGTTTGTTGATTGTATTTTGTTCAATGGACACAGTGGATTGGCAGACCATAATCGCGGTACTAATAGTATCGCGCATAACTTCTATCGTTGAGTTAATGCGGGTCAGATGGTCGTGGAGATCGCGGAAATACTCTTGTGCGGGGGCGCAAATTGGAGGTACGCGACCACCGTGCAGTTTTCTGGTCGCTTCCATCATTGGAGCGACTGCATGCTTGAGTATCATGGCTTTGTGCTTAAGTTCATATAATTGTTCAAAGCTTTTCTTTACAGTCGTTTTTTCAAAGATATGTTCTTCGATGGATTCCAGTTGCGATTCCAAAACCGCGATCACCGGAAAATAGCGGTCTACTACCGCATCCATCAACGCGTAAAGCACAAAGCCCGCGCCCATTCGGAGAAACTCCGGCTCGCGTTCGCAACGTTCATGCACACTGAGAAAATACGGGTTGCTGCGGTTGCGTATGGTCAGGATAAAATTGCTCCCCACAAAAATGCTGACTTCGCCGACATCCAGAGCAGAATTGGCCACTTCTATCATTTGCATTGCCACGAACAGTGAGTCATCGTACTCTTCAATCTTGGGGCGCTGATGTCCGTGCCGCGCATCCTTGATCATCAACTCGTGGAGCCCGAATGCTTCCTGCATTTCCTCAAGCTCGGCATCTGTTGCATCGAATAGGGCAACCCAAACAAAGCACTCTGATCGCTTCAGGTATTTGCTGATTTCCCCGGTGTGAAGGTCGGCAAGCTTGATTCCATCTTGATAGGCAACGCAATTGATTAACATCAATCAATGGGTTTCAAGACGGTATCTCTGTCAGGCGTTGACATCCAAGCGTGCAGCGCCCGCAACAGGGGGCGTTTTTTTTCTTGATGAGCCTGCATGCGATGCAAAATATCGTTGAGTGTGCGCATGGCTTCTCTAATATGTGGCCCCTTGTTGAGCATGACACACTCAGCCCGTTCGCCCATGGCCGCATCGGTAATTTCGGCACGGGAGGGAAGTCCAGTCTTGGCTAAAGTCTCCAATACCTGGGTAGCCCATATCACCGGCATATGAGCCGCCTCTGCAGCCCACAGGATTTCCTCCTGGACTTCGGCTAATCGTTCGTAACCGCATTCAACGGCTAGGTCGCCGCGAGCAATCATCACTCCCGCAGCCTTGTTACCCATGGCTGAGAACAACAGCTCGGGAAGATTTTCAAAGCTGCGCCGGGTCTCGACCTTGAGCATGATTCCGAGATCCGGTGCCCCAAGCTCACGCAGGTGGGTGCGCAAAGTTTCCACATCACTGGCACGTTGCACGAATGATAGACCCACCAAATCAGCCAACTTGACTACAATGGCCAAGTCTTCGCAGTCCTTGTCGGTCATAGCGGGCAGATTAAGCTGGCTATCCGGCAGATTGATGCCCTTGTCACCGGCAAGCTTCTCTCCGTTATCGCGCGCGTGGGTAATTTCGACATCCAACCATTCCCGCTCTGTTCGGCGGATGACCCCACCAATGCGGCCATCGTCGAACCAGATTCTTTCGCCTATGCTGACCTGTTCGAATATTTCCGGTAAGGTACATGAGATGGTGGGGGTGACGCGTTCCCAATTTCCGTTTTCTTTGATGGATGATTCGACGATACCACGAGTCAGACGCAGGCGACCGCCACGCTCCAAGTGCAACGACCCCTCTTGGCAAGGTAAGTCATACAAGCGGGTAGTACGCTGTCCGATGCCCTTGCTGCGGCGTTTGAGTTTGGTTTTCGGAACCAAGTATGCCGTCTTTGCACATTCCGCCAGCACGCCATCGCCATCCCGATGAATCACTATAAGGTTGCGCTCGGCACCCGATGCATCGGTAAAATCCAGGTGGTCTCCCGGTTTAATACTAGCTACCCACTCAACATCCACGCCAATATGGGCTGTAGCACCCACCACCGGCATGCTCGTGCCGGTCGGCCTCAGGCCGACTTGTGAGGCGGCGGTCACCCTGCCAAACTCATCTCGCTGCGGACTCAGCTTGAGTACGGCAGGTCCGGCAGCAATCAAACCTGTGCGTAACTTTGGCCCGCCCAGATCCATCAGTATTCGCACTGGCCTGCCTGCTGCTTCTGCCGCACGGCGCACGTTCGCAGCCATTGCCTGCCACTCGGTTGCACTATCATGCGCACAATTGATGCGGGCGATATCCATACCTGAATCAGCCAGATGTCGCACCAGCCCAAAATTACTGGCAGCCTCCGAGGGTAGCGTGACCATAATGCGCACTTCTCTTCCTGGCGGGGGTGGACCAAGTAAAGCTGTCGTATGCTGTTCCAGCAACTCACGGCTGCTCTGAATGCTGGCAGGTTCGTCCTTGCAATGTGATTGCCACGGCTCTCCAGCCAATTGAAGAAGAATCCCGAGAACTTTGTCCAGATTGGCAAGGACATTGGATTCAGCTCTTCCGAGGGAGGACAAGCCAATCCGGTCTAAACTATCCTGTAACGGACGTCGGTCGGCGTGACGTAGCGCCACATAATGTGCAAAATTACGCGCACTTGCCCGGTAACTGGGATCAACTCCGACCAGCCAAGGTGCCAAGACAGATTCTTGTTCTTGCATGCTTTTGCGCAGAGACCATAACTGTTCAATGAGGGATTTGTACACTACCTTATCTTCAACATTGGCCATTTCACTTTTCTTATTAGTCTGTGCCATGACTGTCCTCGAAGAATCGGATAGCGTTTAGCAATTCTGGGAATTTATAAATAATATAGTCTGGTTTTACGCCTTCTTTTTCCTGTGTTCCCTGATTTGACTTGAAAAAGATCGTTTTTATACCCAGTAGCTGTGCCCCATAAACATCGCGAACCATGTCGTTGCCGACAAACAGTACTTCAGACGGTTTCATTTTCATGGCGGTCAATGCGGCGGTGAACAGGCGTTCGTCGGGCTTGCGATATCCAAAGTTTCCCGAGATGATGATGGGATCAAAATGCTCCGATAGACCGACGGCGTTCAACTCTGGAATTGCATAGGCGGACTGAGCATCAGATACGATTGCAAGACGATATTTCGGTTGCAATTGCCAGATGGTGTCCATTACGCCAGGATAAAGCTGCAAACGAAACCGTGATGCGGCGCGGTGCGCTTCGGCAAGAAATATAGGAAATTGTGCAAGTTTTTCTGCTGGCAGGTTGCGAGTAAAATTCGTCGAGTGCTGCTCAACGATTTCTTGAAAGATGCCGACAGCATCGAATTCAGGATAACGTTCTCCGCATGCGGCTCGTTGTTCTTTCATTATCTGGAAATAGAGATCTTTAACAACGTTAGGATCGAGCGATATACCTTGATATGACAGAAGATTGCTGATGACGCGATAAACATCGTCGTGCCATTCATTTGTCCTGATATCCGTAAGTGTCCCGTTGATATCGAAAATAATGCCCTTGACGATCATTTAATTTCTCCTCAGGCACGCTTTTGCCTCGCTGATCAGTCTATGACGGTGTTCCGGTTCAACCCAGCTATTTCGCGCAATCCGTAGTAGCGTAATTCCCATATAGAACGGCGTTCTGCCGGTGATCGATTGAAAGGCGCTATCGCGGTTTGGAAAGTGACAGGCGTATTCCCATAGGAAGTGACCGATAAAAGGTTCTGCAGCATCCTTGTTGCCGGTTGCACGCATGAAGAAATGCTTCAACTCTCCGGCGATGCGGCCCGTGTCGAAAACGCGATCAGCGTATTGGGTTCTTTCCAGATCGAACGTGATTACTTTTAATCCTTCGCCGAACATAAAATTTTCCGGGGTTGCGTCCCCGTGTACCAGTACCTTCCGGTCTTCCCACATCTTGGGCGTATTGCGCCACTGGTCTCGCAGCCAATACAACTCACCAGCCTCGCCTCTATCAATTGCCCTGATTTCGAGCAATTTGTCGATCAGGCGATCCTTATAATCACAGACTTCGTGGAACTCGACCCCTTCGTCTATGGCTGTCCTGTTGTGAAAAGCTGACAAAAAGTACGCGAGTGCGGTTAGTTTGTGGAAAAGCTTTCCATAGTAATTGCTCCGAATGGCTTCCAATATCACTTTACTTAGCAGCTCTCCCTCGCAGCATTCAGTGACTAAAAGCGCGTTCATCGAAAGATTTTTACCGAGAGGCCTGACGACATCGTGAGGATAGCCTGTCAGACCGGAATCGCGCATCATGCAAAGATTGTCGAATTCGCGGGTCAGGCGTGAAGCTGCCTTTATGGCGCTCTTCTTTCTTGAGGAGAGAAAGAACTTGCCTATGACCTTTGAGCCTGTATTGCGGTCTTGATACAGGTACACGTCGTTTGATGCATTGAGCCTGAATACACGATACGTCGAGTTTCCTGAGGCAGCGTTAACCTGTGGCTGAATGTGATGCTGAAGATATTCGTGCATGGGATCATGTTCCGATAGTCTCCCTATATAAGTTCCGTTCATTGTTATTTTTCCAGTAACGCATCTTGATTTAATATTCTTGTAATATTTCCACATATTGCTCGTCATAAAACAGTATTACTGTTCGCCACCGAACACATGGGACTTTCGAGGTCGAGAACTAACCTGTGTTATCTCACTTCTTGGAAATTATATTTTTTGACTGATTGCAACAGGCAAATACGACGGTGCATTAGGAAATCTACGTCAACTGGATTACCCACCGCGAACCAGCCGTCGTTATGTGTGCAGACGAACAGATCATCTGGCGTGGAAGGTAAACAATTTCCTCTCTGATAAAGCCCCTCGAATTTATTATCACCATGGAGAATCATCATGCCCGAAAAGAATAGCTCAGCCGTTGGAGTTTTTAGCAACCATCAGGATGCAGAAAGTGCAGTAAAGGAACTTCAAATATCTGGTTTTGACATGAAAAAACTTTCCGTTGTCGGGAAGGACTATCACACCGAACAAAATGTCGTCGGTTACTACAACACCGGTGATCGCATGGCTACGTGGGGAAAGTACGGATTGTTCTGGGGTTGGATTTGGGGTGCTCTTTTTGGCTCCGCATTCCTTATCATTCCAGGAATTGGGCCGATCATGGTTGGAGGCCCGCTGGTAAGCTGGATTATTGGAGCACTTGAAACTGCGGTCGTCACTGGAAGCCTCACAGCCCTTGGCGGTGCCCTCGCAAGCATTGGAATTCCAAAAGACAGTGTCCTTCGATACGAAACCGCGCTCAAATCCGACAAGTTTGTTCTCATCGTTCACGGAACCGCACAGGAATCCGAAAAGGCGAAAAACATCCTGCTGCAAAACAAAGCCGAAGAAGCAAACGTGCATGAAGTGTCGATCAGCTAACCGGCAGCGCCAGTCAACAACAAATATCGATTTCGGTTAACTTCCGGTACATGTAACGCCTAACTGCCTATAAAATGGAACGTCAAAATGAATGATTTACTTCCACCACACGATCCCATCGACGCATTGGGTGAAGCTTATGAATTATTGCTTGAAAAGGCGCTACAGAACGCTCATAAAAGCGGAGCACTTGTCCATCAAATGATTGAGGAATGTCGTGGCGATCTCGTAGCCTTGAACAAGTTTAGTGATGATGAAATCGTCATGCTGCAAGCATATTTGAAACGGGATCTACTAGACGCTGCTCTGTATCTGAAAAAGACAGGAAAAGATTTGAAGTTTTGGCTGGATTTTGACGTGGATTTGATAAAGCGCGAATTATGGGGAAGATTTTCAGATGCTGCAGATCACACCACAAAGGAGCTTAATCAATTAAATGAGCTGGCGGCAATCGGTGAATATCATAGCGGCGAACTCGTTGGTCTGGGGACGCTGGTATGCGACCAGTGTGGTGAGAAACATCATTTCCATAAACCAAGTCACATCCCCCATTGCATCAAGTGCCATAATACGCACTTTCATCGCCATAATTTTGAATAATCTCGACCACAATTGTAAAGTCTCCATCACTTGCGCAACAAGTTGATCAAGACTTCGTTCCAGTTGTTGACACCCATTGGGTGTCAACCATGCCATATTACTGCTCACTGAGAACCAGAAATGCGTCCACTAGGCTCTGTACTCCGGCGCTGGCGCATGCGCAGAGTTCTGAAGCGCCATCCGCTACCACACCGCATCTGGCAAAGTGTGACAAGACGATTATTGGTGCTGAAAGGACTGGATGCAGTACAAATGGCGCACCTGCGAGAGCTGACAACATGGTTTCTGGATCAGAAATCAATAAATGGCGTTCAGGGTTTGGATGTGACGACCTCCATGAGGGTGGCGGTCGCTGCCCAAGCTTGTTTGCTCATTCTGAATCTGGGAATCGAGTATTTTGACGGCTGGGTCGAAGTCATACTCTATCCGGGAGCGTTTCGCGTTAATCACGAGCAAATGGACGCCATTGGCTTGGTAAGTA
>Ga0182030_10023699_pt1 | contig 11328 bp, 10 predicted proteins | sample 812S3MmetaG_FD_121299 | JGI IMG/M metagenome (GOLD analysis project Ga0182030, IMG submission 121299) | Permafrost microbial communities from Stordalen Mire, Sweden - 812S3M metaG (Illumina Assembly) | ecosystem: Environmental > Terrestrial > Soil > Wetlands > Permafrost | place: Sweden...
ATCTGGCCAATCCCGTTTGGACTCCGCTGACGAACGTTTCGCTCACCAACGGTTCATTCTATTTCAGCGATCCGCAGTGGACGAATTACCCCGGTCGCTTCTACGGCATCGGCTTTCCCTGAGTATGAGAAATTCATCCTCTGCCGGTTGTCCAAAGCGAGGGGTTAAAACGACCGGCCTAGTTTGGATTTGGCAAAGAGTTGGGATGACATGAATGGCGCATTGAACATAGGACTTGGAAACGATTATCTGAATGAAGAGAAATGGACAAAGCTACGGCCCTTTGACGGTAGGGTGAGACTCCGTCGAACCCCATATCGATTGAAGAATATTAGGGCTCAACGGAGTCTACCCTGCCGCTAAAAGGGTCAAGCGGGCCCAAATGTAGCACCCATGTAGCACCGAATGTTGCACCCTAAACGCCTGATAATCAACAGTGTAGCACCTGTAGCACCCTTTTGGCCCAACACCCCGGTATGAACCGGTTAGCCCGTGCCCAAACCGGGTTGTTTGTCGTATTTAAAGCGAGCGGCTAATTGAACGAAGCGGAGGCATCCTCGGCGATAGGCTCCAAATCGTCGGGGCACTTGGCGGCATCCACCACCCTGGCATAGGCGGCAACCTCGTCGAGGGTGAAAACGTCCAGCAACGACACCTTCAGCAGCTTGCGGGTGCCTTGCAAGGTAATGTGGTCCCATTGCGCCGCGACGACGGCCGGGGCAAACTTTTGAATGCAGCGCCCCCGGATATAGGCGCGCGTCGTCGGGGGCGGGTCGGAGATGCTGCGAAAAACTGCCCCTTCTTCGGGCACGCCCCTGATCGAGCCCGCCTGCTCCAGCGCATAGTAAAGCCCCGCTTGACGATCCAACCGATGATATTCCAAATCCAGGCTTTGCAACCACGGGTCGGTGCTTTCCAGATTCTGGGTTTGACAGAATTCCCGGACCAAAGCCAGTTTTGCCACCCAATCCAGGCGGTCCCGGCAGCGCATGGGATCGGCTTCCAAATCCAACAGAACGCCGTCCCAATCCGCCATCAGCGAAGCTTTGGCCGGGTCGCTCAGGTCGCACAGTTCAGTGACCGCCTGCCAGTATTCGCGCTGCAAGGCCAGGGCGTTGGAACATTTGTTTTCCTGCAACGCCACTTCCCAGTGGAATTTCGGGTCGCGCGAGATGGAGGTCAAAGCCAGCAACGGGTCGGCCAGCATCGGGTAGGCGCGCTTCGGGTTTCGGGCCAGGGCCTCCAAGACCAGCGCCGTGGCGCCAATCTTCAACCGCGTCGAAAACGGCGACATGTTGGCGTCGCCCAGGATGACGTGAAAACGGCGAAAGAGAGTCGGATTGGCGTGCGGTTCATCCCGCGTATTGACAATGGGCCGGCGCTGCATGGTGTCCACGCTTTGCAGTTCGCTGAAAAAGTCGGCCCGTTGCGAGATTTGGAAGCCGGGCGAAAGGAACCGGTCTTCCTCCTCGACGCCAAACTTCCCTGCCCCGGCCACGATCTGGCGGGTTACCAGAAAGGCCTGAATGCCGCCGGCCAATTTTTCCCACGGCAACGAGCGGGGCAAGAGGTAGTTTTCGTGGCAGCCGTAACTGTGCCCGCGAAAATCCGTGTTGTTCTTGTAAAGACGGACCGTGGAGCCGCGTTCCTCGGAGAGCTTGCGGGCGCAGCGCATCAAAATGCGTTCGCCGGCGCGGTCATGGACGATCAATTGCTCCACTGTGCTGCACTCGGGCGTGCAATATTCCGGATGGGCATGATCGTTGTAGTAGCGCGCGCCGTTGCCGAGCACGAGATCGCTTTTGATCTCGACAAAGCTCAGTTCCCGCTCCGCGTCCTGGGCGAAATAAGAAGCTTCATCGGTGTCCTGGCGCAATTCAGGAACATGAAAACCGCGCATGTCCGCGTGCGGATCTTCGCACTCGTAATCCCAGCGCATCAGAACGCCAGATTTGGTCGCACTGCGCACCAGGGCCATGGACTCGGCCACCACGTCCAAATTCTCCTCCGTGTCCCGGGCAATGCCGATTTCGGTTTCGGTGCCGAACTGGATGATCATTTTGTCCTTGTTGACTTCTGGTTCGGCTCCGCCTTTGCTTACAATTTGGTTTTGCGTGCGCATTTTAATAATTTCATTGGCCCAATTTAAACAACTCCCGTTCCGACCGCATCTTTCTTGCGCGGTCGAATGGGGGCCAGCTTGATCACATTGTCCGGATCAAAATCCGTCAACTTCAGCCAGTCTTCCGTAATGTCGGTGGGAGGGAAAAGATCGTTCTCGGCGTACTCCTTTTGCAGCGCGAGCATGAGGTCGGCCCGCGACAATTGCGTGTCCAGTTTGGTTTGGATGGAGCGTTTGATGGCCAGGCTCTTCGCCCGTTCAACGATCGCCGCGATGATGGCCCCGCTGCCGAGATCACCGCGATACAGAAAATCCCGTTTACCACTGCGGAAAGTGACTTCCAGGAATTGATTCTCCAGCGTATGGGCGTAATGCAATTCGGCCATAGCCGCGGCCAGCACTTCTTTCGGTTCTTCCAGAGGCAGAGTGGACTTGAGATAAATCTCATAAATCCGTTGCGCTCCTTCCTGGGTTGGGCGATTGACTTTGATTTTACGGTCGATGCGCCCCGGTCGCAGGATGGCCGGATCAATCAGGTCCGCGCGATTGGAGGCCAGGATGACGACAACGTTTTGCAGTGGTTCCAATCCATCCATTTCCGAGCAGAACATCGGCACCAGCGTGCTCAAAATGCTGCTGTAACGGCCGGCGCGGCGCGTGCCCAAAATGGATTCGGCCTCGTCAATAAACAGAAAAGCCAGGGAACCTTCCGCCGCCCGCTCGCGGCATTGGGCAAACAAATCGCGCACTTGCCGCTCGGATTCCCCCACCCACATATTGAGAATCTCCGGGCCTTTGACATGGAGAAAGAACTCCGGATGATCGACCCCCGTTTCGGCCCGGATTTGCTGGCGGAGATTGTATGCTGTGGCCTTGCCGAGCAGGGTCTTGCCGCAGCCAGGCGGGCCGTGCAGCAAAAAGCCCTTGGGCACATTGTGCTCGAAGCGCTTAAATAGTTCCCGATGCAAAAATGGCAGCTCTATGGTGTCCCGAATCGCCTGCACCGCCTCCGCTTGCCCCCCAATCGACTCCCACGGAATGGCCGTGACCGTCTCCAGTGAACGTTCGATGCGCCGCCCGGCGCCGACGACTTCCAGAGCTACCCGTTGATTCGCATCGAGGCGCACTTCCATGCCCGGTTTGAGTTTTTCCTTGGCCAAAAGTGCCGAACGCAACAGGACCGAACAAAGCAATCCAGCTTCCTGGCCGATGCGCAAGCGGCCCCCAGAAAGCAATTCATCAATCCGCACGATGGGACCGTTGCGGTCAAAACCCAGGCTTTGCACGATGGCAAAGGCTTCGTTCAGCAACACACGCTGGCCGACTTGCATGCTGGCCAGCGGCAATTGCGGATCAAGCCGGCAAACGTAATCAGTGCCACCCACGCACACATGGCCTTTATCCGGCTCCAGAGGCATCAGGAACGTGCCGACGCGGTAGGCGGGCGAACGCAATTTTTCGACGACGGCATCCAGCTTTTCAATGGTTTGACGGGCTTGATCGTTGATTTCCTCCATCTCCACCACGCGGTCACGCAAATACACCATGTCCATGAGAGAACTGTGGCGTGGGGGCAATTTGGCAGTGATCAAATCGACCAACTGCAACGGTGACAGGAGATCAAGCTGCTCGCGGGAAAGCATGGCTGGTTCGGGCGGCGGCGGCGTTTCGGGAGAATCGTTGGGACGGGGTTTGTTCGGAGAATTCCCCGATGCTGACTTCTTCTTGGATTCTGACATGGCACTTCAAGATATTCCTGTTCGGAGTTTTTGCAAATGTGCGCCGAAAATTTCGGCCAAAAAAAATCAAAGCTCGAATCTAAACATGTTCTCCGGCAAAACGGTCGCGGCGCGTGTTCGTCTTTTCAGCAAGTATCCAATTCCTTGCTTTTCAATCTCTTTTCTGTGAGCCTGAGCAGTCAATATGAGCAAGTGGCCAAAACAATTTCCCCCCCTGTCACCCGAAGACAAGCGTATCTGCGATGATTTCATGGAGCATTGGCATGTCGTTTTCCCCAATCGCTACTCGATGGCGGACGGCTTCAGCCATTCCTACGTCGCGCGCCATAGTCCGCCCAGCTTCGTGAACACGCTGGAAATTGGCGCCGGCCTGGGCGAACATCTTAAATATGAAAAGTTGACTGACGAACAAGAGCGCCGTTACGTCGCGGTGGAAACCCGCCAAAATATGGCGGACCGCCTTCACCAAAACTGCCCGAAAATTCAAACCTATGTCGGCGACTGTCAAGAGCGGCTCAATTTTGCCGACGGTTTCTTCGACCGGATCATCGCCATCAACGTGCTGGAACACCTTCCTAATCTGCCCGCGGCCATTCGCGAGATGCACCGCTTATGTGACAAGAAAAAAGGCATTTTTTCCATCGTCATTCCGTGTGAAGGCGGTCTGGCCTACAGTTTCGCGCGCGAAATTTCCGCCAAACGCATCTTTCAAAAACGCTACAAGCGGCCCTACCACATTTTTATCAGTCGCGAGCACATCAATCTTGCCCGGGAAATCCTGGAGGAACTGAAACCCTATTTTGAAATTACACAGCAGTCCTATTTTCCCATTCCCTTGCCGTTTGAATTCTGCAATCTGTTCATCGGGGCCACGCTTCGGCCTAAAAACAGCGTTGAACTGTGACTGCCGACGAGCCATTGAAAGGCCGCGTTTCAGTGTGCCAGCGGGTCGAGTTTTGGACGGCGGTCATCATCACTCTTTGGCTCGTTGCCCTTCACGTTCTTAACCTTTATCATGCAGGTCCTCTCTGGCGCGATGAAGCTGGCACGGCAGATTTTGCAGCCATGCCCTCGGTGAGGGAAATATGGCGCAATCTCCGCTATGATAATTTTCCACCCTTGTTTGTGGCCGTGGCTCGTGTGTGGACTCTGGCCGGATTGGGCAGTGATTTTGGCTATCGCGTGCTGGGCTTCTTGATTGGCATGGGAACGCTGGGTGTGTTGTGGTGGTGTGCGCGAAAGCTGGGCGGCAAAACGCCCCTGCTCGTGCTGTCTCTTTATGCGATCAATCCCGTAGCCATCCGCGTCTGTGATTCCCTGCGACCCTATGGCCTCGGCATTGCCCTGATCTTACTCACGTCGGCGCTGGTGTGGAATTTTGTGCAGGCACCCGGCAGGTAGTCGTTTTTCCTCGCAACGCTGGCGGCCACGCTGAGTGTGCAATGTCTCTATCAAAATGCCTTCTTCATCATCGCATTTTCCTGCGGGGCCTGGCTTGTGTGTCTGGCCCGAAAGGAGTGGAAGACGGCGTGGCAGACGGGGCTAATCGGATTGATCGCAGCCCTCTCTTTGCTGCCCTATTGCGTCATTATCAAACAGGGCCGGGAGTGGCTGGACGTCGCCCGGCTGGAAGTTCGATTTGACTCAATCTGGTATTCGCTCCTCGATACGCTGCAAGCGCCCGGCGGATGGGCGGTAAGCCTGGCCTGGCTGATATTATTCGCCGTTGCGTTGGCCGTCGCGGTTTTTGGCAGTGTGCGCCAACGGCGTTGGGAAATGCTTTACTGTGGAACAATTCTCGTCTCAAGTACCGTTATTTATCTTAGCTTTTTACAGGGATTGGGACTGGCGCCGCATATGTGGTATTTCCTCATATTGCTGGCTCCGGCAGGGATGATGACGAACTCAATCTTGTGCGGGTTGGAGAATTGGCGTTTTCAGATTGGCCGGGCGGGTTTGGGCCTCATCCTGACGGGTGGCTGCGTTCCAGCGTGTTATGCCGGAGTCTGCTTGCGGCAGTCGAACATCGATCTGATCGCGGCCAAACTCAAACAGGGCGCACAATCGGGAGATTTGATCATAATTTCTCCGTGGTGCTACGGTGTTTCGTTGCAACGCTACCTGGACGCCAACCGCTGGACAACCTTGCCACCGCTGGCGGAAATCCGCATCCATCGTTTCGACTTGGTCAAGAAAGCCATGGTAACGGAGAATCCGATCGGACCGCTCCTGGACAAAGTGCGGGCGACTCTTCGTTCAGGACACACGCTTTGGGTCGCTGGAGATCTGGACGCCCCGCCCGACGGCAATCCCCCGCCAGTCTATCCGCCTTACAAAGGAAGTTTGGACGAGGCGGACACTAAGTACTTCTACAGTTGGATGTACCAAGTCACGTACTTTGTGGGAAGGCACGCCACAAAAGGCAACCTGGTGGAACTTCCTGTTCCAGGCGGTCTGGCGGTCAATCCCTTTGAGAACCTCCAATTGCGGGCCATACATGGCTGGCGCGAATAACACCTTTCTATGAATCCAATGGAACCTAACAGCCAAAGCCCTGAACGTTTGATGTCTCTGGACGTGTTTCGCGGCGCAACCATGGCGGCCATGCTGCTTGTCAATAACCCGGGCGATTGGAATAATATTTACAGCCAGCTTGATCATGCCGCTTGGAATGGCTGGACTTTTACCGACCTGATTTTCCCATTCTTCCTTTGGATCGTGGGCGCAGCCATCCCTCTCTCGATGGGGCGGCGTTTGGAAATGGGCGAACCCCGGCAAAAAGCACTGCTGCGAATACTCCGGCGCTCGGCCATTATTATCGCGCTGGGCGTGGCGCTGAACGGATTTCCGCATTATGACTTCAATACCATTCGCATCTCCGGAGTTTTGCAGCGCATTGGCGTTTGTTATTTCTTTGCCAGCCTGATTTTTCTCGCCGTCGGCATCCGGGGGCAAGTCATCGCCATCGTCTGTTTATTGACTGGCTATTGGCTGCTTATGGCTCTGATGCCCGTTCCCGGATGGGGCCACGGCATATTGGACGAACACGGGAATTTTTCCGAATACGTCGATTCACTCCTCCTGCACGGCCACACTTGGAGGGAAACAAAGACCTACGATCCAGAAGGAATCGTCAGCACCATCCCCGCCATCGCCACGGTGCTTTTCGGGATTATGGGCGGGCATTTGCTGCGCTCGCGCCTCAGCGCCGCGGAAAAGACTGCCTGGTTTTTTGTCGTGGGCAATTTTCTGCTGCTCACGGGCGAAATCATGAATTACTGGCTGCCGATCAATAAGAAATTATGGACCAGCACCTACGCGGTATTCATGGCTGGGATGGCCATGAACGTCTTCGCGATTTGTTATTGGCTGGTCGACGTGAAAGCTCTCAAGAACTGGGCCAGGCCTTTCGCCATATACGGAATGAACGCCATCACAGTGTTTGTTTTGACAGGGTTGCTCGGCAGAATTTCCACCCTGGTACCGGCCGGCACGGCCAACGGACAGCCCATTGTGCTGAAGACGTGGTTGTTTGGGCATCTCAAGGCCTCATTCGCCCTTTTTGGCGGACCGCTCGCCACGCCGAAAAACAGTTCGCTCATCTACGCTTTGATGTACGTCGCGCTAATGTACGCGGTGGCTTGGGTCATGTATCGCCGCAAATGGTTCGTGCGCCTTTAAACGCTCCGCCGGAAACGCATCCAATAAAGCCCGCCCAGTCCGAGCGCCAACAATCCGCACACCGCCGCAGTGCCGCTGCCGGGATATTCCGGGAAGAAAGCCAGAGCCGCCGCAGCCATGCCCGGCCCGCCGGCGTTGCCCGCGCCGATGGCGGCTTCGTGAATGCCACCATGTTCGCTTTTGGTTTCCCCCACATCCATCGAATAAAACAACGAAGAATAATAGATCAATCCAATCGCAAGGCCGAAGAGAATCTGAGACGCGATCAACACCCAAATATTTCGCAGCAACAGCATCGCTCCAAAAGCAACAACCATCGCCACATAAGAGGAAGCTAAAAATCGAAATCTATAATGCCACCCTGGCCAAAGGCACAACCAGACGAACGCTCCCGCTCGCGCGAAAAGCCAGACCGAGCAGACAATGCCCGCCTGAATCGGCGAGAACTGGAAATGGCTCGCCAGAGTCGGAATGGTCGGAATGATGGTGTTGATGGCCAGGTAGGCCAGCGGATTGGCCAGCAACGCCATTTTAAGAAAACGCACCGGCGAGATGGGCGACCTGTGTTCCTTATTCAGGGAGCCAACCAGCGGGCCCTGCAATTGCTCCGACGGCTGCCGTTTCGCCTCCCGCTCCAGCCACAACGCCACTCCCACTTCCGCCACCAGCAAACCGCATGGGACGTAAAATATGCTGCTCATTCCCAACTCTTGCAGCAGGAATCCTCCGACGAAATACGCCAGCGCCCCGGCCCCGGCCCAAACAACATTATAAACCCCGACCAAACTTTGCAAACGAGAGGCAGGTTCGCCTTCACTCATCATCCCTTGCAGCGCCGGCCAGCTAAACGCCATGCCGACATTGGCCACCATGATGACAGCCAGCATGGCCCAAACTCCCGGGCACTGGCTGCCTATCAGAAACATCGCAATCATCAACCCCGCGCCCCATCGAATGGCCGTGAAGTAACCGAATTTTTGAGCGAACTTGCCTCCAAAAAAAGCGCCGACCGCATAGACCAGCCCCACCATCGCGGCCAGGAGTAGATTCTGCAGGGCGCCGAAGTGGAATTGGTATCTGGCGTAGAAATAAATGTCGTAGAAAAAGTAGGTCGTCGAAAAAGAATTCAGCGCCTCCAGCGCGAAAACGCCGCTTTTCAATTTCCGGGTCTTAAGGCCGCGCTGCACAGGCGGCCCTTGCGAAATGGCCATCGACGTTCCAGGCACAACTAATTTCCCTGCCAGGCGATTGTTCCGTTGACGATGGCGGCCCGGGCTTTGCCTTTCATGGCCCACCCTGCAAAAGGACTGTTGCGCGACTTGCCCGCGGATGTTCCGGGGTCATATATCCATTCCTGCGCAGGATCAAAAACCGTCAAGTCTCCATCCGCGCCGACGCTGAGATTTCCCTTGCCCGGCAGCCGCAGCAAACGGGCCGGGGCAACAGTGAATTTCGCCACCAAATCAGGCAGCGATAGCTTCTTGGAATGATAAAGTTGCATGAGGCTCAATGCCAGTTCCGTCTCAAAACCGATAATGCCAAATGGGGCCTGATCGAATTCCACCTCTTTCTCATAACCGCAATGCGGGGCATGGTCGCTGCTGATAATCTCCAAAGTGCCGTCGGCCAGTCCTTCGATGACCGCAGCCCGATCCGCAGCACAGCGCAAGGGGGGATTCATCTTGAAGTTCGTGTCATAAGAAGGCCAGCGCGGTCGTGTCCCGGGCGCTCCGGCCATGATGTCCCGCCCGTCCGTTTTCCAAAACTTCTCGCTGCCCGCCAGCCCCGTATCGGTCAGGGTGAAATGATGCGGGCACGCTTCTCCGGACACCGGAATCTTGCGTTTCCTCGCCTCGCGCAGCAATTGCACGCTGCCCGCAGCGCTGATATGCTGGCAATGCACATGCGCTCCGGTCAATTCCGCCAGCAGAATATTGCGTGACACGATTAATTCCTCACCCGAAGCCGGCCAGCCGCGCAGCCCGAGAGCGGCGCTCCAATAGCCTTCATGCATGACCCCATCGGTGACGATGGAATAATCCTGACAATGGTCCATCACCGGCAAATCGAACATCCGGGCGTACTCCAGCGCCCGCCGCATTAAATCGTTGTTCTGCACGCAATGCCCGTCGTCGCTGATGGCGATGACGCCAGCGGATTTAAGCGAACCAATGGGAGCCAATTCCTCGCCCGCGATATTTTTGGTGATGGCCCCAGCCACGAAGACGTTGATTTTGCTTTCGCGCTCGGCCCGCTCGCGAATGAAGGCCACCGTGCCCGCGTTGTCGATTGCCGGCGACGTATTGGGCATGCAAACCACGGATGTAAATCCCCCCTGGGCGGCTGAAGCCGTGCCTGTGGCAATGGTTTCCTTGGCGGACTGTCCCGGTTCCCGCAAATGCGCGTGCAAATCAATTAATCCCGGGCACACCACCAGACCCTTGGCTTCAAACCGTGGCACTTTCTCCGACGAGCTGGGCGCGAGGTTGGGGCCGAGAGCAGCGATTTTACCCTGCACGACCAGTACATCCGCCACACCATCGAAGCCATTGGCAGGATCGATCACGCGTCCCCCGGTCAGGAGCATCGAATTCATGGATTCAGCATACACAGAGGCGAATTGACAAGGCAAGCATGGCCGTTATGATAAAGACGAAATGGCGCGGGTGTAGCTCAATGGTAGAGTTCCAGCCTTCCAAGCTGGCCATGAGGGTTCGATTCCCTTCGCCCGCTCCAATTTCGCTAAAGCAAATATAATCAACATCTTAGGTGATCGATACCAAATCATAATAGCCTAGGTATAACGTGCAGGTATAACGTGTTCGCCTATGTTCCTCCTTGTCCGAGCATCTTTTCTGGCTTGTTTTGCCTTGAATATAAGGAGCCCGAACAATCCGAATTTACTGTCTTCAGAAGTTCGGGAAAAATATTTATTTTGCTCCAGCCCGCAGCCAGACCCCCGGAAAAAACAAGCTCTCCAGCTTTCATTTTGTCCAATGAGAAATCAGCCAAAACCGTCCCCTCTCATTAAATCTGATCCTTCCATCTGCCCCTCGTATCTGCTCGGTTCCGTGCCCCGCCCCCGCGCAATGGCCCCCTCCTTCTGTGTTATAAATTCTTGACAAGGGGCCTTTAGCCCTCTGTGGTCGGTTCCGACTCTTCCGAGCCGGGACCGTCCTCCGCTAAACACAATTCACCCCCCGGTCGTAAACCCCACAACACCGCCTGCTCCATACCCGGACAAGGCGGTTTTCGCGTTTACGGCATCATCACGAAAGGAAATCAAAAATGTCCCCTCAAGCCTCCTGGATTCTACAGGAAGAAATCGTACCCCGTCTCCGTGGCGCGGTACCACAAACAGTTCTGTGCGTAGGCGCAGAAGATCATCAAGAACTTATTCAAGACGGAATTGCAATGGCCGCCCGAATGCTGACGCGAGTGGAGCAGCAGGGAAAACTGGCGAAAATAAGTGGTTCGAACATATCCTGGTATGTTGTCAAACACCTTCGCTCAGGTCGCAGAGCCAACGGAACCAGCTCCGTTGATGTCATGGCGAGTGCAACTCAACTCAACGGATCAACTCGCATGCACTCATTGTCAGAAGTGGTGAGCCAGTCTGAATGCGGCGATGAGATCTTTGAATTGCACGACGTGATCAGCAATGACCACGAGGATCCGTCCGTTCAAGCGACCCGGAAAATGGACTGGGATACGTTCATGGCCGGGCTGTCAACCATGGAAAAGCTGGTCGTGGAGTGTTTGTGCAATGGAACAACTCTGCGTGCA
>Ga0182030_10023700_pt1 | contig 11327 bp, 12 predicted proteins | sample 812S3MmetaG_FD_121299 | JGI IMG/M metagenome (GOLD analysis project Ga0182030, IMG submission 121299) | Permafrost microbial communities from Stordalen Mire, Sweden - 812S3M metaG (Illumina Assembly) | ecosystem: Environmental > Terrestrial > Soil > Wetlands > Permafrost | place: Sweden...
CGAGAAAGCGCGCCTTTGAACATGTTGGACGCGTCGAGCGCTGAGTCAGACGATGACCCGGCGCCCATCACGGTGTGGATTTCGTCAATGAAGAGAATGACGTCACCGCATTCCTTCACTTCCTTAATCAGTTCTTGAATGCGCTTCTCGAATTCGCCGCGAAACTGCGTGCCTGCTACCATCTGTCCCATTTCCACTGCCATGATGCGCTTCTGGCGCAACTTGAGTGGAACGTCACCAGCTGCGATGCGCAGCGCGATGCCCTCGGCGACGGCAGTCTTACCTGCGCCGGCGAAGCCAACGAAGACAGGGTTGTTCTTGCGCCGGCGGCACAAAATTGTGACCGCACGGGCGATTTCTTTCTGACGACCAATCACCGGATCGATGCCACCCTTGCGCGCTTTGGCGCTAAGGTCGCTGGCATACTGATCGAGCATGGGGGTGTGCTTGGAATAACTCATGTGAGATTCTCCTTCTTCTTAATTTGTTTTTTTGAGAAAAGAAAACGGGCAATGCCAGCGACCGCCGGCATTGCCACGCACAAGCTACTGAGCTCCACCCAGCTTCTTCAGCGAGGGAACGTAGCCATCGACCAGGCCGTACTTGATGGCGGCCTCGGCATCGAGAATGTAGTCGCGTTCGCAATCTTGACGAATGCGCTCTTCGGTCTGACCGCTCTTCTTAGCCATCAGCTTGTAGAGCAGGTCTTTCATGCGGTTGATTTCGTTGGCATGTATGGTGATGTCGGTAGCTTGACCGCCAAGACCGTTCATGAGCGGTTGGTGAATCAGCACGCGAGCGTTTGGGTAGATGAGCCGTTTGTCGCCCTGGCTGAGAAGAACAGCAGCCATGCTGGCGCATTGTCCGGAGCAGATCGTTATGATCTCGTTGGGAATGCTCTGCATCACATCGAGAATGCCCAGACCAGCAGTGATGGAGCCACCGCCAGATTCGATGTAGAGCTTCACCGGATTTTTCTTGTCGGCATCGCCGAGGAAGAGCATCTGAGCTTTGACCACGGCGGCCAAATTCTCGTCGATGGGCCCGGTGAGCATGATGATGTTGCTCTTGAGCAAGCGCGAGTAAACGTCGAAGCTGCGCTCTCCATGCGCAGTTTCTTCGACAACCATTGGTACAATGCCGGCTTGCGGGCTCGCTGTTCCTGCAAATTCCATGCCGGGATAGACACTGACGATTTCGTTGCGGTTGAATTTTGCCATGATAAAAAACCTCTCTTTTCTGCGAGCCGCGGAAGTCAAAGACCTTCGTTGGCTCATTTGTGATTTTTTGTCGGAGGCTCTTGCTGAACTCCGGCAGTGAAAGAAAGAAACATCCGGCGTAAACCGGCTTGTTTTGTGTCTCGTACTCGCAGGCATGCAAAAACAGGGCTTACCCAGTTAGCGTGAAACTATCTCATCGCTAACTGCGCAAACCCTTTTTATCGCAAGCCATTTGTACTAATTCCAATCTCTACTGAGCACCGCTGGCGGTGTCACTAAGATCCGGGTCCATACGCAGCGTAGAACGCAAGAGATTTCAACGATGCGAATTGGGCGGAGGCTTGGCTGTACTGAGGGCTCAGAGAAATTGGGGGATGTAAAAGACAATTCGAATGTAACATCTGTGAACATGGCAAACATACTTTTCTTTACGATATTGGGCTGGGGGTTCGAAGTGAAAAGCTGAAGGAAAGGTAAATTCGGCTCTGTCTGAAGCCGTTTTTTATATGTTCAACAACCTGAATGGAAGGCGAGCAGGGAAATTCCAGATTGACACTGAAATTGGAGGATGGCGCTGGGGCAGGTTTGTAACGGGGTGGTTTATGGGGTAATCATGTTTGGGCTAGAAGACCGTCTCGGCAGCAATCTTAGCTACAATAAATCTGCTTTGCGGCTGGTTAACGCTTTGCGAGGTTTGCGCTAAGGCTACTGTTAATCCACGCAGCTTAGTCTGCTAGTTACTCCATTCATGAACAGCATAGAAGCGTGAGCCGACCCGCTATATTACTACGCTATCAGCGGGTTGAGTGCTGTGGCACTTCGTTGTCCAAAACCTTGCTGCGCCTTTGATGATTAGGCTTCGCGTACTCAGGGCATGTAGGAAAGGACATGAGAAGTCTAGCCGAAGTTCGCATCCTTTGCTAATGATGTCGGCCGGCACAGTAAAACTCGCGCAGTTATTGAGCCAATGTTATGGAGATAGGCAAGGTCATGGATAACGCTGAAGCAAACAAGAAAGCTCCGGAAAAATCAGAATCGTGCGATTCTGCGCTGACAGCATTGTCTAAAGACGCGACGAATTCTGAGTTGATGAATAACGTCAGAAATGCCTGCGCTGCTCATTCTGATTCACTGCCCAGAGGAATGGCATCGAGTAAAGAGCTTCTTTCAGGTGCTGACGCGACTGAACACAATCGAGAGATGGAGAGACTTTCAACAGTCGATAAAGCACTGTCCCGGAAAAATTGGGTGAGAAACGACAGTCCAGACACAGAAACTCTGGAGAAAACCTTGCGCGAAATGTCCAGCGAAGATCGCATAAAACTGCAGAAAGACTACGCAGACTCTAAGCACGAGGACCCTACTTCAAGGAATTTCGGAAAAATATTTTACAACTTCGGAAGACTACCATCGTCTCAGAGGGCTGTTGCTGCGCGATGATACTCCTGAATCTATGGCAGCAGTAAATCTGCACATGGGGCTATTTGGCATTGATCAGATTAAACGCGATCAAGAAAGGGAAGACAGCTCGACTGCAACCGGTTATGAAAACAATTTGTTTCACGGTCGCGTTTCACCTGGCGTTTCTGGCGGATTGAGCATGCTTGGATCAATTGCAGATGGCGTTTCATTGGGCAGGCATTCGAAACAGTTGCTTGAAACCATTTCAAAACTCAGCCCACAAGAAGTTGCGAATATCCAAAAAGAACACTTCCGCATCTACCGCCGTGAACTTGGCGAGATGGCTGAAGACACGCATGGAGTTGATGATAATTTTGTGAATGCGTTTAAGAAGGCCGGGTTCTAAAAAGTTTCCGTCAAGTCTGTTCAGTAATTCAGCCGCTAATCTAGCCTGCTGATTCTGCTGAGCCGACCGACTAAATCTGCCTCAAGTGCCCTACGCCTACTTGGCGAGATGGACGGGCATCATGGTTGGCGTTGCTTAGGGGATGCAAGCTTTCCACCGAGCTTGCATCCCTCTTTTATCTTTTTGGCAATTTTCGTGCTTTTTCCACGTGCGTTCGGTATTTTCAAAGCCACCGGACAATGGCGCAATGTCCAGATTCTTGCGCAGGGGCGGCGTAAGCCCCGCCCGCTGCCGAGAGCGCCTGCCTAAAGGCATGAATCCGTTAACCGGGCGACGCATGCGTCGCCCCTACGTCGGATCAGGCGTCCGCTGCCCTCGGCAAGCCGCAATCGCCCTTCCCTCGAAGCTGACATTATGCCGCCGGCGCAGGAGGTTCAGGCACCAATTCGAAAAACGACTCGTCTTTCAAAGCTAATTTCAAACAGCTAGATCCGGTGACGAGCAAGGCCACGTTAGTCAAGAAAAAGGCAATGGAAGGAGCTGAGATGGACAAGGGACATAACATGAAAGCCGCCCAACTCCAGAGCGGGTACAAGTATACGATGATGCACCATATGCGCCAGCTGAGAGGTTGCAAGCGAAAGATGCTCAATATTGGCGCGTTTGGCAGCGTGATGGCCAGAATTCCAAGCATCAGTAGATCGTAAGCATGCGAGTGCGGACTGGTTACCAGACACATTACTACTGTAAGGCAAATAGCAAAGCGAGCGGCGACTTTACTGCCTGATACCAATGTTCGCCGCCAAACAAATGCCATGGTCAACATGCCTAAAACCATGGCAATAAAGCCAATGCGATAGGCTAGCGCCTGAGGCAGAAGAACAGTGGCCAGACCTCTAATTGATACCATTATTGGTGCATTAACACCGAGATATTCGCCCGTGTTGTCCGCATAAAGCACGATGGCTGGATAATTTAGAACATTGCTCCAACCGATCATCATTCCCGCCATGATGAGCAGAATTATTTCAAATACGGCCGCTGCAATCAGCAGTTTCCAGCGCCTGCCCACCAGGGCCGGAATTGCGAAGAACAAACAATAATGGGGCTTAAACGACAGGCAAGCCAGTGCCGCTCCAGAAAGAATATCCAATTTCTGGAACCAGCCCCAAACAAACCAGGATTCAAAGGAAACCAAAAGGAAGGCCTGCTGTCCCATGCGCAAACTCAGCATGGCGGGAAACCCTCCCATTATGGCTAGAAGCACAGCGCCGATTCTGACTGCGCTTGTCCGTCCGGCAGCGCGAATCGCCATGGTCATTGAGGAAAGCGTAACAAGCACGCTGCCGAAGGCCCAGACAATGTATGCCTGCGCCATGGGAAGAAGGGCAAGCGGCGCCCAGAAAAGGAACACCAGGGGCATATACTGTGCATAAAAAGGTCGAGACAGGTTCAACGAAAGCAGTTGGTTGAACCATTTCAGTTGAACAGCTGGTTCATACACATGATGGGCGTCAGCCGAGAGCGCCATCTTTCCGCACATGTAGAACAATACAAAATCGCTGAACGTCAAATGATCATTGATCACTGAAGAAAAATACATTTTCTTCCCAAAAAGTTCAGCGATATTACCTATAGCGCCAATCAAGAAAGCAACTAGCAATGCCAGGTACACTGCATTAACAAAGATCTGCAGCAATTTGCCCAACGAGAATTTTTTATTTTCGGCAGGTTGCTTCACTGACTTGCTGCTTCACTGACTTGAATTGATATAGATTCGCTCGGATGGACTATATTAATCGAATTTTCATCTAAGGGCTACGGTCTTTCTGCCATCTCCCGCCTTCCGAGCGGCCCGTAAACAATCAGCAAAGCTCATTAGTAATCCTATAAGTCTTGAGAAACACAGATTAACAAAAGCTAGGACACAAGCCTTTGACAACTTGTTATCATGCGGCAAGGTTCAATCTAGAGAAACTCCGATGCGAATTACGCCTTCACTGCTTCTAAGCCTGACGCTGATTGCAAGCGCAAACAACACAGCGTTTGGCTATTACGATCGTGAATATGCAAATCGCCTAAATCATGAGTCGTCACAACATTATGCTAAGCAATACGAAGAAGAAAGCCAGGCTAATCAGCAAAACCTGGCGTTGAAGGCGCAGCTCGAGCAGTATTACCAGCAACAATTGCAAACTCACGAATCGGACGACTCATTTTTTTGGGGGCGGGGCGAGCAAAGCGCCTTCGGCTCAAGACCAGGCTCTCCAAATATTTTCCGCCCAATAGCATTCGCGCCGACAACTGAAGGTCCAATCACGGCGGACTCAGGCCAGAACATTGCCAGCCGACCGCTGGCAACATTGCAGGGTGGGATTGCCGAAATCAACATTTTGCCCCGCCAGAAGCCGAACATCAAGCTCAGCGATTTGTTCTTTCATCTGGAAGATCAGCTAATTCGTTTGCACGATAGCAATAGGATCGGATCGCTCGATATCGATAAATTCTCCGAAGCGCTGCTAACGATTAAGCGCAACTATGATGTAATGCGCAAGCAATCAGGGCAGATATCGAGCCGCCAGGAAAACATTCTAAAAACAGAACTCAAGCATTTAGACGACGAAATCGCCTGTCGCGGCAGGCAAATGTAGCTCACCAATAATCCAGCATAAATTGGCTACCAGTCGGTCGCTCACACCTGCCAGAGCAGCCAATACCTTCTTGCTAAAAGCGAATGATTCTACTTGCAGCGATATAACTTTGATTCCCATAGACTTCAGCTCTGTGCTAGCCGCGTCGACAGTCAGCGCTTCAAGCACATACATCTCACGCAAACAATCTCGCAGGGATGCCAAACTAAACACCTGATCCAGGGCCCGCTTTACGGCAGCTTCAGTTTCCTTTTTAGGATCTTTATACGCAGCCGCCTTAACAGCATCGATAATCTGGTATTGGAACTGCAAGTCCATAGCCATCTGTGCCTGCCCAAACAAATGGAAGCTAGCCACCTTTACCGTTTGAACACTTAAATCAATCAATCTAGATTGTTCAAAAAGCGGCAAGACAAAAGCTCGACCTGGTCCCTGTAAAAGTGGCTTGGAGCCGTCTTTATAGACGACAAGGCGCTGATGTTTTCCGATCTGGTGAAACCCAGCACGAATGTACAAAACAAACGCAATGAAAAATATCGCTAGAAGAAAATGCAAAGGTAACTCACCGCGTTGTCTTCAATATTGTACTCCTGGCATGGACGATCGGCCGTTTCTAAATGCGAAGCAAAGCATTAGCCGCGCGCAGCCCGGACAAAAAAGCAGCGTGTACTGAGGCATAGTCTTTGCTGCTTGTCGCTTCACCAGCAAAGAAGAGAGAATTGCCAACAGGCTCACCCAGAACATCAAGAGCTCGCGCATTTCCTCCAACCGGTATGTGCGAATAAGCGCCGCACGAAAATGGATCTTTACTCCAGCGCGTGATCTCCCAGGCCAGAGGCTCTGGAATATCGCTTCCGTATAATTTGCGCAAGACTAGCAGCGCTCGTGAAATAATTTCGGCATCAGAAGCGCTCTCCAGACGCAAAGCAGCTTCACCAGTGTTAAGCGCCACAAGGATTGGCTCATTCAAAGCCTTGTGTAGATTGAAAAACATAGACCATAGCTGCGGTGGTTGCGAAACATACTCTATCCACGTGGCATCTTCTGTCCAAAAAACATGATCAAATTTCAAATACACTTTATCAAAGGTTCCCATTTTTAAGGACTGCAAGGCTTCCAGCTTCCGAAGCGGCAACTCTGGGGAGAAGCTTACCTTCTTTGATTGCAATACACCTAGAGGCAAAGTCACGATAACGGCATCCGCGTCAAACATGCCACCACCCACAGTGCCTATCTTCACTCCTAAATCTGCGTAAGATATCGAGCTGATCACGGCGTTTAGCTTGATGGAAAGCCCGTCAGCCAGGAGATTGATCAGTTGATCATATCCCTGCGGAATTAAAAAATCGCCGCCCTTAAACCATCTCAGCTGGTCCCAATTTTGGAACGAAAGGTCCTCAACAGTCGTTGCGTAGTCATTCTCAACCTCTGCTGCGATTAGATGATTTATGTTTTCCAGTTCATGCGCCAGCACTTTTTGTTCTTGCATTATCTTTTGGAAAGCTGCGCGCACAGAAGCAGGCGCGTCCTTTTCGCGTCTTTCTTGCAATTCGTAGACCGCATCAATTATTCCGCGAAAACGCCTGTCAAGCGCATCGCGCTGTTCCTCCGAGAGCCGGCAACCATCACTTGCGTAAGTTGCCGGTTGCATACGATTGTCAGTTTGTTTTAATTCGATATTATGTGCAAGCGCAAACTCGTAAATCGGATTTTTACCACGCCCATGGATCCACGATGCGCCGAGGTCAACCGGCACACAAAGCTTCTGGCGCTCTGTGCAGATCCGCCCGCCGATTCTGTCACGCGCCTCCAAGAGCAACACCTCGACGGCGCCGCTATCATGCAGTGTTCTAGCTGCCGCCAGGCCGGCCATACCAGCGCCCACTATAATTACTTTTTTCATGCTTGCTCGATCTTTCAAGTCTGGAGAGGCGCCTCTTGCTGCGTTCGTCCCAATTTTAAGCTCATTTGCAGCTATTAAAAATAGTGACAAAATAAGACTGGAATTACTAACAAAGCGCCGACGCGAAACTTTCATAATAGACTCTGGCTAAGACTCTGCCAATAATTTTCACAAGCTATGAGTCAGAGTATACTCTCTATCAAAACGAGGAATAACAGCTTGGCAATTCTCAATTCGATCGCAGAGGCAGTCGGCAACACACCATTGGTGAGACTAAGCAGATTGGCTGCCGATCACAAACATGACCTTCTGGCAAAATGCGAATTCATGAATCCATGCGGTTCGGTGAAAGATCGCATTGCGATTCACATGATTGAGAAAGCCGAGCAAGATGGGCGTCTGCGCCCTGGACAAGCGATTGTAGAAGCAACCGGAGGCAATACAGGCATCGGTTTGGCAATGGCAGCGGGACTAAAAGGACATGAGCTTCTCTGCGTGCAAACCGAGAAAGTAGGCAAAGAAAAAGTAACCTTGCAGCAGCTCTATGGCGCTAAAACACTAGTTGTGCCTGGTGGCAAAAAAATTAGCGACCCGGAGCATTTTATCAACAAAGCACGCCGTATTGCCGAAGAAAGTGGCGCCTGGTTTGTCAGCCAATTCGATAACAAAGACAATCTAGAAGCCCATTACAAATACACCGGACCGGAGCTTTGGCAACAAACAGAAGGACAGATCGACGCACTTGTAGCTGGTATCGGCACCGGTGGTACGCTCTGCGGCGCAGGCAAATATCTCAAAGAGCAAAATCCGGAGATTAAGCTTATACTTGCCGATCCAGCCGGAAGCATGCTTGCAGATTGGCAGGCGAAGCAAGAGCCGCATCCTGATTCTTATCTTGTTGAAGGAATTGGTGGAGACTTTGTGCCTGGCATAGTTGATCTGGAAAGCATCGATTACTCATTCAAGATCAGCGACCAAATTTCGATGCAAACTTCACACGACCTGCTGCGCAAGGAAGCGATTTTTGCCAGCGGATCAGCGGGTTGCATTGTTGCTGCGGCTCTCGAATATTGCAGGCAGCTGCCGGGCGAGCGCAAAACCGTGGTTGCGATATTGCCGGGTACGGGTCGCCTATATATGAGCACAGTGTTCAACGAAGAGTGGTTGGCCTCGAAGAATATAGAGATAAGCACATAAATTCTTCTGGACAAATCTCTAGCGTCGAAGGCGGCGCTCACAGGCAGAAGTCGCCAGGTGCGCTAGCCGACCGGCGAACATTACTTAACCCAGGCGCGAGGCGCGATAGCGCGAAAGCGGACCCGGATAACACCTCAGGCGCCTAGCCTGCACGCCCTAGCGCCACCCGCGCTAGTAAGATTAACCTGCGGTCCTGGTGATTGTACGATGAGCAATGTGGCTTTTACAGGTGTGGGGCGCTAGGGTGAGGACGTTACTTCCATCCCACCCTCTCAAGAGACCCAACCACACAAACCGCAAGCATCCCCGCACTGTTACTTCATTGCAGACACCTGCATGATTTGGCTTACGGTTATGTTGTTGCGGTTTTTGATTTAACAGTCGTCAACTCATGGAGAGCGACGATGTCTATATTCTTACCGCTTATCTTTGCTCTTGCAGCTGCTACTGGTTGGTTGGTGCGTTGCGCCTACTATTCCACAGCCTGCAAGACGGAGACCTACCTGATCGCAGCTTTCGCGGCTTTCATCGGTTTCCTGTTCGGCTTCCTCGCGTTTGCGATGAATGTAGCTTGGTTCTCTTTCGGCATGTTCTGCCTGAGTCTCGTGTTCATGCCCTTCTGGATGGAAGTGGCGACCGACATCGACCTCTCTGGCATCGGCCGACTCTGAACTAACCCCCCAATACCCCAAGCTCAGACTCGGTCACAAGCCATGTCTGGTTTCTTCACGCCTGGACACTTCGCCCATGCGCAACTTTCCTTCGTTGAAAGGATTTACCTCATGAGTATCTCGAGTTATGCCCTCGTGGCAGCCACCCCCGTCGCCGGTCGCATCTTCCCCCCGCGCAGCACGCATGACCAACCGCACTTCCACATCCACCTGGTCGGCGCGGACGGCACCCATCATGACGTCGCGGTCAACATCCAATCCAACGACGGTTCGGAAGTGCTGTTCTGCGTCAAGGAGAACTTCACCCCGCCCATGGCCGCCGGCTTGCTTGCGCTGAAGTCTACCGTCACCCACCCCGACCACGACCTGGCGCTCGACTTCGTGCGCATCAAGGGTCTGGTTTCCCGCGATGAAATGCAGCTGCTCCCGCTCGACGAGACCAGCCCGACCTCGCCGCTGCACAGCGCCATCGACACGCTCATCCAGAAGGCGATCGCGCAGAAGGCGACCATCTACGCGTTCGGGCAGACCTTCCGCAACGGCACTTCCAGCAAGAGCCCGTTCTGGGGTTTCAGCCCGGATCAGGGAATCCACGACATCCACATGAACCAGGGCAACCCGAACGGCGCGCACTCGAAGGACAACGGGACGTTCCAGGACGGCGCGCTGCTCGTGCACTTCCCCGACGGCACCTGGAGCGCGGTCTTCATCGCCTTCCAGAGCCAGTCGTTCAACACCAACGACGACGGCGATCAGGTTTCCTGATTCGCTCGCTTCAGCCGACGACTCCATCCCAATAACAAAGCAAGGTCGACGCGTCGTTGACCTTGCACAACAACCTCATCGGAGACATCGCATGAACGGATTGCTTTTCCCGCTAGCTTTCTTCCTTGGTTTCCCGCTCATCATCGGCGTCTGGCTCGCGGCGGTCAAACTGTTCCGCGCGCTTCGCACGCAGTTCAACGGGCAGACGGCTTTCGCGGTGACGCTTTGCGCCATCGCCGCCGCGCTTTCCCTGATGACGGCGCCGTTCTGGCTCATCGGAGCGGAAGGCTACATCGTGGTCAGCGTCGTCTACATCGGCTTCGTCGCCTACGGCGCGCCGCACGTCTACCGCGTTCTGCGCTTCCTCGCGCTCGAACTCGACGGCAATGCGGCGGACCAGGTTAAACTTCCCGGCGACGAGAAGAACAGCTAAGCGTCCTGCCCGCAACCTGATTAACAGCAGACCTGGACTGGTGATGATTTATCATCTCAGTCCAGGTCTTGCTGTCTTTTTCTACTTTTTGACCTTTTTCCACCGGTGCAAGAGCATCACGAATGCTCACTCTTGAGCCATTTTGCATTTTAAATGCAAGTACAAGTGCTCAGAATTTTCGCTCTACTGCGCGCAAGACGGGCGCTGTCTTTCGCCCTTATCCTTCAGCACGTGCGCAATATGCTGGATGGTCCGCAGCGAAGCGCCACTGTAATTCTCCTGTTCATACTTTTGCAATAGATTCTCATGGATACCAGACAGAGTGGCCAACTCGCACTCCCCTCCCCGCGCACTGCAGCGGTGTCAATCGCAAGCTATGCTAATTCCATCTATGTTATTCGCCCTTAAGCAAACCAAGCAGAAAGGAACAACGCCTCCCCGCTTTGCTTTCCAGGCGCACGTTACAGTTCTTCACAACCCCAAAACCTTTGTTCGGCGAAGGCCCAACTGATACGGTCAAGTCCACACCAATCATTTTTTGCTCAGGATTCCTCAAAACCAACCACCAGTTAACCACCAAGAACTCTCCCGCCCGCTTTAGCAGCGAGAAACCTTGAGACTGGCTCCCTGACAAAAATTCAACCAGCAGAGGAGGTGTGACATGAAATGGATCTCTTCCA
>Ga0182030_10023701_pt1 | contig 11326 bp, 10 predicted proteins | sample 812S3MmetaG_FD_121299 | JGI IMG/M metagenome (GOLD analysis project Ga0182030, IMG submission 121299) | Permafrost microbial communities from Stordalen Mire, Sweden - 812S3M metaG (Illumina Assembly) | ecosystem: Environmental > Terrestrial > Soil > Wetlands > Permafrost | place: Sweden...
CGTCCGCTCAGGCTCGAAGCCTGTGAGCGGGGTTGAACAGACCCAGGGATGGTCAGGTGCTGCCGTTTTCGATCAGCGCGGACTGCTGGTCAGGTGCTGCCGTTTTCGATCAGCGTTTACACCTGGTCTGGATACAGCGACTAAGCGGCCTCCGCCGCAGAGCGGACGTGATCCAGCACCGCTACGAGTCGATCCACCTCATCCGAGGTGAATAGATCGTCTGGGCCATGTGGAGCGATGTCGGTGAACGGTGACTCGTACAGCAGAGCGGCCCCCATGACGCCGTGCTCCGTGAGGTGATTGATGATCAGGTCAATGAACTCGATCTGATTCCCGGTGAGCGTCCTGCCTTCGAGGAAGTCGGCGAAAGCCTCCTTGGCGGCACCTCGGTCGAGTCCGATCAGTGATCGGACGAACAGCCCGAGTCCCTGGCTCTCTTCCTTTGCTCTAGCGATGGTCTCCGCATCGCCGATCCCATTCTCCGCCAGCATGCTCTCCAGGGCCTCCAAGTCGTTCGGCGTCAACGGCTTGTTCATCCGGAGCCGGTGAATAGCGATGTGGTCCTGGTGGTCACGCAGGAACGCACGAGCCTTCGCCTTGAAGCGTTCCATGTCCTGTGGTGGCGTGATGCCCAGAAGATCGAACGACGTCGCCTCGCCCATCTCGTCTTCGAAGTCCGTGTACAGAACGCTTCGGCTCCGCTTCTCGATGAACTGAACGAGGTCTCTCAGTTTTTTGCGGACCTGGTCCAGCATCACCACGGTGACGTCCTGCCACCACTCCTCGGACTGAATTTCCTCCAGGACAACGAGTTGCTCCCTCACCATCGGGATGTTGGCTTGCTCTTCGAGCAACTCTGCGATGGCAATGACCTGGTCACGAAGTTTCGTGAAGCGAGGCTCGTGGCGCAGAACGGCGAGTTGCAGGTTGAGCATCAGGAGGTCAAAACGCTTGGCCCCCTCCTCCTCTGCCTCAACGTCAGAGGGAAGCGGGGCGACCTCCGAGGCAAGCTCGTGGAGGTCGTCTTGCTGTAGGACAGTCCACGCCTCTGGCTTGGCGAACCGCTCGACATGCGCTCGCTTCGGACGCACGACGAAGTTGTCGAGGTTCATGGAAGCCACCACACCGTGCAGAAGTGACGCCGTCTCCGATCGGAGCTGCCCGGCCTCGTCGTCTTCAACACTCGAAGCCTTGCCCCGGTCTAGTTCTGCGATGAGGTCCAAGCGGGTTGTGAACAGTTTGGTGCTGAGCGTCTCACCGAGGCGACCCTCGGCGGTTGCCGGGTCCAAGCTGAAGAATTCGAGGTTGCCGCAGTAGTCGAGGATGAAGAAGCTCTTCTTGTCGTCCCCAGGCCCGAAGAGGTCGGGACGGAGCCTGGTCCCACGGCCCACCATCTGCCAAAACTTCGTCTTGGAGCGAACCTGCTTGAAGAAGACGAGATTGACGACATCAGGGATATCGATGCCGGTGTCGAGCATGTCGACAGAGACAGCGATGTGCGGAGCCTTGGCTGGATTCGAGAAGTCGTCGATCAGCGACTGGGCGTAGGTGACACCGTGATGGATGGTGCGTGCGAAGGCACCCTTGAACTTCGGATAGTTCGCATCGAAGCGCTCGACGATGAAATCTGCGTGCGCCTGATTCTTGGCGAAGATGATCGTCTTGCCAATCCTGTCGCCGCCTGCGACCCGCTGGCCTTCCGTCATCAGGTGAGCAAGGACCTTGTCGACCGTATCCTCGTTGAAGAGCCATGCGTTCAGCGCAGATGACTCCACCCTGTCTGGGATCGGGTCATCGTCTCCCCACTCCAGTGCATCCCACTTCTCTTGTTCCTCTGGGGAGAGGTCCTTGTACGTGATGCCCTGCCGTTGGAACTTGATCGGCACGGAGACGGCGATGGGCGGGACGAGGAACCCGTCCTTGATGGCATCGTCGAGTTGGTAGGCGTCGGTCGGGACACCTCTCTCCAGCTCGAAGAGCTGGTACGTGTTGATGTCGATCTCATCTTTCGGGGTTGCCGTGAGGCCCACGAGGAGGCTGTCGAAGTAGTCGAAGATTGCCCGGTACTTCTGGTACACGGAGCGATGCGCCTCGTCGATGACGATGAGATCGAAGTGTCCTGACCCGAATCGGCGACGACCGTCCTGCATCTCGTCGATCAGGCCCATCATCGTCGGGTAAGTCGAGACGTACACACGGCCATCGCCGTGACGCTCGGTCACGAGGTTCACCGGAGACGATGAAGGGAGATGGGTCTTGAACGCTCCAACTGCCTGATTCACGAGCGCAATACGGTCAGCAAGGAAGAGGATGCGCTTGGCCCAGTTGCAGCGCATAAGCAGGTCGGAGAGGGCGATGACCGTACGGGTCTTCCCTGCCCCAGTCGCCATCACGAGAAGGGCCTTGCGTTCGAGGTCGTTCTCGAATGCCTCCCCGATCCTGCGAATAGATCGTGTCTGGTAGTACCGCTCGACGATGGCGTCGTTGATCTCGGCGGTGGCGAGTGACTTACGGCTCGTTCTCCTCTGGATGAGGAGTTCAAGCTCGTCCTTCGTGTAGAAGCCCTGTATCTCACGGGGCGGGTACATCTGGTCATCCCAAATCCACGTCTGGTAGCCGTTGGAGTAGAAGATCACTGGCCTTCGGTCGAACTCCTGCTCAAGGCAATCGGCGTAGAGCTTTGCCTGCTGCTTGCCCGCCAGCGGAGACTTTGTCGTGCGCTTCGCCTCGACAAGACCCAGCGGCTTGCCGTCGTCGCCCCACAGGACGTAGTCGACGTACCCCGTGTTCTGCTGGTTCGGCATCCCGGAGACCTCGTACTCACGGTCACGCTCGTCGGTGAGCGGCCATCCAGCCTCGTGGAGATACTCATCGATGATGTGCGTCCGGGTCTCTGCTTCGGAGTAATCGTGCGTGTCAGCGTGTTCGGCGGCTTCCTTCTTCGCCTTGGCGACCTCGGCCCGCAGACGGACCAGCTCGTCGTCGAGCGCCTCCCGATCGATGAGGAGTGCAGTGAGCTTTTCGTCTCGCTCAGCGAGGGACGCCTCTAGCTCCTGCAGCTTCGCAGCGCTTTGCGTACCGACGGCTGCCGACGGTGCCGCAGCATCCGGGTTGTAGGCGAGCCCCGGCCCAGGTTTCGATCCACGTGCGTAGGTGTGGGCAAGCCAATAGCAGACATGGAACAGCTCACGGACCGCTGCCATCGATGCCGACTCCGGGATGACTCGGTTGTCGTGCACGGCTCGATTCCCGATGCGTGTGATGAGGACAGCCTTGTTGAAGACCGCTTCCCCCACCGCCTGCTTGAACGTGGGCTCGTGTAACAGCGCACCAAGGTTGTCCTGGTATGGGAGGCGGAGCGTCGAGTCAGCCTTGTAAATCCAGTTGACGATGAGTTCCGTCGCACGACGTGCGTAGAAGCAGGAGGTTCGAGGGTCAGTCTGGATCGACTCCTCAGCCCTGTCGGCAGACTCCCTGATGTCCGGCCATTCATTGGTGAGGAAGCCAAAGTTGCTCACAGGTTACCTCGGAAGGCGTCGGCCTGAAGGGAAGCGAAAAGGTGATCAAGGGCGGAAAGTGAGGCGGTGAACCGTAATCTCAGTCGGTCGATAGCAGCAATATGCTGAGAGAATTCCGCCTTTTGCTCGGGAAGCGGAGCAATGAAGTCAAGCTTGGCTAACTGGTCGGCGTTTAGGTGAGGCTGAGCGGCTCGACGGCTCAGGGGAAGAATCTGCTGCTTGCCAAATGGCGAATTGATGAGGAAATTGTAATAGACCGCGTCGTCGTGCTCTAGCTCGACAATGAGGTCGAATGCAGCGAAAGCACCGTCATATACTGCTGGAATAAGGGCGCAGTCACCCGTGTTTACGCCGCTGCGTACGACGATCAGGTCACCAAGACCAACTTGGCATTTGGAAATCTTTTCAGCATCGATCCGCGAGATGAACTTTAGATCCTTCGACGAGATCGTTCCTGCCTTCACATTTGTTGCTCTTATGAACGGGATGCCTTCTGCGACATACGTCGGTGGAGAGCCAGTACCATATCGAATTGATCGGACATGGGCACCGAACGGTTCGACCGACAGATTCTGTGGATTGGTTGCCGGGTTTCCGAATATGTCTACGAAGACGGACTGAGTGAGCGTCTCAAGATCGGCAAGCATAACTTGTCTCTTTGCCCGCAAGGCATCTGCCTGATCGAGAATGGCCGCTATCCGTTGCTGTTCTGGGAGTGGGGGTAGCGGAATCTCTGACGAGAGTACGGTGCGATCAGAGACGGCGGGATAGCTGGCACCCGTTGCACGCCGCACCATGTGAGAGACGAACTCCGGCGTCTTCACCCAATGGAAGAGGTAGGAGCTGTCGAGCCTCGTTGGATTCGGGCGTAGGACACAGAATCCCGTCGAGGCGATCGCTGAGTCCAGCGATGTGGGCACAAGTGCCACGGCATTGAGATTTGGTCGCACTGTCGAGACGAGAACATCTCGATCGGCCACAACCTGACGTGCTCGGCTTGGTGCCTCGCGAACGAGGACCTCACGCGGATTCGCGACGACCTTTGACTTCTGGTCCACAGCCGTCAAGTCGATATAGGTGAATGTGGTATCGCCGTCGAGACGAGCTGGATTCCACGTACTTGGTGCCGCCACGAGGTCACCAAGATGGACCCTACGATGCTCGCTCACTGGAGCATCTCCTCCAGCTCCTTCATCCCCTGCTGGATGTCCGCCTCGATCTTGGCGAGACCGGCGAGAATCTCCAGCGGGGCTCGATGTTCCACTTCCTCGTGGATGACTTCCTTGTAGCGGTTCAGGCTGAGGTCGTAGCCCTGGGCAACGATGTCGGCTTTGGGAACGCAGAAGCTCTGCTCGTTCTGGGAGCGGTCGAGTTCACTTCCATTCCGGTTCGCCCAACGTGCCAACGTGTCGGGCAAGTTGTTCTTGGCATGCTCGTCGGTGGTTAGAGGAGTGGCGGGGGCAGGGCCGAGCTTGTCCTCGGACAGGAGCGGGGTTCGCTTGTCGTCAAGCGACCAACCGTCCGCACCCACGTCGTAGAACCAGACGTGGTCGGTGCCACCCGAGTTGGTCTTCGTGAAGAGGAGGATCGCCGTGGATACCCCGGCGTAAGGGCGGAACACGCCACTCGGGAGAGAGACGACACCGTCGAGCTTCTGGTCTTCGACGAGAATCTTCCTCAGCGTCTTGTGAGCGTTACTCGATCCGAACAGGACTCCGTCCGGAACGATGACTGCGGCTCGCCCTCCGGGCTTGAGCAAGCGGATGAACAGCGCCAAGAAGAGCAGCTCTGTCTTCTTCGTCTTGACGATGGCTTGCAGGTCCTTGGCAGTGTGTTCGTAGTCGAGCGAGCCAGCGAATGGCGGATTCGCAAGCACCAGGCTGTACCGCTCTTCCTCTCCAGCGTGGTCTTGGGAGAGAGAATCGCGATACCGGATGTCGGGATTCTCGACGCCGTGGAGGAGCATGTTCATGCTGCCGATGCGAAGCATCGTGTTGTCAAAGTCGAACCCGTGGAACATCTCATGGTGGAAGTGCGCCCGAGGCTTCTCATCCCGGAGCATCTCTGGGTTGTGATGGCGAAGGTATTCCCCCGCAGATATCAGGAAGCCTGCTGTCCCGCAGGCAGGGTCGCAGATGACATCCGAAGGGGTAGGCGCAGTCATCTCGACCATGAGCTGGATGATGTGGCGAGGCGTCCGAAACTGACCGTTCTGTCCTGCCGTTGCGATCTTGGCGAGCATGTACTCGTAGAGATCGCCCTTCGTGTCTCGATCCTCCATCGGAACCTCAGCGATGAGGTCGACGACCTTCGCAAGAAGCTGAGGGGTGGGGATCGTGAACCGCGCATCCTTCATGTGGTGCGCATAGGTGGAACCATTGCCGCCGAGTGTCCGGAGGAATGGGAAGACGTGTCGATCTAGGACCGTGAACATCTCGTCCGGGGAGAAGTGCCGAAACCTGGACCAGCGCATGTCCTCGTAGGAGCGACCCAGCTCGTCCTTCCCCTCTGGGAAGATTCGGTGCTCCACCGGCTTCTTGAGCCGAGTGGCCTTGTTCTCCTCCAGGACCTGCATGTCGTCGAGACGACGCAGGAAGAGGAGGTACGTGATCTGCTCGATTACTTCCAGCGGGTTGGAGATGCCACCCGACCAGAAGGCGTCCCAGACCTTGTCGACTTGGCTCTTGATGGCACCAGTGATCATCTACAGATGGTACGACAGGGGTGCCTAGCTGGACTGAAACCAGGTCACGGCCCACCGAGGAACGCCGAGCTGAGGCCGTCAGCCGACCACGATCACGTGATCGGCAACGACAACGCCGTACCGGCTGCATGCTGCGGCGATGGTACGGAAGGGCCGATCCTCGTCATCCGATGGCGACGTCGTACCCGACGAGACGGTTCACTATCCCTGTCGTGCGACGAACCTCAGTTCGTCCCGACGACCACAGTGGCACTGGCCACGGGGTCAGTACGCTCCCGAATGGCGTGCTCGATCCTCGACCCACTGCCCGTCAACTGCTGCGGGTCGGGCTCGGAGACTGAGCCCGTGACCAGCACTTTCCCCGCTCCGCATTACGATCGCCAGCACGGAAGTGGTAACGTCGAACACATGTTCGTACGATTGTGAGCCTGCGATCAAGACTCCCGGACTCGACGGAGAGGAAAGCCAGATGCCAGACAAGAAGGTCGTGTTCATCGCCTTCGCCAAGGAGGACGAGTCGAGCAGGAACATGCTCAAGGGCCAGTCCCTACACACGAAGTCTCCCTTCGAGTACGTGGACATGAGCATCAAGGAGCAGTACGACTCCGCATGGAAGACGCAAACCCGTACTCGCATCAAGCGCAGCGATGGTGTGATCGCTCTCATCTCGGCAAGCACACCCAAGGCCGATGGCGAACTGTGGGAGATCACATGCGCTCGTGAAGAGGGCAAGCCACTCATGGGGATATGGCTTGGCGAGTATCGAACAAAGCCAACAGCGATGGGCACTGCCCCGTGCAAAGTCTGGACGTGGGACAACATCGCCGACTTCATCAACGGACTCTGAACGCTATGCCTGATTTACGTCGCGCCCTGCTTGTAGGCATCGACCAGTACGACAACTTCAACCGCCTCGGCGGATGCGTGAATGACGTGCACCGCCTACAACCTCTTCTCGCACATCACGAGAACGGTGATCCGAACTTCGATTGCGTTGTAAGAGACACAGCAACTCGGGACTCCCTCATCCAAGATGTCCAAGCGTGCGTAGCTCCAGGAGCCGATCTCTCCCTTTTCTACTTTGCAGGACACGGCGCTGAGCATGGGAACGACGTCTCGCTCTGCACTCGTGATGGAACGGCAAACACTCATGGTCTCTCAATGTCTGAGGTCATGACGACGATCCAGGGCTCCAGCGTTGCGGAGGTCATCGTGATCCTTGACTGCTGCTTCTCCGGTGCTGCGGGCCAGGTTCCACAGCTCGGAACCATTGGCTCGTTCATTCGTCCGGGCATGTCAATCCTTGCGGCGAGCCGAGGCGACCAGACATCGGCTGAGACCATTGACGGAGGCGAGTTCACGAGTTCACTGATCGCTGGGCTCGATGGCGGTGCAGCCGACGTTGTTGGCAAGATCACCGTGGCCGGTCTCTATGCGTACCTAACGGAACTGTTCGGTCCATGGGATCAGCGACCCACCTTCAAAGCCAATGTCGATCGACTGCATGACGTCAGACACTGCAAACCAGCAGTTCCCCTCGACGAGCTTCGGCGACTGACCACGATCTTTCCGACTGCTGACCATCAACTTCCGCTTGACCCCTCATACGAACCGGACGCAGACCCGAAGGACCCCGACCACGAGGCGACGTTTGCAATCTTGCAACGCTGCAGAGCAGCCAAGCTTGTCGAACCTGTCGGGCACGATCACATGTATTTCGCAGCTATGCAGTCCTTGCCGTGTCGGCTCACTGCGCTCGGCCAGCACTATTGGCGGTTGGCTGAAAGGAACCGCCTATGACTGTTGTCGGTTTCACGGGGCATCAGAACATTCCGGCAGAGGCGATCGAGTATGTCAAAGATCACCTCCGTAGTGAGCTGAAAACCTTCGATCCCCAAGCGCTCGTCGGGACGTGCTCACTTGCTGATGGAGCTGATCAACTCTTCGCACAGCTCATCATTGATGCTGGCGGAGGTCTGAACGTGGTCATTCCGTCATCTGATTACGAGACAACCTTCGACACCCAAAGTCTGCGTCGATACCACCAACTCCTTAGCCGTGCGTCCAAGACGGAGACATTGAACTGGCCTGAGCCGTCCGAGGACGCATTCTTGGCTGCTGGACGCCTTGTGGCTGACCGATCCGATGTGCTCATCGCCGTTTGGGATGGACAGGAAGCGCAGGGAAAAGGCGGGACTGCCGACATCGTGCGCTATGCACAGCAGAATGGGAAGCGGACCATCATCATCTGGCCCAAGGGAGTGACTCGTGAGCGACCTGGCCGGGAACTCTCGTAATCTGCGATTACGAGAGGCAAGAGCATCGTTTGGAATCGGTCGCACTCCACGGTAACAACCAATAGTGCATCACCAGATTCTCTTCCACCACGGACGATCATCGATAGTGCTAATTGCAGCGATGTTGTCCCAAGTCCAAGAGTTCATCGTGTCCCAAAGCGCTGATGTGCCACTGGGTCTGCGGCAGGTCTCACCCTTGCGACCTCGAAGAAGGTGGAAGGGTTTCCCCTCCTCCCGTGCGATCTTGATCTCCTCGGTCACGCCGACTGCCTGATGCGTGTTGCGACCGCAGATGACGATGACGACATCCGACCGCTTGATCCGCTTGCGTGCGTCGGCCTTCCAGCCTTTAGTTGCGTGCTTGATCGACCAATCCTCAAAGGAGAATGGAGTCTTGTGGTGCTTCGCCTGGCCGAGCAGGAGCACCCGTAGGTCGTCGTCGTGGTCGTAGTCGAAGCTGATGAAGACCCGAGTCTTCGTGGGTGGAGACGCCATGTTGACTCGTTAGCCTGTCACTCAGCGTCCGCCACCGATGAGCTTCTTGAGGTTGTCCCAGGTCCAGTCGTACATCTTGTCGGTGGAGAGTGCAGCGGTTGGTTTCTTGTTTCCGCCATCTGAGTATCCGGCGAGAAGGAAGTAGGGCGTTGATTCTTCACGGGCGATCTTGATTTCTTCGTTGACGCCGGTCGCCGTGTCAGTGTTCTTCCCGCAGATGACGATCACCTGGTCCGCCCGCTTGATCCGGGTCCGAGCCTTGTCTTTCCAATCGGCTGATTCATCCTTGATGGACCAATCCTCGATAAAGAACGGTGAGTCGTCGTGCTTCGCCTGCCCGACGAGGAACTCCTTCAGGGTCACATCGTGGTCGTAGTCGAAGCTGATGAATACCGGCACTTTCTCGTCTGCCATGTCTGGCTCCTCGTCTCTGACCGGCAGGTCAGGCGCCGGATTCCCTACTTCGATGATACGGAAGGGGTGTGTCATCGGGCGGGACCGACATCACGACAGGTCCCGGTAGGCAGAATCGAAGCCGTCAGCCGACCACGATTACGTGATCGGCCACGACAACGCCGTACCGGCTGCACGCTGCGGCGATGGTACGGAAGGAGCGCTCCTCGCCTTCTGTGGCGCTCGGAGCACCGTAGCGACGGTAGCGGACGAGGATGCACGTGCTGGATTGGCACGCTTGCGTCCCGAAGAGGATCGGGCGAGCGGACAGGCGAGCCGCTTGTACCCAGCCAATAGTGAGGATGGCCGTACCGACGAGGCGGTGCCGGTCGTCCAGGTACAACGCCATCGTGATGTCCTCCCGATGGTTGCGGAGCAGGTCTCGGGCGAGCTGGGCTGCTGACGTCGGATCGTCGATCCGGCGTGGCAGGTTGAGGGATGCCTCAGAGACAGCATCCGGGTGGCTGTTGATCCCAACCCGACGGGGTCGGAACAACGAGCGGATGCGGATAAAAGTAGTCGGGACCATCGTGGTGCCCTCCAGTGAGAGTGGATTCATGGAGAGGACGGAGCCACCCACGGACGGAGCGGAGCGCCCGAAGGGGCACTCGTGCCCCGAGCACGTCTTGAGGCCGGAGCACCACCGGACGGGGTGGTACAGGTACAGGAGTGGAGCCGCACGAAGCTGGTGGGGAGCCATCGAGGCCGACGTACGCTGCATCAGCGACGTTGCGGCCCCAAGGGAAGGGGAAACCGCCACGATCTGACCATGAGGAGACTGATGACCGGCGAGACGGAGTCGTGAGCGGACTCACAGACCCCGAGATCGTGCGCATCGTCAACCGGTACATCGGCGTCGAAGGCGGGTACCTGGGCCTACCGGATCGCTTCACGGTTCGGACCCACGCCGATTTCTATGCGGAGTACTGCGACCTGTCCGTTGACTTGAGCCCGTTCGAGGGGACGACTCGGCAAACGTTCACGGCAGCTCTTGCATCCTTGTCTTCCAGGGACCAAGCGAAGGTGCTCCGGGGCGTCATCGAACGATTTCCGCCCAACGAAACCGGAGCCCCAGCCAGCCGTCCGGCGACCCTTGCCGTGCTGCTGACGTACATCGAGCGGCTGGAGTCCGGACCACTCATCGCCGGGACAATCCCGCAGATCACGAGCGACGTGGTACTTCGAGCCCTCCAAGATGCTGAGAACCTCATTCAGACATCCGGTCCGACGAGCGCCGTGGACCGAGTCCACACTGTGCTCCATGGCTACCTCATCGCTGTCTGCGACGGTGCCGGGATCGCCTACGGCGACCGGCAGACCATGGTCGCCCTCCTCCGGAAGCTGGAGGCTGAACATCCGAGCTTTGCCGACTTGGGTCCTCGCTCCCAGGACATCAAGACCGTCCTCAACGCCAGCGCCAGCATCCTTGACGCCTTGCTCCCGGTCCGGAACCAGGGGAGCATGGCGCACCCCAACGCCGAGCTGCTTGGAGAGCCTGAGGCCCGGCTCATCATCAACGTCGGGCGGACCCTCCTCAACTACCTCGACGCCAAGCTCTCGTGACTGTCAGAAAAATTTCTGGGAGCTGGCCTGTCATCCCATGGAAATCCCATGAATGCTCCAGAGATCGACCGAAACGTCTTCCCTGCCCCAAGGCCGTGTGTCGCACATTGGCCCAGGTCAGAGGGTAAATCTGGACCACACCAGTCCACTGCCCACTACACGTCAGACGGTCGAAATAGGTCTCATAACCCGAAGGTCGTGCCTCAAATCCCATTCTCCATGATCCGCTTAGCAAGCACGCCCTTGAGCCGGCATCCGTCAGCCGTTCCATCGGCGGGGCGGGAATCGCCTCATTC